>Ga0209373_10002419_pt1 | contig 18828 bp, 22 predicted proteins | sample Higcelweek5metaG_FD_187173 | JGI IMG/M metagenome (GOLD analysis project Ga0209373, IMG submission 187173) | Freshwater pond sediment microbial communities from the University of Edinburgh, under environmental carbon perturbations - High... | ecosystem: Environmental > Aquatic > Freshwater >... | reverse complement strand
TCATGCTCTGGGGCGAGAGCGTGAGCATGTCTTTGGAGATCTGCGTATGGTTGGCGCAGCCCCCGGCAACAGCCACCAGCAGAAGCAAAGCCAAAACACGAAGGTGTGGCACTAATCTCATGCCGCCGCCTAGAAGCTGGACTGACGGTAGGCGAAGTCACGCACTTTGCCCTGCTCGTCGAACTTGATGATGACAGTCAGCGTGCGCTGTGTGGTGGAGGCGGCTCCCGCTCCCTGGTTGTAATTGCCGCCGCCCAGGCCACCGCCCAAAAGGCCACCGCTGGCTGCGCCGCCCAGAATAAGCGCGCTTACGCCGCCGGTGGATGTGGAATAGGCGCTTTCGGTCGAAATTTTGTCATACACCCACACTTCGCGGCGCAGCTCGTCCGTGGAGACAAGGTTCGGCGAACCAAGAACCTCCACCACCTGCGCGTTGGTCATGCCAACCTTTATTTCGCGTTGGACCTTGCCCGCGGTCAGGCGGTCGCCGCCTTCGTCGCGCACGGCTGCGCGGTGCTGCGCAGTGCTCATGCAGCCGGTAAGAAGAAAAACGCACAAGGCAATGCAGCTCATTCTACGCATGAATCAATTCCTCCATGGATTTCGTGGATCAGTTCTCGCCTGTTCATAGTTCGCACATTGTTGAAATTTCGATTGATCCGGCGGGGAAAAGCTTTCACAGCGCCCCTCGTTTTCCTTACGTAAAGCAGTCAGATTTTTCCGATACGCTTTAAACACGTCGCCGTCATCTCCCCATAGGTTGCAGGCGGAGAGGATAAATGCCTGAATGGATTGATCGAGCCCCCGCATCTGGTCCGCTTGGCCAGGCTCGTGCTCCGCTGCCAGACACAGCTTCTGGTAGCTGCGCAGGGCCGCGCATTGGATGAGATCCTGGCCGATGGCCTGGCGCTCGGCATCAAGGGAATCCGCCCTTGCTGGGGCCACCCAAAACGCAAGCGCACAAGCCAGAGCCAGCCCTACAACGCCCACCTTGGTGCGAGCCCTGCCGTGCCCGGCCAGTGGTTCCAACGCTGGGCTTGCCCAACTCTTGGCATGTGGTACACCCAAGCTCATGCGTCGCCTCGTCCTCATCCTTATGCTTGTCCTGTCTGCCCAGGTTCTGGCCAGCCCGGCCGGGGCTTTCCAGCTCACGCTCCACGATGTGCCCGCCGAGGTCTACTACAGTCCGCGCGGCGGCGCGCAGGATGCCCTTGTGCGCCGCATAGACGCCGCCCGGGAGTCGATCTACCTATTCGCCTACTCTTTCACTTCAGAGCCCATTGCCGGGGCCCTGGAGCGCGCTGTGCGCCGGGGCGTGTTTGTTGCGGCCATCCTCGACCGCAGCCAGCCCACCGCACGCGGTAGCCAGGGCCAAGCGTTGGCCGAGGCCGGCGCCATGGTCTACGTGGACCGCAAGCATGCCATTGCCCATAATAAGGTGATGATTTTCGACGGCGCGGCCGTGGCCACGGGGAGTTTCAACCTCACCAAGGGGGCGGAGGAAAAGAACGCCGAGAACCTGCTCATTCTGGACAGCGCAGAGCTGGCGAAGCTCTACCGCGAGGAGTGGGAGCGGCACCGGGGGCATGCGGAGAGGTGGTGAGGGGTTGAGATTTGTGCTCTTTCACAAGCGTCACCAATTTCATCGTTTTGTTCTCTAATCGTGGATCGACTGTGTCTGAAAGACCATGCATTGGGAAAAAGGTGAAGGCCAAAACGTGACCTTTGACCTTCACCTTTTCTCTAGTAGTTCTTCCTGATCGCTATCGCCGACTCTATCCAAAAATCAAGGTTATCCTTGATGTCTTTGTACGCATCTTTCGGGTTTGGATTGTGGCATTCGACGATGTCAGAAAGTTGTTTATTGTCTCTTTGCATTGTGAATTTTTGGAAGGGGTTCGGCCCTTGAGTACATATCCCATTCCGAGGACACGCTAGGTTATGGATATAGATTCCCAAAAGACCTTTCCCATCGTTCCAAGCTTTTGAGATTTCGTATTTCACCCACGGCCTTGTTGAGGTTTTAGCCCCGACAAGGACAATTACGCAGGAACGATTCTTCATATTGTCGTCTATCCACTTTTTTATCGAATCGTCTCCACCTTTTTTCACCTGTTCCCATTCATTGGGACTAACAGGAGTATTCCCCTCAATAACTCCCATATTGCGGACTTGCTGGACACGCATAACGTCATTATTAAAATGAAAGCTGTAAAACACTTGTCGCTTTGGCATTTTACCCACCCCCGTTTGTTATATACCATGTTGTTGCAACAACAATAGACAAAACAAAATATATCGCCCATACGGACCAAGAATTAAAAGACAACCATATTTGATAAAGTGAAGTATATCCTCGTGGAGGCGTCAAATCAAAGAGAGCCTCAATCGATAAATTATCTTCTCGAATCATTTTGCATGTGTCATTGTATTTCTTGCGATAAGCTCTTTCAAGCGATAGATAATTACAGTCGAGAATGCAGCAAATTGGAATTATCGCAAAACTAAGAAGAGCGATACCGCTCCTTTGCATTGAAGATGACAGAGCGATGATTGCCGCAACAGCCGCGACACAAAACGCTTTACACTGGGTGCTGTTATTTGCCATGCGATTAACAACACCTTGAAGAAGAATAAGATATGTTTGCACACATGGGCTATTTAACCGAATATGTCTCATAGCAAAGCTCTCACCCATTGCCTTACCACCTCAGTGTCTGTCCACCTGCCATCAGTTTTCCCCTCACGCCGCACCTTCATTCATCGCTTCTGCGAAATCAGGGCGTTACCCGCGGTCCAGGCAGGTTTTGGCCTCGGTCGAAATTTCGCGTTTGCACTTGAGGCTGGGGATAGGGCCATGTTTACCTCCCCCCCACGCTAGGGCGAAGCTCATTAACGTAGCACGCCGTCCAGTGATCCTCAGGCACAATTGAGACGGGATACCCGGAGCTTCTCAATTCAACAGCAGTTTCAATTTTGCGCCCATGTGTGGAGTGGATCCAGTCGCGGCTCCCAACGATCCCAACGATCAACGTACACCCTTTCTTCGCTGGAGCTCCGGTTATGACCCCGCCGAGAGATTCGATGGCGAGTTCGCAGTGCTTGCGGGAGCCAAAAGCAAATCCTCCGGTGAGGCAAAACCTCTGTCCCGTAAAGATTAAAGCAGGAAGCGGCTGGTCGAACGGAAGGGCAGTCGAAAAATTGAGCGTAGGCGTCTCACAGAACTGTCCTGTCACCTGCCGCAGGAGGTCGAAGAGATCCCCACGCTCATCCGAGTCAAGCACCCCATCTTCAAGATATTCAGCGAGCCTCGCACGAATGATGTTGGCCGGCCACGTATCACGCACGTGATCATTTGCTTTCAACCATTGGCAAATGAACTCCGCCTCCGCCTGAATAACGACCCCGTCTGCCGCCACGCCTTTGCAAAGCCCGACAAGCTCATCAATTGACCTGTCGACGTTGTGCGCTGCGCGAAAGTGTCTGACCGGTTGCCCATTCTCGTCGTGGTTTGCCATGAACCCTCCCTGCTGCCTATACTGTAAGCGTCCACTTACATCTTATTCAACAGCCTCTAACTTCGCGCGCGCTACCCCGTCTCCGCGCCCCCTGCCCCGGATTAGACGGTATCGTCCCCGGCGGCTTTCTTGGGGGCGGGATATTGGGCGGAGGCTTCCGCCGCCTTGGGCATACCGGCCTTTGGCTCCGCGGCCCCATATCCCCCTCGCCCTCTGGTCAGCTTCGCTATCTCGCCTTCGAGCATGTCCCGCGCTGCGCTCAAGATCTTCAACTCGTCAACTCCGGCCTCGCGCATGGCCCGCGCTACCTGGTCAACACGTTGGGCAATAGGGTCCGCGGGCGCACAGCAAGGTGCGTCGGCGTCCTCAGGATTTCCCTCACCCAGCAGCAACCACCGTGGAGAAAGGTCGAATTCACGTGACATGGCTTCAAGGTCGTCAGCGCTGGGGCGTTGGCCCTTTTTCCAGTGGTGACTCTTGCCCTGTGACACACCGAGTCGAGACTCGAGTGCCTTTAGGGTAAACACGCCACCTTCAATTGCAAATTTTCTTTTTGCAATTTCTACTATTTTTTCAAACTGTTCATGCCAAATCTGCAACACATCTACCGCCAAACATTTGAAAATAAGTTGACAGAACAGAAGATTCTCAATTAACGCTCAAATTGTCGTTGTGACCAAACCGAACCAAACACAGAGGCAAACATGGTCGACTCACCCCGCAACCGCGCCGCGAACATCTTGGGCGGCTATGAGCGGCTCTTCGAGCTTGAGGCCGCCGGTCTGGTCATAATGGACCGAGCCACGCGCAGAGCCAGGCACGAAAGGTACCGGAGCGCCAGCCTCCTGCTCCGAAAAATTGGCGATCTCGTCAGCGAATTCTTTCCCACTCCGCCGAAATCAACCCAAGAGAGGAGAGCCATGAACCTTCCGCTCTATGCTCCGAAAACGCTGCCAGCTCAGGAACTCTACGAGGTCACCAGTGTCTTTGCACTCCTGGGCGACGAGGCCTTTGTCCGCGAGGCCCTGCTGGAACACCTACGCACCCGCGCTCCCTTCATGTTGTCCTGCGGCGGGGCGGCCGAAACTACTGGAACACAGAAATGATCGTAACCAGAGTGCCTTTTTTGGGGTGTTTGCCTCTTGCTTGGCGCAGGTACATTTGCACTCCAATCACCATCTCTTCCCGGGATAACTTTCTGTACGCCATGATGCGGTACGTCACATCCCGTTGCTCGTCTCGGATAAGGTTCTCAACCCCTGGCGCGGCAAAGCTCATCTCTTCCTCCACGAGGTAAACGTATGCAATTTAATTCCACAGCTAACCTAACTCCCCTTACTCGGCAAGAGGCCTTGCGCCTGTGGATGAGCCGAAATGGACAAAGCTTCAGCGCTTGGGGAGGCAGCATGGGCATTTCCGGCAATGCTGTCTCCAAGCTGTGCGACCAGGACACCATGCCCGTGCACCGGCACAAGCAGCTGCGCAATCTTGGCGTCCCGGCCGAACTGTTGCCGGAGCCTATGGACCTCAAGCCCGGCCCCAAGCCCAAGGGCCTCCACGGCGAGTTCATGTCCGCCTTCCGCGGCGCGTAGGCCACACAGCCCCGCGCTAACGTATTTCTGCGCTCATAACCACGCAAATTCGTATGAGGAAAATGCATATGGTAAAGCATCCAAGCCTAACGACAGTGGTCCACGCCATCGTCAAGCGCCCTCCAAACGGAATGGACGCCCGCACCATCGCATCCATGATGAGCAAGCCCTACCAGACACTCATGAGCGAACTGTCAAACCAGCCTGGGCATAAGCTCGGCGCCGACCTTGTGCTCGAATTGGCCGACCTCGCTGGTTCGGACGAGGTCGCGCACTTCGTCGCGCGGCAGTGCGGCGGGGTGTTCGTCAAGCTGCCGGAAGTGGTGGAGGGCGGGGAACCGGTGCAGCTCGCCTGCCTCCATGCGGTCAAGGAGTTCGGCGAACTCATGGCCGAGGTTGGCAAGGATCTGGCGGACGGGAATATCTCGCGTGAAGATTGCGACAGTATCACCCGTGAGGGACACGAGTCCGTCACGGCCACAATGGCTCTACTCAAGCTGGTCGGCGAAGCCGCAAAGGGGGCACGGTAATGGACACCTACGTTGTCGGGGATGTGATTTTCAGGGCTTCCTGGGCCCGCACGGGCCTGCGCATCGAACAAGGCAAGGTGCTGCTCGCTAACGACGAGCGCGCAATCGTCCAGTGCGGCGACCATTCCACCGAGGGCATTGCCCAGCACGCTCCCGGCGGCTGGCGGCGCACGAAGGAAGAGGCGTTGAAGCACCTGCTTTCTTGCCTGAGCGTCAGCAAGCACCGCGTTGAGGCGGACGCCCTGCGCCTGCAGGCGAAGATCGTGAGTATAAAGACCATGCTGACCCAGGTGGCCGAGCTGGAAGAAGGGGGCGCGGCATGAGCAAGCAGGAGCCTGCAAAGGAAGCCGCAGAGGAATTGGCGGATTTGTTGATAGCCAAGCTCCCGCCCGTCATCGCTCGAGAACGCGTTTCCCACTTCCTCGGCGGCCTCGTGGATGGCAAGACTCTGGCTAACGCCGATAGCGACGGCGTAGGCCCGGACATCTCGTGGCGTGCCGGACGAAAGGTTTGTTACCGCACTGACAGTCTGGTGTCCTGGCTGGTGGAGCGCTTCAAGATCCGCCGCATTGCTAACCTCAAGACCCTTTAGGCGGCCGCAAATTATGCACAGCAGCCTTCGTCGCATCGGGAATCAGGTGGGCATAGCGCTCGGTCATCTTGAGCGTCTTGTGCCGCATGAGCGTCTTGATGCGGTAAATATCGGTCCCCGCTATGGCCAGCCAAGAAGCGAACGTGTGGCGCAGGGTGTGGAAGACGACGCGCAGCAATCTACCCTCCACCCCTTTGTTGAACTCAAGGGCGTCGATGAGCCGTTCGAACTCGCTTCGAAAGCTCCTCACTTCGCCTTTGATCCCAGGGAACGTGCGCGGGGAATCGTCATCGCGTCTGTCCAACCTGGCTTGCAGGGCCGCCTTGACCTCGTCATTAAGAGGCACCTTGCCGCCCGGCTTCTGCTTCGGACCATCGCGCACGGTGAGCATGTTGTGCTTCAAATCAACGTCAAGCCATACCATGCGCTGAATCTCGCCAAGGCGCAGGCCAGTGTTGAGCGAGACCACGATGGCGTCGTGCAGATCCATGCTTTTCTCCGCTGCGGCCGCAATGAGCTTGTCCGCCTCCTCGTAGGACAGGAAGCGGTCGCGTTCGTTGTACGGGTTCGGCGTGGCAATGCCACGAACCGGACTTTGCCCCTCAAAGAGCCAAACGTTATCGACGCTCGTGGTGGAAGCGAGGTTGTAAGCATGTCGGAGGATAGCGTGGTGGTGGTTCACCGAGGCCTGGGACAGGCCGGCCTTCGTAAGGCCTTCCAAGAAATCCTCGACATCCTTCTTGGCGATGACGCGCAACGGCAAATGCCCGAGGACGGGATTAATCGACTTGTTAAAGCGGATCTCGTCAGTGCGCCAGCTCCCGTTGTTTTTCTTGGCCAGCGGGAGGTAGTAGTCTTGGAAGAATTTCCCAAGGCTTATGTCCATGACTTGCTCACGCTTGGCCTGGCCTTCCGCTTCCAACCGCTGATCGAGAAGCCGCTGACGACGTTCGGCAAGACTCTGCGGCCCTTCACCCGTTGCCTGCGCCCTTCGCAAATCAGCGAGCAGGGCAGCGGCCTTTTTGGCCGTCCAACCATCGCTAGCCCAGCCGAGCCCTTCCTCGTGCTCTTCGCCTTTGACGTAATAACGCAGGGCGTAGTAACGGTCAGCGGAACCGAGATGCTTTCGCGTCGCATGCTCACGGTAGCGCACGCCTGGTTGCCCGGTAGAAATCCAAGCCATCATGTTGCCCTTTTTTGTCCCGGCATAGTCCCGTGTTCCAGCAGCGTCAAGGGAACTACAGGGAACTTTTGTAACGGTCAACATACTGAAATAGCTTACAGAGGGAATCCCTGGGAACTCGATAGAAACAACTCAAATGGACTTCAAATCCAGTGTGTGGTCGAAAGGTCACAGGTAGGTTCGACTCCTATACGCTTCCGCCAACTATTCGCAGAGACTACTTTTTTTCGATTATATGCCCTCCCCACAGAATCTGACATCACTGTTAGCATAGCGTCCAAAGGCCTGAGCTGCCCCAGGATTGCCCCAGGATTCCTTTTGGCATCCTGGTCAGCATCAATAAGTCGACGACTGCGGCTGCTCTTAGCGGGCAGCACGGCGCATTGCCCACACGACGTTAGGCAATGGCTCTAGCGCAGTCGCGTCCTCTAGCCGTGCGGTCGCAGATCCGCACAGGCCAGGGGAGAAAAAAATGCGGCCATTCGCAAAAAATACTTGCCAACAGCCGTGAGCTTGCCTTAAAGAGTCCTTCCCAACGGGCGATTAACTCAGCGGTTAGAGTGCCACCTTCACACGGTGGAAGTCCCGAGTTCAAATCCCGGATCGCCCACCATAGAGAAATCGGCCCCGCATCGTCGGGGCCTTTTTCGTTTCATGGCCCAGCGGCGCAAAACAGGAGCATTCATGCGCATCGTGCTCTATCAGCCAGAGATACCGCCCAACACCGGCAACATCGCCCGGCTCTGCGCGGCCACGGCCACGCCCCTGCATCTCATCGAGCCCCTGGGCTTCAAGATCGACGACAAGCACCTGAAACGCGCGGGCCTTGATTACTGGCCCAACGTGAAGCTCACGGTGCATCCGCACTGGGCCGCCTTTGAATCCGCGTTCCCCCGCACCCGCATCGTGCTCACCAGCGCACGCGGCGGCACGGCGCACCACAAATTCCGCTTCCAGGCCGACGACGCCATCGTGCTCGGACCGGAGACGCGGGGACTGCCGGAGTTCCTGTTCGATCTGTACCCGGAGCGCGTGCGCATCCCCGTGTTCGATACGGTGCGCAGCCTGAACCTCTCCACCTCGGCGGGAATTCTGCTGTATGAGGCCCTGCGCCAGACTGGCGACCTAGACCAGCTGCCATAATCCGTCGCTGCCTCCCGTCCCGCGCGCCTCTCTTGCGCATCGACGGACCAACGGGTAGTAAACGGCGAACATTTGCACACAAGGAGTCTTTCATGCGCCTTCTCGTCACCGGCGGCTGCGGATTCATCGGGGCCAATTTTCTCTACGCCATGCGCGAGCGCCACCCGGATTGGCAGCTCTTCAATTTGGACAAGCTGACCTATGCGGGCAACCTGGGCAGCCTGCGCGGCCTGGAGGCCGAGGCTGGCCCGGCCTATACCTTCATCCACGGCGACATCTGCGACCGGGAACTTGTTACGGCCCAGCTTATCGAGAACAGTATCGACGCGGTGGTGAACTTCGCGGCCGAGAGCCACGTGGACCGCTCCATCGACGACCCCTCGCCCTTTGTGACGACCAACGTGCTGGGCGCACAGAACATCCTCGACTGCGCCCGACGTGCCAAAATCGGCCGCGTGGTTCATGTCTCCACCGACGAAGTGTACGGAACCCTTGGACCTCATGGCCAGTTCCACGAGACGACCCCGCTGGCTCCGAACAGCCCCTACTCGGCCTCCAAGGCCGGAGCGGACCTTATGGCCCGCGCCTATCACGAGACTTACGGCCAGGACGTGGTCGTCACCCGCTGCTCCAACAACTACGGTCCGTTCCAGTTTCCGGAAAAGCTCATCCCGCTCATGTACACCAAGGCCATCAAGGGCGAGCATCTGCCCGTGTACGGCGACGGCCAGAACGTGCGCGACTGGATCTTCGTGGACGACCACTGCCGGGGCATTGAGCTGGCGCTTTTGAAAGGCCGCGCGGGCGCGGTGTACAACTTCGGCGGCGCGGCGGAGATGCCGAACATCGAAGTCGTGCGCACCATCCTGCGCCTGACCGGGCAGAACGACACGCTCATCCGCTTCGTCACCGACAGGCCCGGCCACGACCGCCGCTACGCCATGAACTTCGACCTCGCGGCCTCGGAACTGGGCTTTGCGCCCAGCGTCACCTTTGCCGAGGGCATGGAGCGCACCATCGCCTGGTACCAGGCCAATTCCGTGTGGCTTGATGAAGTGCAGAGCGGCGCCTACCTGAAGTTCATGGACCGCTGGTACAAGGAACGCGCATGAGCCAGGAGCCGGCCCTGCCCAAAAAGGCCCTGGTTCTGGGCGGCAGGAACGGCCTTCTTGGCCGGTCCGTCGCCGCCGCCCTCGAAGCCGCAGGCGTCGACACCGTGCCGGTTTCCGCGGCGGATGTGGATTACTTCGACGCCGATGCCTTGGATGACTTTTTGTACAAGCACGAGCAGGAGAACCCGTCTGATCTCTGCATCGTCAACGCCGTGGCCTACACCCAGGTGGACAAGGCTGAGGACGAGCAGGAGGATGCGTACAGGCTGAACGCCGCGTTGCCCGCTCTGCTGGGCGTGCTGGCCGAGGAACGCGGCCTGCGCCTGGCGCACTTTTCAACCGATTTCGTTTTCGACGGAGCCAAGGGCGCGCCTTATCTGCCCACGGACGCGGCAAACCCCCTCAGCATTTATGGCGCCTCCAAGCTCGCGGGCGAGGAAGCCCTGCTCTCCATGGATATTCCCGGCCTGCTCATCCTGCGCACGGCATGGCTCTTCGGCCCCGGCAAAATGAACTTCGTGGAGCGCATTCTGCAACTCGCTGCGGAGCGCCAGGAGCTCTCCGTGGTGAACGACCAGTTCGGCTCGCCCACCTGCACCACGGATCTGGCGGCGATCACCGTTGCGCTGCTCAAGAACGGCGCAACGGGCGTGCTGAACGCCGCCAACTCCGGCCCGGCCTCCTGGTTCGAGCTGGCGGCCGAGGCGGTCAAACTGGCGGGCCTTCCCTGCCTGGTGAAGCCCATCCCCTCCAGCGGCTACCCCACACGCGCCAAGCGCCCGCCTTATTCCGTGCTTGACCTGACGGAAACGGCGCGGCTGGCCGGGTTCACTCCGCGCCCCTGGCGCGAGGCTCTGGCCGAATATGTGTCCGGGCTGGCCCCAACGGCGTGACCGGCTTGCCAAAGCGCAATGATTGTGATGTGCACTCAGCCATGAAAACATTCTTCTTTCTTCCTCCTGTGCGCCAGGCCGCTGGCGGCATCACGGTCATCCGCCGCATGGCCTCCTTTCTTGCGGCCTCCGGCCGCGAGGTTTCCCTGGTCCCGCGTGAGAGCGCAACGGATGGCCCAGGCTGGACTCCCTCGGAATCTTTTGCGGAAGCGCCCATCGTGCCCTGGGACAAGCTCGCCCTGGCCCCCGGCGACCTATGGGTGGTGCCCGAGGGCTGGGTCAACGCCCTGACTCCGGGCCTAAACGCAGGTGCGCGCTGCCTGGTGTATGTGCAGAACTGGGCCTATCTGCTCTCCGCCCTGCCCGAGGGTGTTTCCTGGCGCAAGCTGCCTGTGGAGTTCCTGGCCGTTTCCGATCCCGTGGCGCGGTACACCACCGCCACCACCAGCCGCCCCGCCCCAGTGCTGCGGCCCGGCATCGACCTGAATCTCTTCAAGGCGCCGGAGAAGAAGCCTGAAGCCATAAACGGCGGCAAAATCCGCATCGCCTGGATGCCGCGCAAGAACAAGGCCCTGGCGCACCAGATCAGAAACACATTCCTGCATCTCGACCCCGCCCTTGCCGCCCGCTGCGAATGGGTAGAGATAGCTGGCCTTACCGCACAGGGCGTGGCCGATGCGCTCGCTTCCGCGCATATTTTCCTGGCCACGGGCTTCCCCGAAGGCTGCCCGTTGCCCCCGCTGGAGGCCATGGCCTGCGGCTGCCTGACCGTCGGCTTCATGGGCTTTGGCGGCGCGGACTACATGCGCCAGGCGCTGCCGCCGGAAGGCGACGCCGCGCCCTTTACGCCCTGGTGGGGCCTGCGTCCCGTGCCTTGGGGCGGCAACGGCCTGTGGAGCGCAGACGCCGACATCCTGGGCTGCGCACTGCATCTCAAGACCGCTGCGGCTTGGATGCACGAGGGCGCGGCCTATCCCTCGCAACTTTTAGTAAGCACCCTGGGCCATGCGCGGGCCACGGCAAAGGCCTACAGCCTGGACGCCCAGCGCGACGCTGTGCTGGAACACTGGACGCGCCTTGAGTCGCAGGCCCGCTGAACAAAATCCCACACAGAGCATCATGTCAAAAAAACACAAGCACAACCGGCCCGAGCCGGAGACTCTCGGTTTGCCGCTCGCAGGCGTGGACTCCCACGCGCATGTGGATCTGGTGGACTTCGACGCCGACCGCGAGGAGATCATGGACCAGGCCCTGGCCTGCGGCGTCGCCCGCACGGGCAACGTGTTCCTGGGCCCGGAAGCCTACCGCAAGAACCGCCAGCTCTTTGCCCACCGGCCAGAGTTCTTCTTCCTGCTGGGCATCCACCCCGGCGAGGCGGACACCTGCTCCCCGGCCGCGCTTGAGGCCATGCGCGAAGCCTTCCAGACCGATCCGCGCCTCAAGGCCGTGGGAGAAATCGGCCTGGACTATCATTGGGACGACCACCCGCGCGACCTGCAGGCGCAGGTGTTCCGCGCCCAGCTTGAACTCGCCCTGGAACTCGGCCTACCGCCGGTGATCCACTGCCGCGACGCCTTTGACGACTGCCTGCGGCAATTGCTGGAGGCCGGATTCTCCGGCAGAAAACTCCTGTGGCATTGCTTCGGCGGCGATGCAGGCCAGGCGGCAACGCTGTTGGAGCACGGCTGGACCCTGAGCATTCCCGGCCCGGTGTCCTATGCGGCGAACGAGGCCTTGCGCAGCGCCGTGCAGGTCATTCCGCTGGAGCGCATGGTCATCGAGACGGACAGCCCCTACCTTTCCGCAGAGCCCTGGCGCGGCAAGCGCAACCACCCGGCCCTGGTGGGCTTCACCGCCGCCTGCGTGGCGGAGCTGAAGGGCCTGCCGGTGGAACAGGTGTGGGCCGCCACCGGCAGAAACGCCCGCGCCTTCTTCAATCTGGAGGATATTTGATGAACGCCCCCCACCCGCCCCATCCAAACGACGCCGAACTGGCGGACCGCTTCGCGCGGCTCAAGCGCTTCTTCAACAGCCGCGACAGGCTGTGCATCCACCTGGGCATCCAGGTGACGGAGATCGGCCACGGCTGGGCCACCACGGCCATGACCATAGCCGAGCAGCATTTGAACGGCGCGGACGTGGTCCAGGGCGGGGCCATCTTCACCCTGGCCGACCTGGCCTTTGGGGCGGCGGCCAACTCCCACGGCTCCCTGGCTCTGGGGGTCAACGCCACCATCGCCTACACCAAGGCGGCCAAAGGCGGCGTGCTCACCGCCCATGCGCGGGAGACAGCCAAGTCTGGCCCGCTGGCGACCTATGTGGTGGAAATCAAGGACGAGTCCGGCGAGACCATCGCCACCTTCCAGGGCACGGCCTACCGCAAGCGCGAGCACCTGGACCTTTCGACCTGGGGCTAGCAGCGCCAAGGCGCATCGGTCGTGGGTCTTTGGGAGAGGTCCCTATCCGCAGGAGGCGAGGCGCGAGAAGGGGCGCGCCAGACCGCGAAACGGGCCAGCCGCCGCCAGCGGCAAGGCGTGCATACCGGTCGCGATGGCCTTAAGCCACAGTCCCGGTAATCCAAAGTGGACGAGAGGGCCTCAGTCCTGCTGAGTGGCCCGGGTTTGGGCGTTGGCGTCGGCCACGCGTTCGGCCAGCAGCGCCACAACATAGCGGTTCACGGCCGCTGCCAACTGCGGAGCCTTGGCCTGAATGAGCTTGAAGCGCTCCAGCGAAAGCTTGTAGACCACGCACTTCTCCGTGGCGATGACCGAAGCCGAGCGCGGGGCGCTGGTATAGATGCCCATCTCGCCGAACACCGTGCCCGGCCCCATCTTCCTTAAGCGCAGCACCTTGCCCCCTGGCAGGGAAAGCTCCACATGCACCTTTCCCGACTGCAGGAAGAACATGGCGTCCGAGGCGTCTCCCTGTTGGATGACAGGCTTTTTCTTAGGCACTTCCACGCGCTCCAGGCACTTGATGAGCGCTGGCACAAGCCGGGGATCGGGGAAGGTTGCGGCAAGCAAATCCTCCATGGTGTCCTGTGACGCCTGATGCTCCGCCCCGGAGCCAGCGGCCGTCAAAAGAGCGTCCTCGCACCACTCAAGGGCATAGTCCAGGTTGAGCGCAATGCGGCACACGCCCGCATCGTCGTCCATGCGGTAGCCCAGGCCCTCCAGGTGATCTTCCATCTCCAGCGGAACGCTGGTCAAAAACAGCAGCAGCCCATTCTCACGCGCCACCGACTCCAGGCGGCGGAACCCGATGGCCGCCGAGGCCCCCATGCCGTTCACCGCGGCGAAATCAAGCAAAACGAATTTCAATGGCCTTGCGGAGTTCATGCGCGCTTCGATCATTTGGATAAGGCCATAGAGCGTGCCCAGGAACAGGAACCCCTGGAGGCGCAGCACAAGGATCATGCCGCCCTGCTCGCGCAGGATGCGCCGTTCCGAGGGCGACCGCTCCACGTTGCTGTGGAACACATCGCCGGTTTGGGTGAAGCGGACCCCTCCGCCCTCCACCGCGCGCGAAAGGCTCACCAGAATGCCCAGCCCCAGACTGGCGAAAACGCCAAGCACCGGGCCGCACACGGCCACCAGCAGACAGGCGGTCCAGGCGGCGCGCAGGTCGTCCTTGCGGGAAAGGGGATTGCGCGCATCGCGCATCATCCAGCTCACGGGCATGATGAGCCCGGTGGCCAAAAGCAGACCAAGGGGCACAAACTTCGGGATGAACGGCAAGAGCGGCTGCCCGCCGAGCAGAACGCCCAGGCAGACCAATCCCACGGTGAAGCCAGCCACAGGACCAGTGGCGCCAAGGCTGCGGATGCCGAGACTGCTTGAGAGGGACAGAGACGACGGCAGCGCGCCGAGCAAGCCGGAAAGCGTGGAGGACGCCCCCACCAGACGCATTTGCTGCCCGGCGTCGGCGGCGCGCCCAAGCAGCGATTCCAGAATGGGCGTGCGCATGATGGAAGGCAGAATGGCCACGGCAGCCACGGCGGCGAAGAATTCAGCGCGATCAGCCAAGGCTGGCCAGTGGATGCGCGTCAGCGTCTGCGGCTCAAACAGGGCCAGGTAGCAGTTCGTGTCCAGCAATTGCGGCAAATGCGCCTGGGCCCCGGTCAAGGCGGCCTGCATATCGGCAAAGGGCTCGGGGAGAACCACGCCCGGCAGCGCCAGGGCATTCCAGCCTGCTATGGCGAGCACGGTGAGCAAAAGGGGCCAAAGCATCCCGCGCGCGCTCATGTGCACAATGAAGTACAAAGCCGCAAAGCCGACGACAGGAGCCCAGTCCAGCCAGGCGGAGGCGAGGGCAGGCCCCCATTCCACCAGGGGGTGGGCAAAAATGCCCGCAAGCGCTGGCGAGGTGACGAGCATGACCGCGAACCAGGCCTTGACCAGCAGAAGCCCAAGGCCGGCCAGCATGCCCCCAAGCACATCCGCGGGCATGAAACGCATGCGCTCCGCAACGCCCAAGCGTGAAAGCACAATGCCCAGCACGCCGGAAAGCACGCCGGAAAGCGTCAGGGCGGCAAGCAGCGTGGCCGCAAGCTCCGGCCCGGGCACGCGCCCGGCCAGATCCGCGGCAACAGTCGCAAGCAGCAAAAACACGCAGAGAACGGCCGAAGGCTCCGGCGCGCCCACAGAAACGGCCAGACGGCCGTTCAGAGCCAGCAGAATGGAGCCGAAGACAGCCGGAACAAGCAGCAGCACCAGCGCGTGCGGAACAATGCCCGCTGCGGGGCTGACCGTATACACGAGCATGGAAAGAGCCAGGCAGACCAGGGCGACGTGCGCGCCGCCCACAAGGCCCGCAAGCAGATTCACCGGCAGGAAGCCGGAAAAAAACCGCCGGAAGGGACCGGCAAGGGACTTCGACCTGGGCGCACTGTCTAGAGCCACGGCTTCACCTGTAAAGGGCTTGGCTTCACGGTCGGGCAGAATCGGATCCGGCTCGGACTCGATTAAGTCATCGAGACGCACATCGCGTTCATCAGGCTGGCGTGGCGGCTTAGGCATAACCTGTCCCAACTGGCCGCACTTGGGGCATTTGGCCTGCCGGCCGAGGAGTTCTTCCGGCAGGGATTGGCTGTGCCCGCAGGACGCGCAGAGGAACGCGGCCCCGCCAGGGGTCTGGACCTGTGTTTTGTGCTGCTCGTCGGACACTGCGCCCTCCGGGGTTATGCGGCCAAGAGGAGCCGCGTCACGTTCTATGGCAGATTCACACACAATTCTCAAGGCCGCGCAGTGCCGCTGCTCATCAATGCCCGTTGCTTAAGCAAAATTCTCGCGCATGATGCGCGCAAGCTCCGTCAGCCTGTGCTCATAACTGTGCTCCGCCAGTATGCGCCGCCTCGCGGCCCAGCTCACACGCTCCCTCTCCGCGTCGTCCGCCAAAAGCCGCGCCACAAGCGCGGGGATCTCCTCCGGCGCATCATAGGTGACGACCTCGCGCCCAGGCTCGAAAAGCTTGTCCAGCTGCTCGCGCCTGTCCGTCAGCACAAATCCGCCGCAGGCGGGCACGTCGAACACCCGCTGGTTCACGGCGCCTTTCATCTGGCGGCTGGTGCAGTTCAGGCTGATGCGACTCTGGGGATAAAAGCGCGGCAGATCCTGGTAATAGTCCAGACGGGGCAGGAACCGCGCGGAGGAGGAGGCTCCGAAAGCCCGCCGCCAGCCGTCCTCGTCGCCCGCCACAAGCGGCGCAAAAGACGCCAAGGCCGTGACACAGGCCCAGCGGTACTGCCTCGTCGCCTCCCAGGTCACAAGAGATTCGCAGGCCAGCCGGTCCGCCACTTCGGGCAGCGCGCACAGGGCTGCGGCAAGTTCCGGGTGCGCAGCCGCCAAATACGCTTCCACGCCGCGCTCGCTCGAAGCGCCAAAGCCCGCGGCGATTTCGCGATACGTTTGCGTCAGCTCCGGCACGCGTGCGCAAGCGGCCAAGCTCCCCGCCACGGCGCTAGTCATGGAGTCGCCGACAAAAGATACATCCGCGCGCCAGCCCGCTGGAGCTGAGAGCTGACCCGGGCGGAAACGGTGAATGTCCGTCGCCAGCGGCAGGTAATGCACGTGCTCGAAGCCGAGGGCATGCAGACTCGGAATATTGTCCGCGTCCCAGGTGAACAGGGCGGCCCCGGGCCGGGCCAGGCCGGGATAGCGCGAAAGGATGAGGTGCGGATTGTCCACGAACCAGGAGGCCAAGGGCAGGCTGAGACGTTCCAAAAGTTCTGTCAGACGCCCTTCGCGGTCCAACCCAAAGTGATTCACCGTGAGCGCGAAATCTGGACGAAAATCCAGCACCCGGTGCAGCAGCTCCTCCACAAAGCCCGTGCTGCCGCGATCCTCCGCAGGCACCGACAAGGCAGACCAGGGAATTTCGAGCCGGGTCAGGGCGTCCTTGATCTCCGTGCAGAGGAAGTACGGCCGGTCCAGAAACAATATGCGCGGCTTGGGCGCGGTGAACTTCCGGTAAGCCGCCCGGCCCCAGAAGTCGGAACTGGCGCTTGCGGCAAGGGCATCCGCGAGGGCGGCGTAAAGCTCCGGGTCCACGCGGCGGGCGGCGGGCGCCAAAAGCGGCGCAAAAGGAGCGCCACCCTGCTCCGCCTGCCAGCGCGTCAGCCGGGCCAGCGCGGTCTGCGCATCGGCGCTGTCGAGCCAAAGGATGTTGGAGGCGGCGGCGTAGCGCTTCCGCAAATCCGTGACCGCCCAGACGGAAGTCTCGCGGTCAACGACAGCCACGGGCCGCCCCTGCGCGGCGAGCAGCTCCAGGCAACGGCCAAGGTTCGGCCCAAGCAGCACAGGCAGGGCGCGTTCGGGCACGCTAGCGGCCAGCGCTTCCTCGCGCATGCGTCCTCCGCGTCCCCAAAGACTCCATGTCTTGCTGCCCACCAGCAGCCGCAGATCATCGAGCTGTCCCTCAAGGAGAACGGCTTCCGCTGCGGCGACCCGCTCCGCACGCTGTGCGCGGTCCTCTTGCTTTATTCTGTGCTGCAATGACAACTCCTGTGCGTCCAAATGCTTGCAAGGATCGTGACAGCGGTTTTTCTTGCAGGGTGAAGGGTATTTCCCGTGCCAGGGTAAAGAAGCGTCCCGCTCCGGTCGATGAGAAATGCGATACAGGGCGTATTCCCGGCACACGGATCGTGCCTGCCCATGAAAATCCCAAGGAAGGGGACATATATGAACGACATCACCCATATCAGGGTGCTTATTCATTGTCGCGGTGCGGGTGCGGATCTTTTCAGGACCTTGGTTTCCCTCTCCTGTCAGAACACAGGTCCGCAACGCCTCCACATTGCTCTTTCAAGCACAACGCCAACGGATCATGAAACCAGCGAGGCTCGCTTGCTGCACAGCGCCTTGGGGTTCGGCAGCCTGCAGGTGCTGGACGCCACCGGCATGGCCCCGGCCAAGGCCCTGAACATCGCGGCCCTGGAAGGCGACGAGGAATGGCTAGTGCTCGTCCCCGAGGGCACGCGCCTGAGCCCCGGCTTTGTCTCCAGATGCCTTGAAGCCGCGAGGGATGGCAAAGTCCAGGCCGTCTACCCTTCGCATACGGCAGGGGATCCGGCCAAGGCGCCGTTGACCCGCGTGCGCCCCTTCAGCCCGGAGCAGCTCACCCGCTGCAATCCCATCGGGCCCGCTGTGCTTTTGCGCCGCAAGGCCTGGGAGCTCATGGGCGGCCTGCGCCCCAGGGTGCAGCTCGTCATGTGGGACTTCTGGCTCAGAATGGCCCTGGAAGGGGGCAAGATCATCCGCGTGCCGGAACTGCTGGCCCACTGCCGCCCCCTGCATCGCCTTACCCCCTGGCAGGACGGCCACGCCAAGGCCCTGCTGGTTGTCGCCATGCCCGGAGCCTTTGAGCCGGACATTTGCCGCTGGGCGCTGGCGCTTCTGCGCGGCGACGCCTGGGCAAAGCCCTTTGAAGCAGGGCAGATTCCCGGCCCGCGAGACGTGCGCGCCATGTTCGCCGGCATGGAGCCCTCCATCGCCCCAAGGCATGCGGCCTGGACGTGCACAGCCTGACGGCAAGGCGGCGCGCCTAGCCCGGTTCAACCCTTCAAACGGCGCTTCATGCCCTTGCCGACGCTCCAGCAAGAGGCCAAGGGCGAACCGAGGGACCAGTAGCTTGCGCTGGCCATATCAAAGAGCAGGGGCCGCACCTCGGCCAGGTCGATCTTGCCGTCCTCGCGCAGCATGTCCTCGTCGACGTGCGTCGCCACTATTTCGCCAATGAACACCTGATGGGCCTCAAAGTCCAGCACGC
>Ga0209373_10002417_pt1 | contig 18845 bp, 20 predicted proteins | sample Higcelweek5metaG_FD_187173 | JGI IMG/M metagenome (GOLD analysis project Ga0209373, IMG submission 187173) | Freshwater pond sediment microbial communities from the University of Edinburgh, under environmental carbon perturbations - High... | ecosystem: Environmental > Aquatic > Freshwater >... | reverse complement strand
TTGATAAGATCGAAACGATTGAGCGCAGCCGGATTATTTTCGGTAAAGAGTATATCCCGATAGGGGATCAGTACAAAGTGCAGTTTCAGTCATTTCTCGATAAAAACTTCCTGTAAAAATCGATTTAATCATCGCCGCTGCGCCATCTTGACCATCATTTTTTCGAGAATCTGCGTAAAAGCTGATTCGAGTTAATGGAAATAGTTACTTTTATCACCAAATAAAACTTTCTTTCCATGAAAAAATTACTTATTCTATCATTGATTTTGGCATGTTGCATTTCGTTTTCCAATGCACAAAGTTATTTTCAGGTTCAGGTGGGTCTTTCATTGCCAAACGGGGATTTCGCTGACGATGATTACAACGATGCCATTTTCGCAGGGTCAGGTTATGCCTCGACTGGGTTGGATCTGGGAATTAAATATTATTCTCCTCTCAAAAAAGGATTATCAATGGTTTTAGGTGTGAACGCCCTTTATAATCCGATGAGTTCTGATTTTAAAGATGAATTTGAGGACGATTTGGAGGCTGAGGATATTGTTTTCCCAAAATATATCAATATTCCGGTGATGGGTGGATTTAATTATCAGCTTCCGTTAGCAGACAACCTTGCCCTGTTTGGCGAAGCAACAATTGGTGCTAATGTTCTGATAATCACCAATCTAAAAGCAGAGGATGATGATTACGAATATAAATTGAGCTTTACTCCTTCAGCTAAACTGGCCTTTTCTGTTGGAGGTGGATTAATGATTCAAAACAAATACAGTTTAGGACTTCATTACTACGGATTGGGTTCTTATAAATGTAAATATGAATCTAAAGTTACCTATGACGGGGATACAGAAAAAGACAAAGACAAATTTGATAAGGCTTTGGATTTAAGTGCAATAACACTAACACTTGGGATCAGGCTGTAAGCCAAATATTACTTCAAACCCAGGCCCCCTCTTCCGCATGATAACAGCGCGGGAGAGGGGGTCTTTGTTTACACTCATTCATCGCCTGCCTGATTTGCAAAACAGGTTTTGCAAGGTATTCGGATAAACAGTTTCGTCGGGATGACAGGAGCTTTGAGCAGATCACAGAGGATCACAAAGTTGACCATGGCATGATAATTGGAACTATATTAGCAGGTTAACAGATTAGTCTTTTTTAAATTTGTCATATTAGGTAATGCACACATGAATGGAAACCGAAAAGAAGCAACCAATTCTTAATTCAATAAAGGCGGGGCTTTCCGTCTTTATTGCCTTAATCTTAGGCCTTTCGCTTTCCCTGAACCAAAGTTGTGCCAAGAACGATGACAACACCACTAAATGCGCGATCTTCTCGAACGAATATTCGCTGGCACAAACAAAGAGTGCTTCGGAGCTAAGCCAATTTCTGACCAGTGCACATCCGGATTATGGTGCATTCGGGTGGCATTTTTTCGCTAATCTCGGAAGTGCCGATGCTGCACCGGATGAGATCACCGGTTTTTTCTTTTCGATTGAACAGATTGCTTCGGATGTTCAGGCAGCTATCGGTTTCAACAACAAAACATCAGGCGGATATGTTTTGGCAACATTCAGGACCGATGAAATGATCTTCACGGCCAATCCCTGGAGTGTGAAAGTTATCTCTCCGGATCAGGCAGATACACAGATCAGTTTGCAGCTGGTTTCGGGAAACATGGGCGTAACCGGTGCTCAATACCGGCTCACTGCCGATTTTTCAGATACCAGCAACCACCAATATCAGATCGATGTGCAGCTCGTTGACCGGTTTGGAATCATCAGTCAGGGATACGGAGCAACATCGTTTTTTCCGGAGTACATCACGGAGGCACAATGGACCAGGCTAATGGCGCTGCCCATCAAAAGCATCGGTGCCTATCTGGATATGGCCAACGATCCGATGAGCTGTCAGGGGTCCTATAAATATGCCCTGCCGCTGATGAAGGTAGAGCAGTTCTCCATGAAACTTGACACTACAATGGTGGTCAGCGGCACCAATGGAAACAGTTGGATGGATTATTGTGTACGGACAGATCCGGCAGTATCGGTTGAAACAGTCTCCGCCACATCCTGGCACTGGATTGCCATTCAGTTGCCTGAAATAAACAGTGCCATTAATGTTTTGAGTGTAAGAAGTCCATCAGGAGATATCCCCATCGTCAGGCTCTTTAGCAGTGACGGCACCAGGAGCCTGAACGAATCGATGATGTCCAGTCATACCTGGGCCACCGGCGAGATTCAGATTGAGGCCGTCCCGGGTTCGGAGTGGACCAGTGAAAACACCGGACAGAAGTATCTCACCAAATATCAGATCATCCTGACCTCGGCAGATTATCCCGGGGATCTGATGATCACCATGCTGAGGAACAATCAGGAAGTTGCCGGCCAGGGATTATATCATTATCAGGGCTTGGGTAAAGTGGAAGGAACACTTCTGGGGCAGACCGTGAAAGGGCAGTGCTGGCTTGAAACGCAGCAGATCAAATAGTAGGTTGTCTGATTTGATTTTGTCTGTAATTTCCAATTTTATTCAATGATTCATCCACTCCTTGAACCTTGCTACACGTTCCCGACTAACAACCTCCTGCTTGTTACCCGGCAATAACCGTACTGATAATCTACGGTTAAAATAGGATTGAATACTGGTAATCGCATCAACCGAAGCGATGGTTTTCCGGTTAAGACGGAAAAACTTTTCCTTATCCAGCAATTCGTCCAGTTCATCAAGCGGCTCATCAATAAGCTGCCGGGTTCCGTTAAACAGATAAGCCATGACCATTCCTTCTTCATAAAGGAAACAGGCAATAGATGAAGTTTTAATGAACTGATAATGCTCACCAACCCTGATCAGGAACCGACTCTTAAATGGTCTGATCCCGTCAGCAAAATCTTTGTTGAATATCGTTGGTTCAACTGGCCGATAGCTATCTGCAATTTTGAAATATTTATCGAACGCCCTCTCCAAATCATTGAAACTAATTGGTTTTAACAGATAATCGATACTATTTAACCGAAAGGCTTGTATGGCATATTCATCATAAGCAGTGATAAATATGATGGGTGTTTCGATGGGTACCTGTCGGAAAATATCGAAAGAATTGCCATCTGTCAGTTGTACATCCATCAGGATCAAATCAGAGGCACGATTGTTTTTTTGGAACCACTTTACAGACTCTTCCACGTTTGATAATGTTTTCAGAATATGAATATCGGGATCGTATTGCCGGACCAGACGATTAATTAATTCTGCGGTATATCTCTCATCTTCAACTATAACAATCTTCATCTTTGATGGATTTCAATTTTAGGAAGCTTCACAGTGAAATAGCCATTATCTTCCCGGATACTGATTTTATACCCTTGCAGTTCATATCTTCGGCGTATATTTTCCAATCCTATACCGGTTGATGGGCCCAGTAGTTTTTTCTTTCTTATTAGGTTCCTGGTACAAATGAATTCGCCCTCCTCAAATATTTCAATATCAAGAGGATCATCATCTTTAAATGTGTTATGTTTAATTGCATTCTCCACCAGTAATTGTAATGAATTGGGGAGTATTCCCGACTTATCAATATTCTTAGGATTTAATACAATTTGAAAATTCAAACAATCCGGATATCTTATTTTAATTAAAAAAATGTAAGAGTTTAAAAAGCCTAGCTCATCGCTTACCGGAACAATATTTGCTGTCTTGGTTTCAAGTAGACTCCGATACAATTTTGAGAGATTATGAATATACTCAATCGATAACTCAGGATTGGTTTGAATGGTTGACGTTAAAACACTTAAACTATTGAAGAAAAAATGAGGATCGATCTGACTCTTCAGGGCATCGTACTTGGCCTGGATGCTATCTTGCTCCAAATGTGCTGCATATATCTCAGCATCTTTTAATTGGGTTGTAAAAACGATAAACCGGTCAATGATAAAAATCGACAGGGAAATCAGAATCAGCGGGTAGATCAGTTCCGGATGAGGAAAGGGAACGCTAGCCCACAATGTATCCATGCCGAAGAATCGGATGTCAGACTCCCGGTATAACAAATTGAAAAAAATGGCAGTGGCAATGGAAATGCCAAGGACTGTTATCGAAAGAAATCCAAACAATACAATTGGTTTAAAGTGATTGCCGACTCTTTTTCCAATTTTAGTGATTAAGTAGGATGATACTGACCACATTATCATCCAATAAACAACGGAACCCAAGAAGAACAGAACAGACCGCAGGGAAAAGTCGAAAACACCATTAAATGAGCTGTCGAACCCTTTAATCAATGAATTCATAATCAGCAATAACGCCAGCTGATAAGTATATTTCAACCAGATATTTCTCAAAAATTATTAATTATCAACCAAGATAGTCATTTTCTGAAAACCAGGTAACAGCCTCATTGATCGCTGCACTGACATCTGTCTTTGGCAAGTTCAATCCTTTTTCAGCTTCCTCACCACAAATGGATTCAGATTTTGTCAATATTCTGGCATTATAATAGTTCAGCTCTGTTTTAAAACCGGCCAACCGCATGAGAGATCCGCAAATCCCCAGGATAAGTAAAACAGCGTCAGGAATCTTTATATGAATGGCTTTTTTTGTTCGGTATTCATTCAAAAGGTCTGAGAACTCTTTAAACGTAAGATTTTCTCCTGCCAGTATATACTTTCTACCGTTTTGCCCCATCTCAATAGCATTACAAATAGCCTTGGCAGCACATTTTACATCGATGAAATTCTTACCCCCCGTTGGATAAACCACAATTCTATGCCTTAAAAATTGTAGGAATATACGACCAGAACTTGGTTTCGCATCGTACGCACCAATCATGAATGTTGGATTAACAACAATAGCATTGAGCCTTCCAGTTTTTGTTACATTGAAAATCAGCTCCTCTGCTTCAAGTTTGCTAAGTGCGTACCCGGATTTAAGGTATAATGCACTAAGGTCATCAGGCTTACGAACTGACAACGGATTCATTCCAATGGTATTAGCCGTACTTACGAAAATCATCCGTCGAATTTCCAAAGAATTCACCGCATTAATCACATTGGCTGTGCCATTTACATTAACAGGATATAATGGTAGCAGATGGGAATAGTATTGGGAGGTATCTGCTGCTGTATGGATAACAACATCGCATCCTTTTGCCGCCTTGAGGACATCAGGATAGCTTACTATGTTGCCACGCACAAGCTCAATTCTCACACCTTGAAGAGATTTCTCGTTACAGTTTTCACGTAACATCCCTCGCACAGTAATTCCCCGTGCCAACAACTCCCTAATAATATTTGATGCCAAAAACCCGTTGGCACCGGTTACCAATACTTTCACGCTACAATATTTGTTATTTAATTTTATTCAATACCGGCTCACACTGAGTTAACTCCTTTTTGGTAAGAGCCGCGCCCACCTTTAGCTGTAACCATATTGGAAGAATTTTCATGATCAAATAATTTATTTTGTTCGAAAAACCCGGAATAATCAGTGAATCACGACGGTACAATTGTCTGACAGATATCTTTGCGATTCTTTGTGGCGAAATCAATCCCATCTTTCCAATCCATCCCTGTCTGATAATATTTTGAGAAACCCTTTCATTTGTCATCATCTGTCCTGGGTGAACAACACTAACAAAAATATTGGAGCCTTTCAACTCTTCATTCAAGGTCCTGGAGAAAAAATAAACAAAAGCTTTTGATGCCGGGTAGATCGTTTTATAAGGAATTGGGGAAAAAGAGGCCATACTTGCTACATTTAAAATATAAGATTGATTTTGCCGCCCCAAATTGTCCAGTAATAAACGGGTCAGTAGTGACACCGTACGCATATTAATGCAGATGATTGCGTCAAGATACTCAGCTTTAATTTCTCTGAATGAATCGGTTCCTCCGATTCCCACATTATTGATCAACATATTCACACTAAACTGGCTGTTTATCCAGGCAGCAAATTCATATATGGAATTTGGTTTAGAAAAGTCCGTTTCGTAGCATTCAACCTGAACTCCGTATTTGGTAGAAATGTTGGTCCCAATCGTGTTTAAGCCTTCATCGGGTAGTGCAACAAGGATCAAATGATTGCCTCGTGATGCAAGCTCTTCTGCAAAGGATCGGCCTAAGCCCTGACTGGCACCTGTCACAATTGAAAAAATCTTCATTTTTGCATTCTTTATTGTTAATTATTACCCTTTTGAGTGTTACTGCTCGTCAGAATTGAAAACAAGATGAATATTGATATCAAAGGAAAACAGTGCTGGATCAATTCCGGCTAACCATTAAAGTGAACTGTTATTATAAGATTTGAGTCGTACAAATTGCACATTGAACCGGATCATTCCGGTGCGACATTGTCTCAACTGGAAGAGCCGCAAGTACAATGAATTTTACCGATTATCAGGATGAGCATCAGGTATCTGTTATTTTTATACATTTGAACGGATGAACCCATAAATTAGAAATGGTTTATATCAGAAGGGCTGACCCCCCGGCGTGACCATAAAAAAGTGGAGGCCTGAACCCACTCAAAAAAAACGGAGGTTAACCTAAGAGCCTTATTTATTGGAGAATATAAAACTAAAACTATGAAAACCAAAAAATTATTGCCACTTGTTTTTATTGCCGTATTTGCTTGTTTCACCAATCAATCCCATGCTCAGATTTCAGCAGGTGCCAATCTGGGATTCTTTAAAATTCTTGAAGATGGATCTGATGCTCAGTTCGGTTTTAATTTAACCGGGAAATATGCCCTGACCGAAAACATCAAGGTTGGAGCCAACTTGGGTTATTATGTGAAATCGTACGAATACTGGGGCACCACAATGAAGTCGTCTATCATGCCGTTCATGGCCTTGGCTGAATATGGGTTCAGTATCGATAAAATTAAACCTTATGTAGGTGCCGATGTCGGAATTTACCGTATTGCGGTGCATGCTGGCGGATCCACAGAGGGCAACAGCTACTTTGGATTTGCTCCTGTTGTCGGGTGTAATTATGAATTAACCAGCAAAATCTGGCTTAATGCAAACATGAAATTCCACGTCATTACAGGTGATATCTCCACAAATGCATTCGGTCTTCTGATAGGCGCCATCTACAACTTATAGAAAAACATTTAACGCACAGCCGCACCTGCTTTTAAAAGGGGGTGCGGTTGTTTGTTTTTTATATTTTAGCATCAAAAAGAATGAAAAAATCTGCAGCATTCATTTCCTGTCTGTTCATCACCATTTCGGTTTTCTGTCAGGTTAATATTACTCCCGATCAAAATCTATCAAGCCATTTCCCTCTTCCAAAAGTTGACAGGCGTACAGAGCTTCTGAGCATAGTATTCAGGCTGGCCGGGAATCCCGAGTACAATCAGGATAATTTCAAGAGCTATGTAAAGGATATCCATGATCATTTTGATTCGTATAAAAATCATGAAGTTGTATCTTTTGCCAGGGAACTGTATCAGAAAAACGGCATTTCATTTGATGCCGTAATGGCGATTGCGATTTATCTCAGCCAGCCACCAGCGCTGAAACCCATCAGGTCGTTTACTGAAGAGATTCCGGCGCCGCGATGGGGAAAAGCGGATGCCGAAAAGTTTGTCGACTTATTGCAGCAGTTCTATATAGATGCAAAATGCGAGGAGTTTTTCTCCCGTCAGGAAGAGTTGTACAAAATGGCTCAGGAGCGGTTCAAAATTGTCAGCGATGCCCTTGACATCAGCTGGTTTAAAGAGTATTACGGAACGGAGCCTAAAGGAAGTCTGAATGTATTGGTCGGATTGGGCAACGGAGGTTGCAATTATGGTGTAAAAAATATCCATCCGGATGGAGCTGAAGATCCTTACGCGGTGATGGGCAGCTGGTCGTTCGATCAGGAAGGTAAACCGGTATTCAGTCCGGCTGGTTATCTGCCAACACTGATCCATGAGTTCAACCACTCATTTGTCAATCAATTGGTTGAAGCCAATGAAAAATTGTTTGAGAAATCCGGACAGGTCATTTTTGAGCCATTGGCAAGCGTAATGAGCCGGCAAGCCTATTCGAGCTGGAAATATATGGAACAGGAGGCTCTGGTGAGGGCATCGGTGATCATGTACATGAAAAAACATGATAACGGAAAAAGAGCCTGGGAAAAGGAGATTACCTCCCAGATCAGTAATGGGTTTATCTGGATTGATGAACTGGTTGACCTCCTCGGAACGTTTGAAAACTCCAGGGATAAATATCCTACGCTCGAAAGTTTCATGCCCCGGATAATCTCATTTTACGATGATCTGGCCAAAAATAAAAAGGCATTATTCAAAAAATGTGTTCAGATCAAAAAGATCACGCCTTTTAAAAACAACTCCACGAATGTTTCTCCTTCTCTTACCGGGATGAAGATCACCTTCAGCAAAGCCCTGGTTGGGAAAGGATTTTCGATCTGGTACGGGGAAAAAGGGGAAGAACATTTTCCGATCGTCTCTGATGGACTCAAATATGCTGACAACAATACATCGCTGATCATACCCCTGAAATTAAAGCCCGACACGGAATACGAGTTTGTACTGGTCGGGCAGCATTTCAGGGCAACCGATGGCTACCCGTTGCTCGATGTTCAGGTTTCGTTCAAAACAAAAGCCAAATAATGAAAGACTCCATCAAGGCCTCTTTTTCTCTGATTTTGATTTTCACAACTTTGTTGGCATGCCGGAGTCAGCAGGTTTTTACCAGGGAGATCATCAAGGCGGATGTGATTGTATATGGAGGAACCTCCTCGGCGGTGATTACTGCCGTTCAGGTAGCCAAAATGGGGAAAACGGTGGTGATGGTATCACCCGACCAGCATCTTGGGGGCCTCTCCTCATCGGGATTGGGCTATACAGATGTTGGGAATAAAAGTGTTGTCGGAGGCCTGTCGAGAGAGTTCTATCACCGGGTGTTCCAATATTATCAGAAGCCAGAAACCTGGAAGTGGCAGAAGTCCAATGAATATGGAAATGTCGGGCAAAGTACCATTGCTATGGACACCGCCAACTCCACCATGTGGATCTTTGAGCCCCATATTGCCGAGCAGGTATTTGAGGATTTTGTTAAGGAATTCAACATCAGGGTTTGCCGTAATGAGTGGCTCGACCGGGGTAAAGGGGTGAAACTGAAAAACGGTAAAATTCAGTCGATCAAAACTTTAAGTGGCCAGGTTTACCAGGGAAAAATATTTGTAGATGCCACCTATGAAGGAGATCTGATGGCTGCGGCAGGCGTGCATTATGCCGTGGGCCGGGAATCCAACAGCGTTTACCATGAAAAGTGGAACGGTATACAGCCCAATGTTTTTCATCATGGGCATAACTTTGGCAAATTGAATATCAGCCCGTATGTGATACCCGGAGATCCGTCGAGCGGCATTCTACGGGGCATATCGGGTGAAAAACCCGGGGACATGGGTGACGGTGACAAAAAGGTTCAGGCTTATTGCTATCGGATGTGCCTGACTACCAATGATAAGAACCGGATACCCTTTGAAAAGCCTGAAGGCTATGATCCCGCGCAATACGAATTGTTGCTGAGGGTTTTCAATGCTGGTTGGAGGGAGACTTTCGAAAAATTCGATCCGATACCCAACCTAAAAACCGATGTCAACAATCACGGTCCGATCAGTTTCGATTATATCGGAATGAATTACGATTACCCTGAAGCGTCGTATGAACAGAGAAAAGAAATCATTGATGAACATAAAAAATACCAGCAAGGATGGCTCTATTTTATTGCCAATGACCCGCGCGTACCGCTAGAGGTACAATCGAAGATGAAAACATGGGGCCTTTCAAAAGACGAATTTATCGACAATGGCAATTGGCCCTATCAGATTTATGTGAGGGAAGCCCGGAGAATGATCGGAGAAACCGTGATGACCGAGAACGAGATCCAGGGGAAAAATCCGGTAGCAGATCCGATCGGAATGGGTTCATACACCATGGATTCGCACAACACTCAGCGTTACATCACTGCAGAGGGTTACGTGCAAAACGAAGGGGATATCGGGATACACCCCAAAACACCCTATAAAATCTCGTTGGGTACCATTTTGCCGAAAAAAGAGGAGTGTTCAAACTTGTTGGTCACGCTGGCGGTTTCCTCTTCGCACATTGCATTTGGTTCGATCCGGATGGAGCCGGTTTTTATGGTATTAGGACAAAGTGCCGGAATTGTTGCGGGGATGGCGCTGGATAAAAATGTTGAAATTCATGATCTGCCTTTTGCTGAGATAAAGACTAAACTTCTGGAGAACGGGCAGGTTTTGGAAAAACAAAACAGGTAAATGAAGAATCTGAAAATAGCTGTATTATTTTTGGTAATTGCAATTTTGCCGGTTATCACCTCCTGTGATAAAAAAGGGGAATCCGTTACCCGCGTGGCGATGCTGGCTCAGGGAATAACTTTCGATGACCAGGCCTTCCTGCAAAGTTGCAAAACGGGTCTCGAGCAATCAAAAACTGATTTCGGTGTCGAATGTCAGTACGATGTTGACACCACCACGACCAACTATCTGAAAAGGCTTGAGTACTACGGCGAACAGAATTTCGATCTGGTCATTGCTGTCGGATATATGTGGAACGATGCCGTTGTACAGGCTGCCAAAGAATTTCCGGATACCGACTTTGTGCTGGTTGATGCTGAATTATCGGAGAAGCAATCCAATTCCATGAGCATTCTTTTTGAGGTGGATGAGGTGTCCTATCCGCTTGGTTATCTGTCAGCATGGTGGGCACTCACTCACAGCAGTGCGAATCCGGCTGTGGGTTATGTGGGTGCCCTGGAGATTGGCCAAACCAGGCAGCTTGTCGAGCCCTATCTTAGAGGAGTGGACCGGTTCAATCAGGATTATCAAAAGAGTGTAGCTCAGTACGGCAAGTATACCGGGACCTTTATCGATTCCTGTTTAGGCGGGCAGGTTGCCGACAGTCTCATTAACCTGGGGGCTAATGTGGTGTTCGGAGTTGGCGGGCAAACCGGTAACGGTGCATTGATCAGGGCAGGTGAGCGCGGGAAATGGGGCATCGGAGTAGATGTCGATCAATCGGTTTCGATACCGGAGGCTTCGGAGGCATTACTCTCATCAGCCATGAAACGACTCGACAATGCTATCTATGCCGTAGTGAAAGCCTATAAAGAAAACCATTTCAGCGGTGGCGGCATTTATTCCGGCAATCTCAGCAACAATGGAGTTCAGATGGCGCCATACCACAACTTTGAGCTGCAGATTCCCGATAGTATAAAAACTGCCATTGCGAATATCAAAGCCGGAATCATCGACGGCAGCATATTTACAGGCTGGGCAGGTACTTTTTAGTAAAAACGCGAAGGATTTTCCCTTCCTGTGCGTCAAAAGGGAAATTGCACCAGAATGAATTCAAGTGAAAGCGATCTGATCAGGGAAATCAGGAGAGGGGACCAAAACGCATTTCAGGTTTTGTACCGCCGGTATTCCGATCTGCTGTTTGCATTCATCTTACATCATCTTAACAATCGGGATGTTGCGTCTGACATCTGGCAGGATACCTGGTGCATAGCTGTTGAAAAAATTGACACCTACCAATTCAGAAGCAGCTTTTTTACCTGGCTTTGCGCTATTGCCAGAAACAAAATCTTTGATTATTACCGGCAGTCGCAAAAACAAACCTCATTTGAAGAGGCAGAAAAAATTCAATTTGATATAGATTCCGAAGAGATCGATATCGATCCGGCCGATACCCGTATCCAGTCGGCAGTGATTTCGGTATTAGCCGATCTGACGGATGATTACAGAACCATTCTGATTGAAAAGTACATTGAAAACAGAGGCATCGGAGAGATTGCCGCGGCAATGAATAAATCATATAAGGCAACCGAATCAATGCTGACCAGAGCCCGCGAGGCTTTCCGGAAAAAATTCAAACAAACGAACCGTACATAAGCCATGGAAAATAAACTGCCCCGTTCCGAGCAAAATATTCAGAAACTATTGAATGCCGGTTTCAGCGAAGCTTATCGCGCAGATAAGCAATTGAAGGATGACACCCTGAAACTATTATCACGAAAAGTGATAGAGCGAAAAAAGGCTGTGGAGCCGGAAACACAGATCACTATTGCATTTGCAGTTATCTGGATTGCCATTATCGCCTTGTTCTCATTCGAATTAAGGATATCGTTTTATCTGACGGATCTGGTAAAAATAGCTTCAGGCCTGAGCGTGATTACCATCCCGGTTTTAAGTTTTGTATTAATCATTCTCAAAAAAAGAACTCATGAAAAAGAACCTGCATGACATACTGCCCTGGATCGCGCTGACATCGGGGTTTTTAGTTTTGGTCCTGGCTATGGTGGCGATTATTTCAAGGCCTGATCAGGGGACTGTAAATCCGGAAAATAAAAAAATCGTTACAGAAAAACTCGGGCAGATCCATCCTGACAGCAAAGAGGCTTTTAGTAGTCAGGCTTTTTTCGATTTTGCCGATCAGGCCCTTCGCTGCAATATCATTCACACTATCTGGATTTTTAATGAAAAGAGTGAACTCATTTATGTAAAAGGTCAGATGGCCAGGAGCACCCCGCTAAATTCAATAGCTGATAGTCTGACGGGCAGCCAAAACCGAGGGCTGATCGCCGCTGTTGAAGAAAACCTGGATCCGCTCCAAAAGCAGCTCATCACCATAGCCGCCGCCATCAGGCGAGAGGGGGAACACAACGATATTTACGGGCATCAGGTTGTACCGGTAAAAACGAATCAGAATGAACCGGTAGGGTTCATCGGGGTGGCTTATTCCCTCGGCACATCAAAACCCTCTGCTTCGATTTGTATTCTTGAAATCTCTTTGCTCATATTCTTCCTGATTTACTGGTTGTCAATACCTGCCTGGGTTTACCTCGATTCACGCCAAAGAAATGAAAATCGGTTGCTCTGGACCCTCTTCACGCTGATCGGTAACCTGCCGGCATACATTGCGTATTTGATTGTACGGAAATAAAGTTCCCGCTTCCGCGGGAATGACAGAAAAAGTGCTTTCACGGGAATGACAACCCCTGCTTTCGCAGGGGTGACAATGTACATAAGGAACTCGGTGGTTTGGGACAAGCCCCTGCTTTCGCAGGGGTGACAGAAGAACGCTTTTGCGGGAATGACAGCCCCCGCTTTCGCGGGGGTGACAGAGAAGAGCTTTTGTAGGATTGACAATACGATCGAGGGGAAATTTTTAAGATCTTTATCCGGTTCTAAACTTTTTTGTAATGAAGATCACAATCAGAAGGGCCGAAGAAGAAGATTTTCCTGCCATTTTTGCATTGATCAGCGAATTGGCGGAATTTGAGAAAGCGCCTGAGCAGGTCACCAATTCTGTGGAGCAGATGAAGCATGAAAAGGAGTTGTTCCAATGCTTTGTTGCGGAAACCCAAACCCATGAAATCGTTGGAATGGCCCTCTATTTCTTTGCCTATTTTACCTGGGTCGGTAAGTCGTTGTATCTCGACGATTTATACATAAAGCCTGAATATCGCAAGCAAAAGATCGGGACGGCCCTGTTGGAAAAGGTTTTTGAAGTCGCCCGCGAAGAGCAGTGCAACCGGGTCAGGTGGCAGGTTTTAGACTGGAATCAGCCGGCTATCAGGATGTATGAAAAATATGGGGCTACCATTGAGGATCAATGGCTCAATTGCGACTTCGACCGGGAAGGAATCAGGAAGTTCAGGGTATGAAAACGCTCAAAATAAAACTATTGGCCTCCATCCCCAACCCGGATATCCATTTTAAAAATGCGGATAAGCGGATGGAGCAATTGATCCCATCCGGAGAATTTGAGGTCATCGAATTCAATCCTGATATACTTTTTTTCCTAACCGGAGGTTCAGAGAAATTTGCCGTGGAACAGGTTTCGGCAGGTAATTTTTATATCCTGATCGGATCACGGCACGACAATTCCTATGCTTCGGCTACCGAGGTCAAGGCGTGGTTGAACGATCGGAATATCCCGTCGATGCTGCTGGATGAAGAGGATGCCGGAACCGCTGCCGTGTTTAAGGATTACCAAACCGCAAAACAGGCATTGAAAAATCTGCAGGGAAAGCGGCTCGGACTGATCGGACAGGTATCTGACTGGCTGATTGCCTCGTCGATTCAGTCTGATGTGCTGAAAGCCAAACTCGGTATTGAGCTAATCGAAATACCCTGGAGCCAATTGCCTCACTATTCGGGATTTGAAGCCTCCGGCGCGTTTCTTAATACTTTTTCGGGTGAAAAGTATTTCGATCTTACGGAAACCGCACAGGTACATGAAATGCTTGCCGACACCATCCGCAAACAGAATCTGGATGCGATCACGGTGGAGTGCTTCCCGCTGGTGCAAAAAGAGAGCGTGACAGCCTGTTTGCCGTTGGCAAAATTCAATAACGAAGGCATTCCGGCTGGCTGCGAAGGCGATCTGACAGCCATTACAGCAATGATGCTCTGCAAGGAGCTCACCGGAATCATTCCCTGGATTGCCAATACCAATAAAGTGACTGATGATGCTTGCCTGTTTTCCCATTGTACCATCGCTCCCGGTCTGGTTTCGGATTCTTCGGTAAAAACACATTTCGAAACCGGCAAAGGCACTGCTATTGCCGGTGATTTTAAAGGAGATGCCGTGACCATTTTCCGCTTCGATAACAGGCTTAGCAAAGCGTTCATAGCAACCGGAAACATAACCGGCCGCCCGAAATCAGACAGCGCCTGTCGTACCCAGATTGAGGTAAAACTCTCGGGAGATCACGTTAAAATGCTCCGGGAAAAACCGCTTGGCAACCATCATCTTATTTTCCCGGGCGATTGCAGGGATTTATTACATCTGGTCTGTCTGTTACTGGGCATTGATATTCAGATCAGCAGCAGCTTTTAATTTGTACGGATATGATACGGGAAATGCTTCCGGGGGATAGCAAAAGAATTCTTGAAATCTTTCAGATGGGGGTTGAAACCCGAAATGCCACCTTTGAAACGAGCGTCCCATCGTGGTCCGAATGGGATTCCAAACATCTTCGACATTCGAGGTTTGTTTATACCGAAGGTGATCAGATACTTGGATGGATTGCTTTGTCCCCATTTTCAGCGCGAAAGGCTTATGAGGGCGTTGCTGAGATCAGCGTTTACATTGATACGGAATCGCTTGGCAAAGGCATCGGAACAGAACTTATGAATGCTGTCATAGCCTCATCGGAAAAAGAGGGAGTCTGGACTCTCTATTCGCACGTTTTTCCTGAAAATATGGCAACCCTCAGGCTCCATACGAAATTCGGCTTCAGAATCATCGGGATCAGAGAGAGTATCGCACAATTGGATGGACAATGGAGAGATACGGTATTATTGGAACGACGAAGTAAAAAAACAGGGATATAAACAAATATACTATGAAACAGGCGTTATTGATTATTGACATTCAGAATGATTATTTCGAAAAAGGAGCCATGACTCTGGTGGGTTCCGATCAGGCAGGTAAAAATGCAGGTTTAATTCTGAGTAAATTCAGAACTGATCACCTGCCTGTTATTCATATACAGCACATTGCGCTGAATCCGGGGGCCACTTTTTTTCTCCCCGGCACATCCGGAGCAGAAATCCATCAGCAGGTAAGACCGGAGGAGCAGGAAAAGGTGATCGTCAAACATTATCCGAACAGTTTTAGGGAGACCGGATTATTCGACTATCTGAAAACCAACGGAATCACTGACCTGGTGATATGCGGAATGATGACCCACATGTGTGTGGATGCAACCGTCAGGGCAGCAAAAGATCTCGGGTTCAACAGTATCCTGATCGGGGATGCCTGTGCCACGAAAGACCAGGAAATATTAGGGAAGAAGGTCAAAGCCCAGGATGTTCAGAACAGTTTTCTGGCGTCGTTGAACTATTTTTACGCATCCGTTATAACCGCGAAACAATTTATCCATTCAGATGATAACAGCCGATAAAGTTAAAGAAGTGGCCAAAGCTCTGGGGGCAGATCTTTGCGGCATTGCGCCGGTTGACCGTTTGAGGAATGCTCCTGAAGGCTTCCGTCCTGAAGATGTTTATCAAGCTACCCGTTCGATAATCGTTTTAGCCTGCCGGGTACCGGATGGGCCGCTTCATGCCAGCAGCCAAATCCCTTACACGATACTGGAGGCGGTAGTTGTATCCAAGATCAACCGGATCTCTTTCGATCTGTCGCTGATCATTGAGGGCGGAGGTTCAAAAGCCGTTCTGATCCCATCTTTTCCTTATGATTACTGGGATGAGGAAAATCTCGAAGGCAAAGGGATTCTTTCATTGAAGCATTTAGGCTATTATGCCGGGTTGGGGCTTATTGGCCGGAACACTTTGCTGTGCAATGAAAAGTACGGGAACCTGATCAAACTGGGTGCTATCCTGACCGATGCCGAACTGGAAGCCGATGAAGTTCAGTCGGGAGAATTGTGCGCGGAGAATTGCCAGCTATGTATTGACAGTTGCCCGGTTGAAGCAATCGGAGATAGCCGGGTATCGCAGAAGAAATGCAGGCCAAACTCTGAAATTAAAAACGGGAGAGGTGCTGAGATTTATATTTGTAATGTTTGCCGGGCAATTTGCCCGAATAGAAATGGGTTTAGATGACCCGTTTTATGCGAAATGTTTTCCAAAGCCACCGAAGCCATGGATGAAATTATTACGTTCATCAGAAAACATTTGACACTTGACAACTGTTTACTCTTGACATGAAAATAATCGCTTTCGGAGCATCGTACAGCAAAGCTTCTATCAATAAGCAACTTGTAAGTTTCGCTGCAAAACAATTCGATCAGGCTGAAATCGAAGTTCTAGATTTAAATCAGTACCAACTTCCCCTGTTCACGGTTGATGTTGAATCAGAAATCGGTCACCCGGAAGCTGCAAAATCATTTCTCCAAAAACTTGGAGAGGCAGATTTACTGATTATTTCGATGGCAGAGCACAACGGTAGCTATACTGCGGCTTTCAAAAATCTGTTCGACTGGACATCGAGAGTGAACATGAAATTGTTTGAAAATAAAAAGCTCCTGCTACTGTCCACCTCAACGGGTCAGAGAGGCGGAGCCAGTGTCATTGCAGCTGCTGCGGCCCGTTTTCCTCGCCATGGTGCAGAGATCATCGGAACCTTTTCATTGCCCTCTTTCCGGGAAAATTTCGATGTAGAAAAGGGGATCCTGAATGAGGAGCTCAGCAGGCAATTTCAGGAAATATTGATATCGGTAAAAAGAGATATTCAGCGTTTGTAATTGCGTATTTACCGTACAAAAAACCGCGACGGTTTATCTTTTTCCCATAACTATTTTATAGTAAACTCTGGCATACCAATCGGGGAAATAAAAGCTCAACTCTATATCATTTGTCTCAGTAGAAAGTCTTTACTTGCAGTCGGAAAAGAAACAGATATCCGGCGCACGGGACTTTTATAAAGACTTATGGGAAAAGAGATTACAGTGAAGGGGACTCCGAACAATCTGGGTATTGACCGGCTCGGAAAATTACTGATCCAATATTCGGTACCGGCCATTGTGGCCACTGCAGCGGCCTCGCTGTACAATATCATCGACCGGATTTTTATCGGGCATGGAGTTGGTCCTCTGGCCATATCAGGATTGGCGCTCACCTTCCCGCTCATGAATATTACTGCAGCCTTTGGCGCCATGGTGGGAGTCGGTTCCAGCGCCATGGTATCCATCAGGCTTGGGCAGCACGACAGGCGGGGCGCGACTCTGATCCTTGGCAATGCCGTTAAACTGAACCTTATTCTGGGAGTTTTGGTTGGTTTGGTCACGCTGGTTTTTCTTGAACCGATTCTATATGCACTTGGAGCAAGCAAAGAGACCCTGCCCTATGCCATTGAGTTCATGCAGGTCATCTTAATCGGTAATGTTTTTACCCATATTTACCTGGGCCTCAACAACATCATGCGGGCATCCGGATACCCCGGAAAGGCAATGGTCACTACATTAACAACAGTAGCCGTCAACCTGATACTCGCTCCGCTGTTCATTTTTGCATTCAAATGGGGCATCCGCGGAGCAGCACTGGCAACAGTATGCGCCCAGATAACAGGTGCTGTGCTGACTACCGTTCACTTTTCAAAAGCCAGCAGTTTCGTGCACTTTCTACCTGGATATTTCAAACTAAAGAAGAAAATCATTGGTGAAATCATTTCTATCGGATTGTCGAATTTTCTGATGTTGATTTGTGCCAGTGTGGTGGTAACGATCTTTAACCTGCGGCTGAGAAAATATGGAGGCGACTATGCCATCGGAGCCTTCGGGATTATAAACAGCATCGCGAATCTCGGGGCGATGATTGTAATCGGTTTTAACCAGGGAATGCAACCGATTGTCGGGTATAATTTTGGAGCACGTCAGATTCCACGGGTTATCCGGACCTTCAAACTGACGATTTTAGCCGCAACCTGCGTTACTATTCTGGGATTTCTGATGGCCGAAATCTTTCCGCGGGCGATATCTTCGGCATTTACGAGCAATACAGAGCTTCTCGACCTGGCAACCATGGGCATGAGGCTGAACATGATCATGTTCCCGGTTATCGGTTTTCAGATTGTCACCGCAAGCTTTTTCCAGTCCATCGGCATCGCTAAGGTTTCTATATTCCTCTCACTCACCCGGCAGGTAATCTTCCTGATCCCGGCGCTATTGATTCTGCCTCATTTTTTGGGATTGAACGGCGTTTGGCTCAGCGGTCCAATTGCCGATATTTCATCCTCGATCCTGACATTTTTTGTGCTCCGGTGGCAGATGAAACTACTCAGAGCCAGGGATATGAATTTAGTTACCACTAGATAAATCTAGTGGTAATTAATAGAGCAGTTCGCTGGTAGTT
>Ga0209373_10002414_pt1 | contig 18852 bp, 13 predicted proteins | sample Higcelweek5metaG_FD_187173 | JGI IMG/M metagenome (GOLD analysis project Ga0209373, IMG submission 187173) | Freshwater pond sediment microbial communities from the University of Edinburgh, under environmental carbon perturbations - High... | ecosystem: Environmental > Aquatic > Freshwater >... | reverse complement strand
GCTTTCTAAAATAATGTTTATCTTGCAACACCTGCGGAGCAGAAATTACAGATGGATTAATCAACTCTGTTCTAAATGCCATTTTTGCAACTTCCTCAAGTACTACTGCATTGTGAACCGCATCAATTGCATCTTTTCCCCATGCAAAAGGACCGTGATTAGCACATAATACAGCTGGTACTGCCATTGGATCCTTATCCTTAAATGTTTCGATAATTAGTACTCCCGTATTTTTTTCATACTCTCCATCTATTTCCTCTGCCTTTAAACTTCTTGCGCAAGGTATTTCTCCATACATATAGTCTGCGTGTGTTGTCCCATAACAAGGAATACTTCTTGCTGCTTGTGCCCATGATGTTGCATATGAAGAATGTGTATGCACAATTCCTCCTACTTCTTTAAATGCCTTATATAGTTCCAGATGGGTCGCTGTATCTGAAGATGGGTTATAGTTACCCTCTACCTTTTCTCCAAGCAGATTCATGACCACCATATCTTCCGGTTTTAATTTATTATATGCAATACCACTAGGTTTTATAACAAACAGACCTTCTTCTCTGTCAATACCACTTACATTTCCCCATGTAAATGTAACAAGTCCATACTGTGGAAGAGCCATATTCGCCTCATATACCTGCTGTTTCAATTTCTCTAGCATACCTATTACCTCTCTATTTACTGTTATGCTTCAAACGAGAGAAGCAAAATCAACACATTTCTTTGATTTAAATAGTTTGCCTCTCTCGTAGTATAGCATATGCAAGTATCAGTTTCAATAATTAGTTTAATCAATAAACAAATTGATTTTCCTAAGTTTTTGTTCACTATGAACAATTTTATTTACTTTATATTATCAATAGCAGCACGTTCAATAGGAAGTCCTTTTATATAACGCTTAATGAATATATCAAATCCTTCCACATCATTTGCATCTGGACTTATTTTTGTTCCACTTTCTTTTGCAAATACTCTATTTGCAAGATAATCATCCAGTGTTTCTCCGTCCTTCTTATTTACCATATAAGAAGCTAAAAGTGCGATTCCCCATGCCCCTCCTTCGCCTGCTGTTTCCATAACAGAAACTGGTGCGTTTATAGCAGCTGCCATGATTCTCTGACCAACTCCTTTTGTCTTAAAAAAGCCGCCGTGGCCAAATATCTCATCTACCTTAACATCCTCTTCTTTTAGTAAGATATCCAATCCTGTCTTTAATGCACCTAATGAAGTAAAAATATTTACGCGCATAAAATTAGCAAGATTAAATTTACTATCTGGAGTACGAACAAACAAAGGGCGGCCCTCTTCAAATCCTGTAATATGCTCTCCTGAAAAATAGTTATAAGCCAACAATCCTCCGCAATTTACATCTCCTTCTAGTGCTTTATTATAGAGTGTTTCAAACAAACCACTCATATCAACTTTTATGCCAAAGCTTTCTGCAAATTCCTTGAAAATATTTACCCAGGCATTTAAATCCGATGTACAATTATTACAATGAACCATTGCCACAAAATTACCAGTTGGTGTCGTTACAAGATCTATTGCATCATATACTTTTGATAAATCTTTTTCCAGAACAATCATCGCAAATACTGAGGTTCCCGCAGATACATTACCTGTACGCACCGCCACACTATTAGTCGCCGCCATACCTGTTCCCGCATCACCTTCTGGTGGACACATAGGTATTCCCGATTTCAATGTTCCTGATACATCTAGAAGCTTTGCTCCTTCTTCTGTCAATATACCCGCATCTTCACCTGCCACTAAAACTTTTGGCAAAATATCTTTAAACTTCCATGAGAAGTCCTTTGAATTACAAAGTTCATCAAATTTTTGAATCATACCTTCGTTAAAATTTTTTGTTTTAATATCAATGGGAAACATACCAGACGCTTCTCCGATCCCCATCACTTTTTTCCCTGACAATTTGTAGTGAATATAGCCTGCCAATGTAGTCTGAAAATCAATTTTTCCAACATGTTTCTCCTGATTCAAAATAGCTTGATAAAGATGTGCAATACTCCATCGCTGCGGAATATGATAATCAAAAACTTTCGTCAGTTCCTCAGAAGCCTGTTCTGTAATTGTATTTCTCCAAGTACGAAAAGGAACCAAAAGGTTTTCTTCTCTATCAAACACCATATATCCATGCATCATGGCGCTAAAGCCAATTGCACTAAGAGATTCGATTGCAATACCATATTGTTGTTTGACATCCTCTGTCAGTTTTTTATAACTATCTTGTAAGCCTAACCATATGTCATCCAAACTATATGTCCAAATATTATCAATATAACTGTTTTCCCAATCATGCGCCCCTGAGGCAATCGGCACATTATTTTCATCTACTAAGACTGCTTTGATTCTAGTAGAACCAAACTCTATGCCGAGTATTGCTTTCCCCTTCTCAATTGTACTTTTTGCACCTAAGTTCATTGTAAATCCTCCTTGTCCATTTTATCGATAAACTGCTTCATTCCACTTTAATTCATTCTTCAAAGCTCTAATATTAGTTTCTTTATCAATGATAACACTTTCAATACCTTTTGCCGCTGCCCATTCTGCCATTTGCTCTACTGTTAAATCATAAGAAAATGCTGTGTGATGTGCACCGCCTGCTAATATCCATGCCTCAGCCCCTACTTTAAGATTCGGCTGTGGGGTCCAAAATGCTGTTGCCACAGGCAACTTTGGCATTGGTTTTTCAACTTTCTTACAATCCACCGCGTTAATAATCAGTCGGAATCTATTTCCAAGGTCTATCAAAGATGTTGCGATTGCAGGCCCTGTTTTAGACGTAAACACAAGACGTGCTGGATCTTCTCTATTTCCCATAGAAAGGGGATTTACTTTGATTCCCACTTTTCCCTCTGCAACTGAAGGACAAACTTCCAACATGTGTGCCTGCAAAATTCCTTCCTTGCCAGGAACAAAATTGTATGTATAGTCCTCCATAAACGAAGTCCCTTTAGCATTTACAACCCCCGCTGCCATGATTTTCATTAATCGAACCATAGCGGCTGTTTTCCAGTCACCTTCTCCACCAAATCCATATCCTTTTTCCATCAACCTTTGAATTGCAAGACCAGGAAGTTGCTTTAACCCCCCTAAATCACCAAAATGTGTTACAATTGCCTGATAATTTTTTTCTTCAAGAAATTTCTCAAATCCGATTTCTATTCCAGCCTGTATTTCAACATGCTTTCTAAATTCTGCCGCATCTCTGCCTTCTGATAATATTTCATACTTACTATAATATTCATCTGTCAGTGCACTGATATCACCAGCTGACACATCATGTACATACTTTACAATTTCGTCTACTGGGTAAGCATCAACTTCCCAACCAAATTTAATCTGTGCTTCTACTTTATCACCGTCTGTCACTGCAACATTTCTCATATTGTCTGCAATACGAACGACTCTGATATGTGAAGACTCCATAAGACCGATTGCTGTACGCATCCACCCTGCAATATCTACTTGTACCATCTTATCATTCCAATAACCTACTACAACCTTTCTTTCAATACCCATACGACTTACAATATGACCATACTCTCTATCGCCATGTGCTGATTGATTTTCATTCATAAAATCCATATCAATTGTATCATAAGGAATCTCTTCGTTAAATTGTGTATGTAAATGACATAACGGTTTTCTAAATTCCTGCAAACCAAGTATCCATGATTTAGCAGGGGAAAATGTATGCATCCATGTTATGACTCCAGCACATTCATCATCCATATTTGCTTCATTAAAAGTTTTTCTGATTAATTCATTTGTTATTAATGTCGGTTTCCAAATCACCTCAAATGGCACTATCCCAGATTTGTTTAATTCATTTACAATAATCTGAGAATGTTTTGCTACATTTGCCAAACATTCATCTCCGTATAGATCCTGCGAACCTGTACAAAACCAAAATTTATAAGCCTTCCCTGTTTTCACTTTGAAATCCTCCTGTTTATTGATTTTTACTAGTGTGACACAATTGCCATACTACTATATATTATACGACTTGTATGGTCATATGGACAAGTTGTACTTTCTATTTATACAGGACTCTCTAATAATTAATTCTGGCTTTACAATCCTCTCTACTTTACTGTCTTTATCTTCTATTCCGCGTATCTTCTCAAGTAGTAGTTCTGCCACCATTTCGCCTATCTTTTCTTGTGGATGAGATATCGTGGTCAATTTCACAGGTCCGTTCTCAGCTATCATTGAATTATCATATCCTGTAACCGAAATGTCCTCAGGTACTTTGATATTGTATATTTCTAGCGCCTTAATAACTTCAAATGCTACTTGGTCGTTATAGCAAACAATAGCATCCATATCCATTTTGCTTTCAACAAACTGTTTTACCATGGCCGCTGGTTTTTTCCCTCTGTCCTCTGTGTGAAATAAAATGACGCTATCTGGATTATAGAACATTCCCGCTTCATTTAGCGCTTTAATATAGCCCTTATGTCGGGCAGTTCCCTGAGAGTCATCTATTTTAAATATGCCAATGATGTGTTTATGCCCAAGGTCAATTAAATATTTAGTTAAGAGATACGTGCCTTCGACATCATCCATCACAATATTCGGCTTGTCTTTCATTTGTGGATACGTTCCTTGTAAAAATACATATGGTACCTTTATCATATCTAATGCCTCATACTGGTTCATATGTTTACAAAATATTTCACTTTTACTTGGCTCGATAATCAATCCATCGATATTTTTTGTCATAATATCTTCAAGTGCCTTTGCCTCATTTTTCTGACTATTCCCTGTATTTTTCAAAATAATACTATAACCCTCTCGCGTCATGACATAATCAATCCCCTGTATAACACGCGGAAAAATGTAATCAGAAATATAAGTCGTTATAACTGCGATATTATGTGAAGCTCCACGGTTATCTTTTCGGGTTCTTCCAATACAAAATGTACCTTTTCCATGTACTGCTTCAAGAAAGCCTTCATTCTCAAGAATTGATAACGCTTTTCTGACCGTATGCCTGCTAATTTTAAACTTTGCTGCAAGTTCATTTTCTGAAGATATTTTTTCTCCCGTCTTTATTTTACCTGACAAAATATCTTGCTTTAAGTTATCCATCAGCACGTAGTATTTTGCTTTCCCTGCTTCCTGCACCATAATAATCTTCTCCCTCTAATCTTCTCTGATAACAATGTATTGCTGCGCATTGTCATAAGTTATAATTTTATATGGTAAATATATGTATTTCCCATTTGCAAGTTTCATATCTTCTGGAAATGCTTCCTCCATGGCACAGGCATATGCTATTTTCATGATAGCATCTGCTTGTCCTTTGAAATCATTATAAACGGTTCCTGCCATTTTTTTGGTTTTAACCATTTCAAGTGCTTCTTTTGTCCCATTTACACCTACGATAAGAGGCCATTTCTTAAACTTATAGTATTCTAATGCATCAATTGCCCCAAGCGCCATATCATCATCATTTGCAAAGATGACTTCAATTTGATTCGAGTATTTTTTAAGAAGAGCATTCATCTTAGTCATTGCCTGCGCTCTATTCCAATTTGCGATTTCATCTCCTAGTTTCTTAACCTTATACCCTTCCTCCACTACATAACCAATAGAACTTTGTGTACGGACAAGCGCATCCTGATGTCCTGCTTCACCTTCCAACATCACATATTGAATCTCTCCATCTCCGCTTCTATCAATAGCTCCAAAGTCTTTCTTCAACTCATCTACTACAATCTTTCCCTGCATTTCACCTGATTGCTGCGCAATAGCTCCAACATAATACAATTTATCCCATCTCTCTAAATCTACTTCTACAAGTTCTCGGTTAAAAAATACTACTGGCATATCTACACTTTTAGCTTTGTCAATAATCACTGTTGCATCGGTTCTATCTACTAGATTAACACAAACCACATCATAGCCTTGGTCAGCAAATCGCGCAATTTGATCATTTTGTGTCAGTTGACTTTGTCCAGCGCTAACCACATCAATCATAATAGTAATTCCAGTTTCTTTTTCTTTTTTCTTGCTCCATTCTTTGAGCTCAGAAACCATATCTGAAATAAAAGTATCATATTCATCATAAATACTGACGCCTATCTTAATACTGTTTTTTTCTTCTTCTTTCTGCTTTACAATTCCAAATCCATTTTCACAGCCCGAAAACAGTACTATTACTATCATAGCAAGTACAATAATTCTCTTTTTCATATTTTTCCTCCAGTAGCTTATAACTACTTAACAAACGGAAATAGCATTTTTTGATTTTCTGCAGTATACATATCCTCCTTTGTAACTGCTCGAAATTCTATCAACGATTGTAATTCTTCCTCACTCATATCCACTGCACCTAATACTTCCTGCATTCCTAGATACCCAATGCTAAATTCATTTTGGTATATCAGTTCAGTAATCGTATTATCGTCAAGATTGGAAACTGCTTTATCCGTGTTTCCGATTCCATAGATTTTAACACTTTTATTTAGATTTAAAACGGCATCCACAATTCCTTCGGTTGCTGTATTATCAAGTGCTACAACAATATCAACAGCTTCTTCGGTTAATTCTCTTTGCAGATAGAGCATAGACTTATTACTTTTTTCATTTTCATTTCTTTTCCACAATACAATTCTATCTTCGTAATCAGCAAATGTCTCACAAAATCCTTCATAACGCTTTACAACACTATCTCTCTGCTCATTATCATATATTATTGCCACTTTAACTTTAGGATCTTCATTTTCTATAATATGCCTGGCTAGAAGACTGCCCATCTCAAAGTTATCTGATGAAATGCATTTATACTTTGCATTTTCCATGATTCCTGTCTCCAACATAACAATTGGAATTTTACTTTCAAGATTGTTAAGATATGGCCTTAATTCTTTACTATTGCAAACTGCTATCAAAATCGCATTCGCACCATTATTTATTTCCCTGTTGATTAACCCAATCTGTTCGCTTGTATCATTATCTCCTGACATAGTTACTAAACTCACCTCTGCTCCAAGGTCCTTAGCTGCTCGCTCAGCTCCCTGACTAAGATTCTCCCATTGCTCAGAACTATTTCCATATAATATAACAGAAACCTTTCTTATTTCTTTGTTTTCCTGTTCCGTCATCATAGAATAATATACCCAAAACACACCCAATATTACTACTAATAATAGTGACACAAACAAAAGGCTTCTCACTGTCTTCATCCTTTTCCCCCCTCCTTTGCGTCTTTCATATAAATTTTCGGCAAATGTATGGTTATCATTGTCCCTTCATCCAATTCACTTTTAATAGATAAGCCATATTCTCCTTTAAAATACAGCTTAATCCTCTGATCGATATTACGAAGGCCAATCCCCGATCCCCTTTTATGCGCACGCGTATCATCCGTTAATAGTAATTCTACTGTATCTTTTGGAATACCCATACCATTATCCGATATTTCAATATATATTTCAGAATCCTTCTCATATCCCCGAATTAATATTTCTCCTTCTCCATCCATATACTCAACCCCATAGTATATGGCATTTTCAAGTATTGGCTGCACAATCAGCTTAATTGTGCAACAATCTTCGATATTAGGATCCACCTCGATACTTACATTAAATCTATTTTTATATCTTACTTTTTGAATTTCTAAATAGTATTTCGCATGCGCAATTTCATCGCGGATGGAAATCACATTTTTCCCTTTACTGAGACTTATGCGAAACAGGCTTGCAAGTGCCGTAACCATAGAAATAGCCTCTTGGTAGCGCTCGCTTTCGACCATCCACACAACCGAATCTAATGTATTATATAAAAAATGAGGGTTTATCTGTGCCTGTAAAGCATCTAACGCACTTTTTCGTTTTTCCTGTTGTTCTGTTACCATCTCATCCATCAATTTACGCATTTGATTAACCATTGATGTAATTGTTTTTCCTAAGTGCCTGATTTCATGCGTTCCTCCAATATAAATATCCATATCTAGATTACCATCTTCAAGATACTTAATAGAGTTTTCCAATTTTCTAATAGGTCCTGTCACTTTTGACGAAATAAATATATTGCCAAATGAGATTAAAACAATCGTGACAACTCCGACCATCACTGTAAAAAAACGAATCTGATTTAAATTAATGGCAAATTCCTTGACGGGTGTTACACTGACCAACTTCCATCCTGTATATCCAACAGTTTTTATTATCACTACCCGCTCTTCGCCGTTAAACCTTTCTACATGACTACCATCTTCATAGTCTGCAGCCTCTAGATTATTTTCTTCTACAAGGTTTGAATAGATTGCTTGCTGCTTTGGATGATATATGATTTCTCCATTTTGATCCATTAAATACATATACCCGTTGCCTTTTTCGTTTGCTTTTGAAAGCAGTTGCTCAATTCCGTTAAAATTCATATCAACAAGCAGCACGCCCCTTCGAATTCGCCCAATATTCGTTAGTTCCACAGCGCGCGACAAAGATACCACCCAATAATAACGATAATTACTGTTTTCAAACAAGTTCTGTACATGTGGCGTGGAAAAATGCAGATTCTCAATCTCTTTATTTGCTTGAATAAACCAGTCTTTCGCTGTAATATCAATACTTTCTTTTCTTGTTGCAACAGGTGCTGCCGCCATAACGGCACCATCCTCCGTAACACAAACAATACTGATAAGGTTATCCTTATTTGATTCATATAAAAGATTCATTTCTGTATCCAGCGGATAATAAGTAAGATCACGGTTTTTTATGACACTATAGTACATTGTGTCAGAAATACTCATCATACTTCTAATATATGTGTTTAAATTCCAGCTAGCCTGATCAAGCAGCTGCTTATTACTCTCAATAGCCATATTCTTGGAATTATCGGCAAACTGCGTATAAAGAACAATACCCATAAAACTCATGGCAACTACTGCTACTGCCGTAAATGAAATAGATATAATCAACTGTATGCTTCTTTTTTTATAAGCCTTCGCCAATCTACTGCTCATTTTATTCTTCCCGATTTGCCCTATATTTTGATGGTGAAATTCCATACTGCTTCTTAAAAACATAGCTAAAATAATTAGGTTCCACATACCCGACAATTTCCGATATCACATATGCTTTTTCCTCTGTAGTATTGAGCAACCGCAATGCTTGTTCCATTCTGATTTGTGTCAGATATGTAACAAAGCTCATTCCTATCTCTTTTTTAAATAGAGTGGAAAAATAAGTGGCGCTTAAATTTAAATGATTACATACTTTTTCCACAGACAATTCACTATCTGCATAATGCTCCATGATATAATGCTTTGCCTGCTCAATTAGCAATTTCGTTGTATCTGTTCTCTCTCGCCTGATTAATCCCCGCAGTTTCATACAAATTTCTAATAACCATACTCCAAAAGCATCTAGTGTATCAAATTTTTTGATTTCACTATAAAAATTCAAATTTAACTCTTCAATTTCTTCCATATCCAGCTGATATGAACGACTCAATTGGACCATCTCAACCATCATTTCCATAATAGAACTCTGAAATTGTGTCATAGATATTTTAGAATACTTCATTTTTTCCACAAGGTCAGACACTGCTTTTTCAAGCTCTTCTTTAGATCCCACTTTGATTTCTTTAACGATATCCTGAATTTCTTTTTCATCAATAAAAAACATTTTTTCTGATTTTGGTTCAATATCTTGAATATAAATTGCCTGATTTGATTCAAGTAGTATACGATAGTCAATGGCATGCCGTGCTTCTTCATAGGAACATGAAATATCTAAACGTCTTGTATATGCTCTTCCTATACCAGCAGATACATTTACTTCGAGCATTTTATTGGCGATCTTACAAATCTTATCCATTGTACGAATAAAGCTGGAAAGCTTATTTGTTTCTTCAAACATCACGATTACTACAATTGTACCTAAATAATTGACACTTCTATACTCAAAGAGCTTCTGCATATTTTCATCTACAATCTGTTTAAGAGACACGGGCAATAGATTTGTCTGAATGAATACTTCTGCTTTAGGTGTTTCCGAAACGGCATCTCCATGTATAACTCCAACCGCATAAAATGGTGCCTCTAATTTATATTCATATAAATGCATCAATTCGTCTATTCTATTCTCTGCTATTTTTCCTTCTAATAGGCTCACTAAAAATTGTTCTTTAAGCATTGGTATACTTTCAAAATAGTATTTCTCGAGTCGTTCTACACTTCTCTTTTGATTCATTTCATCATCTAAGCGTTCCTTGATTCTCATAAAAACTTGTTCTAATTCTGTCGCATTAATCGGCTTTAATATATATTCTTCTGCTTCTAGTTTGATTGCCTCTTTCGCATACTCGAACTCGTCATAACCAGAAAAAATCACAATCTTTGTGTTACACATGCTTTCCCTTAATTTTTTACAAAAAGTAAGTCCATCCATAAAAGGCATTTGTATATCTGTCATAACAACATCTGGACATATACGTTCTGCTTTTTCTAATGCCTCTTCTCCGTTTTCAGCTGATTCTACTAATTTAAAACCAATTGCTTCCCAATTGATTCTTTTGATAATCGCTTGCCTTACTTCTTCCTCATCATCTACTAACATAACACTATAGTACTCCATATCAAATACCCTCCCTGTGTAGCTATTACAACACGACCATTTTTAATCCATTAATTGTACTTCCGTATAATATCCACCATCAACAATGATTTTCCTATAGTTTTCCTTATCAATGGCTATTGATGTGCATAAATAAGATGGTACAATCATTTTCCCATTGTCATATTGTCTTGTATCGTTTATTTCTGGTATTCCACCCTCCAATACCGCCTGTACCATCGTTACACACTTTGTTGCAAGAATACGTGTGTCTTTATAAATAGACATTGTCTGTGTTCCGCCTATAATGTCCTTAATTGCATTCAATTCTGCATCCTGACCTGTAATGATTGGCCAATCCTTCCCTGGTACATAACCCTTGTTTAGCAAAGCTGTCTTGGCTCCATAAGCAAAGCCGTCAAACGCTGAACATACAATGTCTAGTTTGGTATCCTTATAATAAGTATCAAGACATTCCATGCACCTTTGCTCTGCGGTTTCTCTAGACCAACGTAGTATACATGTTTCTTCAAATGAGATCTTTCCTGATTTACAAACTAGAGTCCCATTATCTAGATATGGCTGTAGCACCTCCATTAATCCTCTGTATAAATAAACCGCATTGTTATCATCTGGCGATCCCATAAAAAATTCTATTGTATAACTTCTTTTTTCTCGAACTGCCGCTTTTAGACTTTTCTCTTCTTCAATATATTTACCGATTAGGGTTCCAACTGCTTTATTATCAAAGGTTGCATAATATGAAACTGCATCCGTCTCCATCAAGAGCCTATCATATGCAATTACATACACACCATTGTGTTTCGCTTTTTCCAATTCATCCACTAGCGCTGCTGAATCTACTGAAGCAATAACAAGACAATCTGCCCCATTTAAAATCATATTACTAATTTGTTCCACCTGAAGTTCAATATTATCATCAGCATACTGCAGGTCTACTTCATATCCAATCGCTTCTAGTCGAGCTTTCATATTCATTCCATCGTTAATCCAACGTTCTGAAGAACGCGTAGGCATTGCAACTCCTACCTTTTTTCCATTCATTACTGGTTCCTCATTCTGTATCACCGATTCTTCATAATCAGTATCTAGTTCATCCTGCCAAGCAATATCTTCCATCCCGGATTCTACATTTTCAGTCGTACTTGTAGAAACACATCCAAATAATAGAACTATTGTTAATAGTATGCAATTTATTATTATGATATGTTTCTTATACATGTTTTTTCTCCTAAAAATTAAAGTCGCAATATAATAGTTTAATTGTATCAAGAAAACCTTCTATCGGCAAGAAAAACCATGAGCTTGTACGCTTGTATGCATAACCTTTGCGTTTCGCCATGATTTTCCTAACTGTTCTAACTCTATAATATTGAAATAAATCTCTCAAAATGTTTTCTACCCACCGGTGTACATTTAAATACGCCAGCATCTTCTAGAACCTTTACAAAGACCTGTCCTGTCTCTGCTTTTAGTATATCCACAATATTTTCTCTATTTACTTCTGCATACTTAGGTAAAAAACCTTCTGCCCAATCAGCGTGCCCTTTAATAATCTCATTTTGACGAATATCCTTCTTTTCAAGAATAAATTCTGCCAGCATGTCCAATTCCTGTTTAAGACGTGAGGGAAGAATAGCTAGTCCCATCACTTCAATACCTCCTATATTCTCTTTCTTTATATGATGATATTCATTATTAGGATGATAAACTCCTAATGGTCTGTCCTTTGTCGTAATATTATTACGCAAAGCCAAATCCATCTCATAACAATCGCCTATTTTTCTTGCCGCAGGTGTAATTGTATTGTGCCTTTCTCCATCCGTTTCTGCATAAATAAAGGCTTCCTCATCTGTATATGCCCTCCATTTTTCCAATATATGTGCTGCAAATTCTACTAATCGATCCTTATTACTACTTTTAATACGAAGTGCAGATACTGGCCAATGTAGCATTGCCAATTCTATATCATTAAACTCAGAAATACAATATGTTTTTTCGACTTTTGCCCTTGCCATTGGAAACTCAAAACGACCTCCTTGAAAATGCTCATGACTTAATATTGAGCCTCCTACTATTGGTAAATCCGCATTTGTACTAATCATATAATGTGGAAATTGTTGTAGAAAATCAAGTAGCTTCTCAAATACTTCCTTGCAAATTGTCATTGGAACATGTTTTGAATTTAAAATAATACAATGTTCATTGTAATATACATAAGGAGAGTACTGAAAACCCCATTTTTCTTGTCCTATCGTAATTGGAATAATCCTATGGTTTTCACGCGCAGGATGATCTATTCTACCGGCATATCCTTCATTTTCTATACAAAGCAAACACTTTGGATATCCCACCTGTTTCGCAAGTCCAGCTGCCGCAATAGCCTTTGGGTCTTTTTCTGGTTTTGCTAGGTTAATAGTAATGTCAATCTTTCCATACTTGCTATCCACAACCCACTTAATATCTTTTTCTGTACGATATCTTCTGATATAATTAGAATCCTGCGAAAACTTATAATAGTAATCCGTTGCTTCTGCAGGAGTATTATTGTATTTTTCATAAAAAGTTCTAGCAACCTCACTCGGCCTTGGAAGAAAGCAGTTCATGATTTTTGTATCAAATAAGTCGCGATATACTATACTGTTTTCGCCTATTATATTATGTTCATAAGCATAATCACATATAGCAGACAGTATCTCTTCAAGTGATAGATCGTGGATTACATTTGGCCTATCATAATCATTTAATTTTAATAATTCCAACACCAGATTAGTTGTATATATTTCATCTATTGGCTCAATCAATCCACAATCAAGTCCGTATTTTACTAACGCAGCAATATACTGATTTATCATATCCCTATACCCCTTTCATCCTATGATCCGATTACGCGAATACCGCCATATTTTCTCACCTTTAGTACCTGACAGCTTCCTATTCCAAAATAATAATCCATCGTTTTTTTGTAATTATCTACAGCATCGTTTTGAACAAATGCTTGTATGGTTCCAGCAAACCCTCCCCCGTGTATACGGCAGACACCATCATTACCAAGCTCTCGCTCGCTGATTGAAATTGCTATTGGTATATCTTGATTATGATAATCCGCATTTGAATATACGTTCTGTAAGTATTTATAAGAGCTATTTCCAGATTCTTTTACCAACTCCTTAAAGCGAGAAAATTGATTATTATATAATGCGTCAACTTCCTGTTGAACTCTTCGATTGTCATTAAAAAAATGAATGGCACGAAGTACTCCTCTGTCATCTGCTATTTTTCTTATTCTAGGTATTTCTCTATAAAATTCTTGTTCATCTATTTCAATTAAATAATTTTTTCCAAAATAGTTTGCAACTTCCTTCATCTCAATTGGTATTGCTGAGTATTCTCCAGATAAATCTGCATGAGAACCTTTTGTGTCAACAATACAGAGACTATGGTTAAACTGTTCAAAGTCAACTTCCACTTTATTGATTTCAGGATTTTCATTATCTTTGAAATTAATGTGTACAAGACTTCCCACAGAGGAAGCCATTTGATCCATCAATCCACTTAATTTGTCAAAATAGTTATTTTCCGCATATTGCCCTGCTTTTGCAATTAAAACTGGACTAATCTGCATATGATTAAATAGTCCTGAAATCATTGTTCCAAGCACAACTTCAAAAGAGGCCGATGATGATAATCCAGAACCTCCGAGTACATCACTTTTCAAATAAGCATTAAATCCATCTATTATAAATTCCTTTTTTGCAAGATAGTCAAGCACCCCTCTTACAAGGGTAATACTAGTATTAGCCTCCTCCTCTCTTTTTATATAATCGCCAACTGTAATCACTGGAATATCATACTTCCCTGATGCAATTTTAATAGTACCCTTCTGATTGATTCCCGCGATTGCTATTACGTCAAGATTAACTGCTGCCGCAAGCACTTCACCATGTTGATGATCGGTATGATTTCCGCCCACTTCACTTCGACCAGGAGCGCTATAGATTTCAACATCTGCTTCTCCATAAAGTATCTCATATTCCTTTATTGCATCTATATATCGCTCTCTTTGATAGGATAATACTTTTGGATCTGTATAAATATCCAAAAGTAAACTATCATATTCTTGGCGATCAAATTCTGCAATTAGCTGTTTCGTGTTTTTCATATTAATTTTCCTTTTCTAATTAAATAATTTGTTAAAAGTAATTTTCAATTTTTATCTCTTGAAATGTATCTTGACTTATAGTAAACAATATGATATTGTTTACTATAAGTCAATTAATATCTGTTATCAGATTATCACTTTTATCTTTATAAGTCAACTTTCTTTCAATTTATTATTAAGTAAATATTTCAACTAATTTACTATGAGGTTAAAAATGACAACAATTAGAGATCTGGCATTAGAAGCTGGCATATCGCCTGGCGCAGTATCAAGAATATTAAACCACGACGCAACCTTTAGCGCATCTGAACAAACACGTAGAAAAGTTTTTGATGTTGCTGAAAAACTACATTATATTAAAAAGACTTCTCCAAATGCATCTTCTGGAACACTTACCTTTGGTATTTTGCAATGGTATTCTATTCGTCAGGAACTAGAAGATCCTTATTATCTTTCTATTCGTCTAGGTGCAGAAAAATATTGTTCTGCAAACAACATAAATGTGATTCGCTCCTTTAAAGGTGATTCTGATTTTTTTTCAAATCTTCATAATGTAGATGGGTTAATTTGTATTGGTAAATTTAGTGATTCCGAAATAGTACAATTTAGTAGCGTATCAGAAAACTTCATTTTGGTTGATATGTATACTACACGTATTTTGCATAACTCAATTACACTGGATTTTGAAAATGCTACACTTGACGCCTTAACCTATCTTACTTCTTTAGGTCACAAACACATTGGTTATTTAGGTGGACGTGAATATACAGATGACAAAACGCTTTACTTTGAGCCTCGTAAAGCCTTTTTTGAAGAATTTTGTAAAAGACATTTAATTGAATATTCTCCTTATCTGCTAGAAGATACTTATACTATAAAATCTGGATATGATATGATGTCAGAATTAATTGCAAATGGAAAACTTCCTACGGCAATTTTTACAGCCAGCGATTCTATTGCACTTGGTGCCATAAGAGCGTTGTCTGAACACGGATACCACATTCCCAGTGATATCTCTATTATAGGCTTTGATAATATAAATGCTGCAGCATATTCTACGCCACCTCTTACAACTATTAGTGCACCCTCAGAATTAATGGGTGAATATGCCTCGAATTTCTTGGCAACTTCACATGATTTTTATGTTAAATACAAAATCCCAATACAAATAAAGCTTCCTTGTTTTCTTAAAAAAAGAAGCTCTTGTGCTGCTCCTTTTTCTTTTCACAATAGTGAAAACTGATTTTAATAAAGCTTTTCCTTCTTCATAAAACGAAAACGCAGGATTTCATAAAAATCTTGCGTTTTTGCTTTTCTCATAGTTATTTATTCTTCAGATTCATTGTTTTTATAATCGTCATCCTGCTTTTTATCTTTTTCCAACTCCTCAATTTCATAAGCCTCATAATATTCCTTTTTGATGAGTCCCTTTACTGCAAATACAATAATCGTAATCCCTGCAAAAACAAGAAAAACAAATGCCACAATCATCAAAATCTTTTCATTTCCAACTGCTTCCTGTATTCCCGGAAATATTCCATAAGCTAGATATACTATATATGCTGCTACTAAAATACGTAAATACAAATTCATTTTAGTAGTATAACGAACTTTTTTCATAATACTCCTCTCTTCAGCTTAGTCAAAATTACAAAGTAAATTCTGACACTAGCTTTCTTAAATCTGTTCCCAATTTTGCTAATGCTTCCGCCACTTCCGATACTTCTTGAAGATTTGCTGACTGTTCTGTTACCGTTGCCGCGATAGCATCTGTCCCTTCTGCATTTTCGTCAATATTAACATGAATTTCATCGATATTATCACTCACTTGATTCGTAACTTTAGCAAGTGTCTTTAAATCACTAATCATGCTCATAATATCATTATTAACAACCATAGTTCCTTCTTTAATTTCTACAAAATTATCCTTGGTTGTATTTGCTAAAACATTTCCTTTTTCTAGTTGCTGCATTCCTTCATCCATCTTTTTAGACATATTTACTGCATTATTCTGAACACTTTCTATGATAACACCAATTTTCCCGGCTGATCCTGCTGAGTCTTCTGCCAGTTTTCTGATTTCCATAGCAACAACTGCAAATCCTTTTCCAGCTTCTCCCGCTCTAGCTGCTTCAATAGACGCATTTAGTGACAAAAGATTCGTCTGTGTCGAAATAGCAGTAATAGAGTTCAAAATATGATTCATCTCTTCCGCACTCTTGCCAAGATCACGCGCTATTCCTGAAACCTCAGTCATAACTCCATTCAGACTGCTTAACTGTTCCATATACGTATCTATTGATTGATTACCTTTCACTGCATTTTGAAGAGACTGGTTTGCATTTGACGAAATTCTCTCTACTTTTTCAGTAATATTGCTAGATATATTTTCCATTTCTTCCAACTGTGTCATAATGTTCTTTGATTCTTCTTTTTGATCATTCATATGAACTGACATGTTCTCGATTGCTTTAGTTATCTCCACGCTTCCTGTTGCATTTTCAGAAGCACTCTCACTAACCGCATGAATCGACATCTCAATTTCTTCACTGACACTAAGAACTTTTTCAATGATTCCTCTGAGACTTTTACTCATATAATTGAATACAACAGCTAAGTCCTTTAGTTCATCTTCCGAATTTAGCTCTATCTCTTTTCCGCTTAGATTTCCATCAGCAACGATAGATATATTCTTTTTCAGTATATTGATAGGTTTTACAATAGTGCCACTGATTACCACTATTAAGATAAATGAAACCAATACAATTGTTATTATTACAATAGTGCAGATTACCAAAATCATCCTAGTAAAATTTTGATTAATCTCATCTTGAACAACACTACTTCTCTTTAGCTCCATTTCCATCAGGGAATTAGCATAGCCTGTAATAAATCCTGCTTGTGCCTGCATATCTTGTGCATATGGCACTCCAGCAGGTAAATATTTATGGTCACATTCTTCCATTATTTTATTATAAGCTTCTACGTACTTTGTTATATATGTTTCCACAAAATCAAGCTGCGTATGATTTTGTTTGTAAATTGGATCATCACCTATATTCTTTCTAATCTCTTCTATATAAGGCACAAGATTATTAACTAATGCTGTTTCTTCTGGATCTTCTTCCTGTGTTCCAATTGCGCATATATTTCCTATTACTTTTGGTTGCGTTTTTGTATTACTATTAATATAGTTAATCTTAACTAAATTATCTAGTACCGTGACATATTGCTGATTATATTCATATGACTTGACTGCTAATACTCCCAGCATACCAAGCATAATAACAATAACCAATACAAACATAATGACGATACGACGCCCTATGCTGGTAAGAAATATTTTCCGAACCCATTTGGGAATATGTATTTTCTTTACTTTAATCCTTTTACCCTTTTCCTTTTTTTTCTCATTCATTCCTTTTTTTAATCTCTTTACTATTTTTATTTCATTTTCCATTTTTGATACCCCCTTGTATCCAGAATCAGTCTTCCTTGTCTATTTTAACAAAACAAAAGAAAAGGCGCAATATCATTATTTTATGTAAATCTACACAAATTAACAAAAAAATGCTATTAAAACAATTTATTATTAGAAAAGTCGTCGGAATTACTTCCGCCGACTTTTCTTTCAAATACTTCTTATCTAAATTATTCTTTATCCTTTCTTTTGTTTAGAAAGAATATCAAAAGTAACTGCACCAAGAAGCACTACACCTTTTACTACTTTTTGTACATCTGTTGTCCATCCAATCAGTGACATACCATTATTCAAAATACCCATGATAAATGCACCGATTACTGCACCGATAATTGTTCCAACCCCACCTGCTGCGGCTGCTCCACCAATATAGCAGGAACCAATTGCATCAAGCTCAATTCCATCGCCAGCTTTTGGTGTCGCCGATGCATTTCTTGCTGATATAACGATACCTGCAACAGCTGCCAAAACACCCATATTTGCATATACCCAAAAGAATACCTTCTTTGTGTTAATACCAGATAGTCTAGCTGCTTTTGCATTACCACCAAGTGCATATACCTGACGTCCTGCAACTGTCCTGCTTGTTATGAAGTGAT
>Ga0209373_10002413_pt1 | contig 18863 bp, 13 predicted proteins | sample Higcelweek5metaG_FD_187173 | JGI IMG/M metagenome (GOLD analysis project Ga0209373, IMG submission 187173) | Freshwater pond sediment microbial communities from the University of Edinburgh, under environmental carbon perturbations - High... | ecosystem: Environmental > Aquatic > Freshwater >... | reverse complement strand
GCAAACCATGACGCGGGTAACCATTCCGTATGCCAAGTCGGGGATCATTGCCGCAGTTATTCTCGGGATCGGCCGTGCAGTTGGTGAAACCATGGCGGTATTGATGGTTACGGGAAACGCTTCGGTTATCCCGCATACATTTCTTGAACCGGTGCGAACGATACCGGCCACTATTGCAGCGGAACTCGGCGAAGCGCCATTTGGCGGGACCCACTTCAAGGCACTTTTTGCTCTCGGCATCATCCTGTTTATTATTACCTTCATCTTCAACATGCTGGTGGAAACGGTTAAAACCAAAAAAGTATGACCCGCAAACAGCTTAGCCAAAGCATCGCCTTCAACTCATTCCGGCTGGTCAGTCTGGTTGTTGTTTCGATACTGTTTGTGATTCTCGGATTCATCATCATCAAAGGTATCGGGGTGATCAATTGGGAATTTCTAACCTCGATGCCTAAAGATGGCATGACCGGAGGCGGAATCTATCCGGCAATCATCGGAACCCTTTGTCTGATTGCCGGAAGCATGATCTTTGCTTTTCCCATCGGGGTACTGTCGGCCATCTATATGAATGAGTATCTGAAAGAATCATTCCTGAAAAAACTGATCCGCACCATGACCAATAACCTCGCCGGAATTCCGTCGATCGTATTCGGGTTATTTGGGATGGCGCTTTTTGTGAATACCCTGAAATTCGGTGACTCCATCATTGCCGGTTCGCTAACGCTCGGACTGATGGTGCTTCCGGTCATTATCCGTACTACGGAAGAGGCGCTGAAATCGGTCGATGATTCGCTGAGAATCGGTAGTTATGCTTTGGGAGCCTCCCGGCTGCAGACCATCCGGAAAGTGGTTCTTCCGGTGGCATTTCCCAATATTCTTACCGGGCTGATACTTTCAATCGGCCGGGTATCCGGCGAAACCGCTCCGATTCTGTTTACCGTAGCCGTCTATTTTCTGCCTAAATTACCATCCGGGATTTTCGATCAGGTGATGGCTCTGCCCTACCACCTTTATGTATTAACCACCAGCGGAACCAATGTGGTAGAATCGAGGCCGATGGCCTACGGAACCGCGTTCGTACTGATCATGCTGGTACTGATCCTGAACCTGCTGGCCAACCTGATTCGCAGGATTGCCGGTAAAAAAACAAAAATGAATTAATATGTCAGATCATAAAGTAGAAGTTAAAAATCTGGATCTATACTACGATGATTTCCATGCCCTGAAGAACATCAACTTCACCGCAGAGGCCAAAACTGTTTCAGCCTTCATCGGTCCTTCAGGATGCGGAAAATCATCGCTGCTCAGGATGTTCAACCGGATGAACGACCTGATCGACGGCACACGGTTCACGGGTGAGGTTTTTGTCGATGGACAGGATATCTATGCAAAAAACATTGATGTTGATGAGCTTCGTAAAAGTGTTGGCATGGTATTCCAAAAACCCAATCCATTTCCCAAAACGATATTTGAAAATGTTGCTTATGGACTTCGGGTCAACGGCATCAAGGATAAACACTTCATTGAAAAAAAAGTAACCGAAGCCATCAAGCAGGCAGCTCTTTGGGATGAAGTCAAGGATAAGCTCAAAAAATCGGCCATGGAACTATCGGGAGGCCAGCAGCAGCGCCTGTGTATTGCCCGGGCCCTGGCAGTTGAACCCGCACTGATCCTGATGGACGAACCGGCTTCGGCACTCGACCCGATATCAACCGGTAAAATTGAAGACCTCATTTTTGAACTCAAGAATCAGTATTCCATCATCATTGTCACCCACAACCTGCAGCAGGCCGGGAGAATCAGCGACTTTACCGCATTCTTTTACATGGGCGAGCTGGTGGAATGGGACAAAACCAAGACTATATTTACTAATCCAACCGATATCAGAACCCAGAATTATATTACCGGGCGGTTCGGATGATCAATAAAATGAATAAGGAGACGCTGAAATGACACATATACCCAATGAACTGCTGGCACTTAAATCCAGCGTATTCGAAATGTGGAACCTGGTGATCAATCAACTGATCAAATCGAGGTATTCCCTGGAGCATTTCGACAAGGATCTGGTCAACGAGATCACCAGCAATGAAAAGCGCGTTGACGCCTTTGAGCTTAAAATCAATATGGATTGTGAGAATATTCTGGCATTGTATAGTCCGGTTGCCAACGACCTCCGCTTTGTTTTATCGGTACTAAAAACCAATTACAACCTCGAAAGGGTCGGCGATTATGCATACAACATTGCCTGCCTGGTTCGCGACCTGGAGCATCCTATGGATCAGGAATGTATGGATGAAATGGGTATCAAAGAGATGTACAGTACAGCCTTAAAGATGCTCACCAATACTTTATCGGCCTTTGAAAAGGAGGACAGCCAGCTGGCTCGCGAAGTTTTCCGTAAAGATGAATTGCTCGATCAGATTAAAATGCGATCCAATAAGGTAGCTGCCGATCTGATCAAACGCAAACCCGATGAAGCCATCGGTATCCTGAGCTTGTTGTCGGTCATCCGGAAGTTGGAGCGTGTAGGCGACCAAACAAAAAATATGGCTGAAGAATTGGTTTTTTATATGGAAGCACAGGTTCTCAGGCACGCCAGGAAAAAGTCGTAACCGTGCAATTTAAGCCCGATGGTCTGCTCTCCGTTGATAATTTCTAACTTTGCGGACTAATTAAAGTCCGATGAACTTTCAGTATATAAAACCTTCTGGTTTTTTGGCCCAGTTTATCAGGCATTACTGGATTCTTGAAGCCGACGATTCAGATGGGGAGGTGTGTGAAAGAGTCATCCCTACCGGAAATATCGAGTGGATGTTCCATTACCGGAACACCTTTGTGGTAAAAAGCCCCGGGCAGCAGCTGATACAACCCCGTTCGATTGCCAGTGGCATAAACTGTAATTATTCCGATGTGGTAACCCGGGGCGAATCTGGAGTTATTGCGGTAACCTTTCTGCCGCTGGGTGCATCTCATTTTTTGAGGTTTCCCCTGACTGATATCGAAGATTGCAGTGTTTCGCTTTCAGATATTTTCAGCTCTGCGATTAAAGAAGTGGAAGAACGCATCTGTACGGCAAGTTCTATTCATGAACGCATCCGGATCATCGAGCAATTTCTGAAAAGCTGCTTTAAACCTGTAAAAACCAATGATGTACCTCTCCTGGAAAAAGGAGTCGAATTGATCAATCAATCAAAAGGGCAAATAAAAGCATTCGAGCTATCGAAGAAACTTTTACTCACCAACAAATCGCTTGAGCGTAAGTTCTCCGTCTATTTGGGCAAGACACCCAAACAATTCATTCGCATTGTCCGTTTTCAGGGAATAATCCATCATTATTCCCATATTGGCCACCAATATCTCACCCCAATAGCGTATGACAATGGCTATTTCGACCAGGCACATTTTATAAAAGACTTTAAAAGCATGTCGGGTTATACCCCAAAGGATTTTTTTGCATTGGGCCCCTGCCAGGCAGATTACTTTGAATAACCTTTTGTCGTTTTTTTACAATTTTCCGGGAATATTACGGGATAGTTTTGCTGAAAATAAAATGGCAAAACTATGGATGTTGAAATTCAGATTAAAGATCTCCGGAAAAAGTATCCGAATGGTACTGAAGCGTTAAGAGGTATTCATCTCGAAATCGGCAAAGGGCAGCTATTTGCTTTGTTAGGCCCCAATGGCGCCGGGAAAACCACGCTTGTAAAAATACTGACCACTCTGATCAGGAAGGATTCTGGAGATTTTTCGATTGGTGGAATTGGTCCCGATAAAAGCTTCCCGCTGATTCAAAAGTATATTGGAGTTGTCTCTCAGGAAAATGAGCTCGACCCCGGTGAGACTGTTTTCCTGCTTTTACAGTTCCAGGGAGAATTGTTCGGGTTAAGCCGGACTCAATCCAGGAACAGGGCGGATGAGTTGATTGACCTTTTTCAACTCGAAACGGAAAGAAACAAAAAGGCAGGAACCCTTTCAGGAGGTAACAAACGCAGGCTGCATTGTGCCTTAGCCCTGGTGCATAAACCCCAAGTGCTCTTTCTGGATGAGCCGACTGTTGGCATGGATCCTTTGGCGAGGCATACTTTCTGGGAAATTATCACCCGGTTAAACAGAACAGATCAGGTGACCACATTGCTGACCACTCAGTATCTCGATGAAGCTGACAAGCACGCCACACAAATGGCCATGATCATTGATGGAGAAATCCGCTTTTCGGGGGAAGTTGCTGAATTCAAAAATATGGTGCATCCTGATATGAGCTACTCGCTGGAGGATAATTATCTGACCTATATAAAATCATTAACCCATCAAGAATAAATCGAACAATTATGAACCATGCAGGTAAAATACTATTGACCAGAGGGATTGTAAAATTAGCCAAACAGCCATCGGCTCCGCTCATGGGATTTGCGATGAGCCTTTTCTTTCTGGTGGTTTATAATGCCGGTATCGGAGGTGTTGGCAATATGGATGTGTTTGGCAGCGGTGGGTACCTCTCTTTCATTTTCCCGATAACCATTATATCGTTGTCGATGGGATCATCGGCCGGTGCCGGCCAGACATTAAATACCGACATCCAGTCAGGATATTTCAAGCGGTTATTCCTGAGCCCGGTCCCCCGTTGGATGCTGGTTGTATCTCCCATGGTGGCAGACACCTTATCATCAGTATTGTTTACCGGAATATTACTGGGTATCGGTGCCATCTTTGGCTTAACATTTCAATTTGGGCTGTTGTCGGTTTTAGGTATTCTTTTTCTTTCGACGCTGTGGTCCGTTACATTGTGCGGCTTTTCGGCAGGCATCATGCTCCGGACCGGGCAGCATCAGAGCGCGGCAATTGTCACCAATGCGGTATTTCCGTTATTATTTCTGAGCACAACATTTTTACCCAGGGAATTAATAACTTCAAAATGGTTGCTGACGGTTTCATGGGGCAATCCGATTACCTATATACTGGAAGCCAACCGGTATTTACTGGCCGGCACATCATCCCGGATGTTCTTATATATTAGCGTGGTGATATTGCTATTTACTTCATTTCTCTCCATTACATTTGCGTTGAACAGCGCCAGAAAAATCAAATTTTAGATTCATGAACAGGGATAACATCATTATTTTAAACGCCCATACCAACAACCTGAAGAATATCGACATTGATATTCCCAAACACCGCTTGGTTCTGTTTACCGGAGTTTCAGGCTCCGGCAAATCGTCTCTGCTGTTCGATACAATCTATACCGAAGCCCAGCGACAGCTCATCGAAACGTTCTCGACGTTTGCCCGTACCCGTATGCCCAAGCTTTCACGGCCCGACGTTGACGACATCCTGAACCTTTCAACGGCTATTGTGATCGATCAGAAGCGGATGGGCAACAATTTAAGGAGTACCGTTGGCACAGCCACCGAGATCAACACGTATCTGAGATTACTATACTCCAGACTTGCGCAACCCTTTATCGGTCCATCATTTTATTTCTCGTTCAACCATCCCGAAGGTATGTGTCCACATTGTCAGGGACTTGGCAAACAAATCAAGGTTGATCTGGATTTGTTTCTCGACCGGGAAAAATCGATCAAAGAGGGAGCAATCACACACCCTCACTACAAACCGGGCAGTTTTCTCTTGACCGAATTGATTAAGCTCAATGTGGTAGATTCAGAAAAACCATTGAAAGATTTTACCGATGAGGAATTGAATCTTCTTTTGTATTCCGAAGAATTTATGGTTCAGGATTCGAAACAGAAGCTGTCATATAGCCGCAATTTCGAGGGCATTGCCCGAAAACTCGAAAAAGCGGTTACCGGGAGGGCTGATGGTGAAGCCGATGATGACGAAAAGAATGCGTACACCAAATATTTTACTTATAAACACTGCGAACGCTGTAATGGCACGAGGTTGAATGAGCGCGCCACGAATTCGGTCATTAAGGGCCTGTCAATAGGCGACTTATGCAGAATGGAACTTACAGAGGTTCAATCGTTTCTGTCGGATATCAATGATGAGATTTCAAAGCCGATCTTGCGAAAAGCACGGTTTCTTCTGGAGCAACTGATTGAGATCGGAGTGGGATATTTATCGCTCGAGCGACCGGTCAGCACCTTGTCGGGTGGCGAATCGCAACGGGTGAAAATGTCGAAACAGCTCGATTGTAATTTAACCGATATGCTTTATGTGCTCGATGAGCCCTCCATCGGGTTGCATCCCCGCGATACCCGAAAACTCCTGACCATTTTGGATCGTTTGAAAGAGAAAGGGAACAGCATTTTTGTTGTGGAACACGATCCCGATATTATTCAGGCTGCCGAATGGATTGTTGACATCGGACCGTTGGCCGGTATGCAGGGAGGTCAGGTAGTTTATAGCGGGACAGCAGAGAATTTCAAAAACGCCAATAGCATCACAGCCCGATATTTATATGCAAAAGCAAAGACCCATTATACCCGGAAACAACCGGTAAGCTTTTTCGAAATCAATCAAGCAACGGCCAACAACCTTAAGAATGTATCGGTGAAAATACCCAAAGGTGTATTAACCTGTGTAACAGGCGTTGCCGGAAGCGGAAAAAGCAGCTTAATCCATGAATGCTTTGCCAAACAACATCCGGAAGCCATTGTGATCGACCAGTCGGCAATCGGGAAATCATCGCGGGCCAATGCAGCAACTTATATCGGGGTGTTCGATCTGATCCGCAAAGAGTTTGCCCTGGCTACAAAAACAGAAGCTTCACTCTTCAGTTTCAATTCAAAAGGAGCCTGCAACAAATGCAACGGACAAGGAGTTCTAACTTTTGAGCTCCACTTTCTGGATTCGGTAAAAACGGTATGCGACGAATGTGAAGGAAAACGATATCATGCTGATGTATTGGAGCTGAAATATCAGTCGAAAAGCATTGCAGATGTACTGGATATGACTATCAATCAGGCATTCGATTTTTTCAAGGTCCAGAAAATACAGAAGCACCTGAAAGTTTTGCAGGAGGTAGGACTGGGATATTTAAAACTCGGGCAATCGCTCAGCACCCTTTCGGGAGGCGAATCGCAACGGTTAAAGATTGCCACTGAGCTTAACCATGAAAGCAACATATATATCATGGATGAGCCCACAACCGGACTGCACATGTCGGATATCGAAAACTTTTACCGGATTGTAAAATCCCTGGTGATGAAAAATAATACGGTCGTAATTATAGAACATAACCTGGATATTATTAAATACGCCGATTGGATTATCGATATGGGGCCTGAGGGCGGTAAAAACGGAGGAGAGCTGATTTTTCAGGGGTTGCCTGAAGACTTGGTTAAAAACAGCCATTCATATACCGGAAAATTTCTGAAGCCCTATATTTCCTGAGCTCCCGATATTAAATTTGTTGGCACCTGTTTACAACCCCATCTGGGTGAATTTACCATCCGTCATAATTGACGGTACTCCGGAAATATATTATTAGGACAATTACATAACATTAAATCAACCATCAAAAAATATTGTTAATACTACCGTAATATTCGGACAAGAAATCTTGGATATAATTGTGAAATAAATCAAAATTTATTCATTATGATTAAAAATCACAATTTTCTAAAAAGATTCAGCAATTATTTGCTTAGAATGAATCTTTTTCTGGTGTTTTTCTTAACCTTATTCAGTGCAGTATCTGCCCAGGTGCAGTTTGTTTACACATCGGATGCTCACTATGGAATTACCAGAACGCGGTTTCAAAAAAACACAGACGTGAATGCCACAGTTGTTAACGATGTGATGATTGCCAAAATGAACCAGTTGGCCAATCTGAATTTCCCGACTGATGGCGGAATTAATGAAGGGGAAAAAGTCGATTACATCGATTTTATGGTTATGACAGGTGACATTGCCAACCGGCAGCAAACCGGAATTCAGTGTGCATCCACATCCTGGGAGCAGTTTAAAGCCGGTTATATAGATGGAATTACTTTGAAAGACAAATCAGGCAAAAAGACCAAACTCTATCTTTTGCCTGGGAATCATGACGTTAGTAACGCCATTGGATATCACAAAACGATGTCGCCATTGAAAGATTCCAGTGCAATGGTTAATATATATAACCTGATGATGCCAGAAACGAGGCCCGACGGCAATTACCAATATGCGAATGAAAAAATCCATTATTCGCAGAATATCGGGGGTATCCATTTTATGTTTGTGTGTATGTGGCCGGATTCATCTGAACGGGTATGGATGGAAAGAGATCTGGCATCAGTAGGAGCATCGACTCCGGTTTTTATTTTTACACACGATCAGCCAGCCATTGAAACAAAGCACTTAACCAATCCGAATGGTGATCATACGATCAATAGCAAGGATAAATTTGAAAATATGGTTTTGGAAAGGCTTAAGGATGGCACCACCATTTCAGCTCCAAGTATAATTGAACAAAGAGGTTTTGCTTCTTTTGTAAAAACGCACCCCAATATTGTTATTTATTTTCACGGTAATGATAATAGTAATGAATATTATACTTACAAAGGGCCCGATAATGATATAAATATTGATGTTATTCGTGTAGATTCCCCAATGAAAGGCAGCATTTCAGGGATTGATGCAGAAGATGGTAAAGGCGATGAAACAAAGCTTTCATTTCAACTAATATCCATTGACACCACCGCACAAGTGCTAACCGTACGCGAATGTCTTTGGAACCAGGATACTGTTAATACAAGTGCTCCAATTGCATTTGGTACTTCAAAAACCATTTCTTTTAATGTTAACCAGCACACGCTGGCACACTCCGCCGGTTATATCAAAGGAGATTTCCATCAACATTCCACTTTTACCGATGGTTCGTACACTCTGCCCCACATGATGAACAAGAATACTCAATATGGACTCGACTGGTGGGCAAACAGCGAACACGGGGGAGGCTTTTCGACCAATGGACTGAGATCGGGTACTGATACCGGGACAAACATTTACTGGGATTCATATAATCCTAATCCGATTATTGGCACCAATACTGTATCGGGCGGCCATCAACTCATGTGGAGGTGGCAATCATTGCGCGACTCATCATTCTCCGAAATACTGAGGACCAGGGCTTTGTACCCCAGCTTCCTAATCATTCAGAGTTACGAGATGAATGTTCCGGGTCATGAGCATGGAAGCATGGGTCTGATTGCCAATCAATTTGATACCAATCCGAATGATCATCCATTGGCTCAATTTGAATACATGTTTGATAACAACGATAATGATTTAATTGGAGGAGCTGCACAGGGTTGGATCAAAAGCACCTCAACCGGTCATGCCAAAACATTAGAAGCAATTGCGTGGTTACAAACAAATTACCCGGAACAAAGCTACTTAGTACCTGCACATCCTGAAAGAAAACCTAAATCATCAGGATATACGATTGCCGGATTCCGTGACATGAACAATGCCGGTGCTGATATTTGTTTTGGATTTGAAAGTATGCCGGGACATCAAAAAGATGCAGGTCGCGGAGGTTATTCAGCGACCGCTCAAGGTGGCGGAACATTTGGCGGTGCCGGCTATTTCTCAGCAAAGATAGGTGGACTGTGGGATGCTTTGCTATCCGAAGGTAGAAGTTGGTGGTTGTTTGCCAATTCGGACTGTCATAATGAGACCGGTGATTTTTATCCGGGTGAGTACCAGAAAAATTACACGTATTGCACCGACAAATCAGATCCACAAGCAATTATCGACGGATTACGCTCAGGAAATACCTGGGTAGTTGAGGGCGATCTGATTGACTCCCTGCTCTTTGAAGTGTATCCAACAAATGCCCCTGCAAACATTGCCAAAATGGGACAAACACTAAACCTGACTGATAACAGTTTAACTATCCACATAAAAGTCAGAGATCCCGAAGGCACCAATTACAACGTATATGGCGGCAGTAACAACCCGGTGCTGAACCATTTGGATATTATCAGAGGTAAGGTAACCGGTAAAATCATGCCATCTGATTCTGATTATAATGCAGATTCCGTGTCAACCACAAAAGTAATTGCCCGTTTTGATGCAACTGGTAATGTTGTTGATTCCAAAGGCATTACCAGTTCTGCCTGGACTTCTGGCAGTGACGGCTGGAAAGAGATGTTCCTGACGGTTAACAATGTGGCCGATTCGATGTATTTTCGTTTACGTGGTTCGAATCTGGGGCTGAATGTTCCTAATGAAACCAACGGAGCCGGAGATCCTCTTCCCGATACGCTGATGGGTGCAAACAATGCAATCAAAGCGTTTGCCGATTTATGGTTTTATTCAAATCCGATTTTTGTTGCCGACCATTCAGGATCATCCTCTGTTGAAACGAATCTGCAGAATCCATCCAATTTCAGGATTTTTCCAAACCCGGTATCTGATCAACTGACCCTTATAGCCAGAGAGGATTCAAAAATCCAAATGTTTGATATAAAGGGCTCTCAGGTTGTAAAAGAGACTTCGCTATTTGCTAACCAGAGGCATACAATTGATGTAAAAAATCTGCCTGATGGAGTTTATTTTGTTAAGATCTATAATGGCAAATATACAGAAACCCAAAAAGTGGTTATCAACAGATAAATCTGATCTTTAAAAAAAGAGGCTGAATTCAAAAATTCAGCCTCTTTTTTTTGCGAAAATAATTTGGTTATAAGTGCCGCCAGCTCTCATAATCAGGAATTTGAAATTTTACCAGGGGTTAGTCAGGCAAAGTTTTGTGAGCTCTCTGGGAATGAACAGCTTCCTCACAGTCCCCTTGGTCCGGTTCAGCTCACTCCAGTGCTTTACATCAAAATCAACGATAATGGTTGCTGAAGTGGGAAAGTGCTGTAAAACAAGTCCGGATAAATACTCAATTACCAGAAGGATTGAAGGATTGTGACCAACGATCATAACTACCTCTTTATCCGGGCATAATTCATGAATATCATGGAATAGTTCAGTGGTAAAGTTGCCATACAGAATATCACGGGTAACAACTACCGACTGAGGGATATCCATAAATGCGGCCAATAGTCTGGAGCTTTTTACAGACCGGATTGCCGGGCTTGAAAGGATCAAACCCGGAATAAGATTCATCCTGCGCAATCCCATTGCAACTATTTCAATATCCTGTTGACCTTTGGGAGTCAGTTCCCGGAGCATATCCGCTTGATTTTCCTTGGTTTCAGCGGCCTTACCATGCCTTGCAATAATCAGTGTTTTCATATCAGGATGTCAGTTTCCGTTTTACTCAATATTATATCACAAATATTTGAAGTAAAATCCAGAAAACAGAGACGTATCCTCAATGATAACAATTTGTTAACAGCTGAAAAGTCAAGAGAATCAGGTTTTGCCGGTTGCAATTTTGTGCAGCTCAGGATGCTCATTCCTCTTTTGGCGGGAGGGCAGATTCATCCTCTTTTTGCTTAGCAGGAATCACAACAGATAGCACAATTGACAGGGCTAGTATTCCCACCAGTACTCCGAGTGATATCAGGATAGGCATTTCGTATATTCCTGATATGCACATTTTTACACCAACAAAGGTTAGAATGGCCGATAGTCCGTATTTCAGGAAGCGGAAATAGCTGATGATGGACGAGAGCGCAAAGTACAGCGATCGCAAACCCAGAATGGCGAAGACGTTTGAGGTATACACGATGAACGGGTCGTTGGAAATGGCCAGTACCGCAGGAATTGAATCTACCGCAAAAACCAGATCGGTAAACTCGATCATAATCAGTGCGATGAACAAAATTGTCACATACTGTTTACCGTCGATTTTCACAAAAAAGTGGCCCAAACGGTGATCGGTAGTTACCGGGAACATCCTCTTCACCAGCCTGATTATCGGGTTCTTGTCGGGCTCGATTTTGTTATCCTGGTTGAATGCCATTTTGATTCCGGTGAGAATCAGGAAGCCACCGAAAATATAGATCACCCAGTGGAATTTATTCAGAAGTGCCACCCCGGTAATGATAAAGATCGCTCGCAAAACCATGGCGCCGACGATACCCCAGAAGAGTATTTTGTGCTGATATCTGGGGTTAACCTGAAAGTAGGCGAAAATCATGATAAAGACGAACAGATTGTCGATACTCAGCGACTCCTCTATCAGATAGGCAGTAAGGAATTCAAGCGCCTTCTGGTGCCCCAGAAACTTCCATACACCGAGGTTAAAGGCTATGGCCAGGCAGATCCAGAACAGACTCAGAAGCAATGCTTCTTTCATCTTGATTTCATGGGTCTTCCGGTTAAACACAAACAGGTCAAGCAGGAGCATCAGAATCACAAAAACAATGAATCCAGCCCACAGAAAGCCATTTTCGGGTATAGTTGTTTCCATGTCAGCAAATATAACGAAAAACGAGAAACCGTTACGCGTCACCCGTCACGCGTAACGCGTAACGGGTTTCGTTCTTTTAGCAGGCCATTTCCCCGGCATTTTTCTTCGCCGAAAGCAGGTTATAGGCGCCGTTAATGACAATCTTTGCCGAACGGATATCGAAGCCCTCCGGAAGAATGACCTCGGTGTATCCTTCCCCGGATGCGCCCTTCTTCACCTCGATCATCCGGTATTCGGTAAATGGTTTACCATCCTCCTCCTTTTCTCTTTCGTATACGAAGATGTAATCCTTATTGTCGAAGCTGACAATGGCCCCCGTGGGTAACGCCGGTACCAGGCTGTCGGATTGTGAGATATAGGCGTTCACATACATTCCGGGAATAATGTTTTTGCAGGTGCTGGTCACCGTAGCATATACCCGGTATGTTTTATTATCGTCAACCGATCGTCCGGTTTGACTGATAATGGCTTCATGCTCTTCATTCTCGTTGTTGATGAAAAATCCGATTTTCTGACCTGCGACGGCCTTGTCGGCATCCTTTTCAAACAGGGTAAGCTCAAGCAGCAGATGATCGCTGTTGACAATCTCGAAAAGCACATCGGTGGGTGACACATATTTCCCGATGTTGATATTGATATTTTTCACATATCCCTTGATCGGAGAAACCAGATTAATGGTATTGCGGATATTGTCCTCACTGAGTTTTTGCGGATTGATCCCGATCATCGCTAATTTCTGCTCCAGTGATTTCACCTGTGCTTTAAGGTTCTTATAGTCAACTGTTACCTGCTCCACATTTTTTTCAGAATAAACGTCATCCTTAAACAATGCGGTATGGCGCTTGTACTCAGCTTCGGCATACACCAGCTTGTTCCTTGCCTCGAGATAGTTTTGCTGTATATCAACAAAATCCTGATTTTCAACCACTGCCAGCGTTTGTCCCTTGCTGACGGCACTACCCGGCATCAGATTGGTGCTCTTGATAAAACCGCCCAAGGGCATACAAACGGTTGCCAGATTTTGTGGGGCCACTGCCACTACCCCGTTCACTTTCAAAGAGTTGCCCAGGGTTTTCATTTCCATAGCACCCAACTCCACCTTTGCCAGTTTGATCTGATCGTCGCGCAGCTCCACAATATCCTCGGCCAAAACTTCTTCCGCTTCGGTTGTTGCCACGGGTTTGGGTCCGCCTGAACAGGCAGAAATCAGAAGCACCATCATGGCTAATAACTCTATTTTTCTAAAATTGATTCGTTTCATGATCTGTGAGATTTATATTTTTTGAACCACATTAGGCACAATAGGGCACATTAGAATAGAAATCTATGTGCCACCTATTGTGTTCTACTGTGCCTATTGTGGTTTCTTTCATCGATTTAAAACACTTTACCCATTAAATACTCGATCGAAATAACAGTCTGATTATAATTATTCACCGCATCCAGCGCGTTTTGCCTGATTTTCAACGCCCTGTCGAGTGTCAGTACATAATCAAGATAATCCAGCGCACCCGCTCTATAACTCAGGTTGGCCTGCTCTATAATGATACCAGCCTCCGGAACCGCCTGATTATCATAATACTCCACGCTTGTCAGGTTTTTCCGGTATTCGTCGAGCAATGACTGATAATCACCGGCCAGCGAGCGCGAATAGTATGCCGCATCATTTCGGGCCATGGTTTCGCTGATTTTGGCAGCCTTAACCTTTGCCGCAAAAGGCTTCACCCATATCGGAACGGCAATGCCGGCCTGGACTCCGGTAAACCGGTATCCCTGATCAAATTCCCTGGGAACACCATTTACCTCCTGGGTGCCGATGATCGATTGGTTGAAGTATCCCAGGCTGATATCCGGGAGCATCTGACTTTGTGCGATGCTTTTCTCTTTACCGGCAATTTCGATTTGTTGCATCACATAGGCCAGTGTAGGATTTTGGCGGATCGCTGTACTATCTTCAATCAACTGAAATTCTTTACGTTGCAAATCAGTCTCTACCGGTACCAGTGGCACATCCGAGTTAACCAGCAACATCAGCTTCCTGGAGCAAATGGAGATATCAGAATTAACCTGCAACAGCTGGTTCCTGATTTCCATACTCTGCGAACGGGCAGTTATCATCTCAAGTTTATTGGTCTCCCCGGATTTTGCCCGCAGCTCGGCGGCAGTTAAAAACCGTGTATAAATACTGTCCTGATAAGCCAACAGATGCTGTTTTCCAACCAGATACAGATATTGCCAGTAAGCTTGTTTTACCTGGGTGGCAATCTCAAGCTGCGATACTTTCAGCTGCAGTTCACTGCCTTTAATGTTCTCTCTGGCCAACTGGCCCTGATGGATATAAACTGTTGGAAAGGCGATCGTCTGCGAGACCGAAAAGCTATTATCGTTGGTATTGGAATTAAACTGCCCGTACTGACCGTCAATGGAGGTTTTCGGAATATCCACCGAGGCTCCTTTCAGGGCTTTCTGCCGATCGACTGCGTAAGAGACCGATTTTATCGCCAGGTTACTTTGGAGGGCGGTTTTAATGGCTTCAGGCAGGGTTGTTTTTTTCGCTTCCTGCGCCTGAACATTGGTTAAAAATGACGCGGAGCCCAGCAGTAATGCCACGATAGCCATCTTTTCGACGGACCCTTTGGCCAAACCTTTTCTTTTCTTCCCCGAAGTAAAAAAGATGTAGAATATGGGCAGTACAATCAGGGTGAGAAGGGTTGCCGTGATCAGTCCCCCGATGACGACTGTTGCCAGCGGTTTCTGCACCTCGGCACCGGCCGATGTGGACAATGCCATGGGCAGGAATCCGAGTGATGCAACTGCAGCGGTGACGATTACGGGTCGCAATCTGGTGTGCAATCCCTTGATTACGCGCTCCCGGATATCGGTGAGTCCCTCCTTCTCCAGCCGGTTGAACTCCGCGATCAGTACGATTCCGTTCAGCACCGCCACACCGAACAGGGCGATGAACCCCACGCCGGCTGAGATTGAGAAGTTCATCCCCCTGATCCAGAGGGCAAAAATCCCACCGATAGCCGACATCGGAACCGCAGTAAAGATCAGCAATGACTGTAACACCGAATGGAAAGTAAAGTACAGCAGAATGAATATCATGAGCAGGGCAATCGGCACGGCGATGGCCAGACGTTTCTGTGCAGCTTCGAGATTCTGGAACTGTCCGCCGTACGATACGTAATATCCGGTTGGCATTTCAATTTCGGTATCGATTTTTTGCGAAACCTCACCGATCACACTTTTCACATCCCGGTTACGAACATTGAATCCGATGGTGATACGCCGCTTGGTATTTTCACGGGAAACCTGTGCAGGGCCCGATTTTATGGCTATATCGGCGATCTGCTCAAAAGGTATCTGCATGCCATTGGGAGCCGGAACCGTCAGACTCTTAATGTCATCGATATTTTTCCGGTAATCCTTATCGAGCCTGACCACCAGTCCGAAGCGTTTCTCCTCGTCGAACACCACTCCGGCCTGACTTCCCGCGAATGCGGCGCGCAGCACCTTGTTCACTTCTGAAACCGACAACCCGTATTGTGCCAGCCGGTCGCGGTTATATTCCACCTGCACCTGGGCCAATCCGGTGACTTTTTCAACATTGATATCCTCAACGCCCTCGATGGACTGGATGATTCCTTCCACCTGAGCGGCTTTATCCGATAGGGTATTCAGGTCATCGCCGAAAATCTTGATTGCGATATCCTGTTTCGATCCGGTCATCAGCTCATTGAAGCGCATCTGTATCGGCTGCTGGAACTCGAATTTCACCCCGGCGAGCGATACCAGCTTTTCCTCCATCTTGCCCACCAGCTCTTCGCGGGTTTTTGCGGAAACCCACTCACTTTTATCTTTCAAGGTGATAATGTAATCACCTGTTTCCATGGGCGTTGGATCGGTCGGAATTTCCCCTGCCCCGATTTTACACACGGCATGCTTGACTTCCGGAAAATTATCGAGCAAAATTTTATTGGCCATGATAACCTGATCAACCGTATTCGAGAGAGATCCTCCCTGAAGGGTCATCACGCCGGACGCCAGATCGCCCTCCTCGAGCTGAGGAATAAATTCACCACCTAAACGATTGAATACAAACAGGCTGGATATAAACAGCACAATGGCGCTGACGGTTATCAGAATCTTATTTCGCAGTGCAAACAGGATCAGCGGATTGAAAACCCGATGTAACCCTTCCATCAGTTTATCGGAGAAATTCGGTTTATGAGTGGTCTTTTTGCTTAGAAACAAAGCGGATGCCATTGGCACGTAGGTCAGTGAGAGGATGGCTGCACCGATCAGTGCAAAGGTAACCACCTGGGCCATCGGGCGGAACATTTTTCCCTCGGTCCCCACCAGCGCCATGATCGGAATGTACACAATCAATATAATGATCTGTCCGAAAGTTGCCGAGCTCATCATCCTTTTGGCCGAATCGAGCACGTTTTCATCCATCTGGGCTTGCGTGAGCTTTGTTACGCCCATTAAATGACTCTTACTCATATAGATCCGGTGTACCACACTTTCCACGATGATCACCGCTCCGTCCACAATCAGTCCGAAATCGATGGCTCCCAGGCTCATCAGGTTTCCGGATACATGAAACAGGTTCATCATCGAGATGGCGAAAAGCATCGATAGCGGAATCACCGAGGCCACGATCAGTCCGGCGCGGATGTTTCCCAGCAGTAAAACCAAAATAAAAATGACGATCAGGGCACCTTCGATCAGGTTTCGTGATACGGTTCCGATTGCCCGGCCAACCAGGTCCGACCGATTGAGGTAGGGTTCGATGGTCACCTGTTTCGGCAAGGATTTCTGGATCGATGCGATTCGGGTTTCCACGTTGTCGATCACCTGGTGGGCATTTGCGCCTTTCAGCATCATCACCACGCCGCCGACGGCTTCGGTGGTGTCGACCACAAAAGCGCCGTACCGGGTAGCATTTCCATATTGGACGGTCGCTATATCCCTGATTAATATCGGCATACCGGCATCATTGGCTTTAACAACGATTTTTTCGATATCCTCCAGGGTTTTTACCAGACCGATTCCACGGATAAAGTAAGCGGCCGGTTTTTTATCGATATAGGCGCTACCGGTATTTTCGTTATTGTTTTCCAGAGCGGTAAAAATATCTCCGAGCGAGAGGTTCATCCCCCTGAGGCGCTCAGGGTTGACTGCAATTTCGTACTCTTTGACAAATCCGCCGTAACTGTTGATATCGGCCACGCCGGGTGTGCCCAGCATTTCGCGTCGTACCACCCAATCCTGGATGGTCCGGAGTTCCATCGGGTTGTACTCCTTTTCATATCCTTTGGCCACCGCCAGTCGATATTGAAAGATCTCGCCCAAACCCGATGAGATCGGAGCCAGTGAAATTTCGGCCAGTCCTGGGGGAATAGCTTCTTCAGCCTCCTTCAGCCGCTCGTTCAACTGCTGCCGGGCCCAATAAACGTCGACCCCATCTTCAAACACCACCGTGACCACCGAAAGTCCGAGGCGTGAAATGGATCGTAATTCGATGATATCCGGAATGTTGGCCACGGCAACCTCTATCGGGGCGGTAATGAAGCTCTCCACCTCCTGCACGGCCAGCGACGGCGACAGTGAGATCACCTGTACCTGATTGTTTGTAACATCAGGAATGGCATCGATGGGTAATTTTGTCAGGGAGTAGGTTCCCCACCCGATCAATGCCAGAATAAACAATCCAACAATGAATTTATTCTTGATTGAAAATGATATAATTCGATTTATCATTTCATAAAAAATTAAAGTAATACGGAAAAATCCAGGATCGGCTGATCCCATTATCGCCCTGAATCAGAGCACAATATCAACCAAGGGCCGGAGGTGCCCTTAACGATAAACATTCAAGAAGACAGGGATTCCCGGGAGGTGTATTAAAGTCCGGGAGAGCCCGGTTGGAGCCCTTCAGGGCAGTCTCAAAATCATCAGAAACCAGCGAAATAAACAGGTCGATTTGCTGAATCGCAGTTGTTGCAGCCGTATTTATCGTCTTTTCGGAGGTAATATCGTTGAGCACATGACAATGGATGGGAAATCCTGAATGATGATCCTGTTCATGCCCCGACTCCGGGCACGACTCCTCCTGTTGCGCGCAAATGCTACCGGAATGATGGTCGTGCGGAATGATGCCATGAGCGATGATGGCCATGATGGCTATCCATAAGAATAAACCCGACAGATATTTACCGCTCTTTTTCATTTCAGGGGTAAAGATAAAGATAAAACGATACAAAATTTCCCTCGGAGCTTTGTCACCCCCGCGCAGGCTTTCTCTGTCACCCCCGCGAAAGCGGGGGCGGGGGGCCCGTCCCTTACCGCGAAGGCCTTTGGGGGCGTTCTTTGGCAAAGCACAGAAGACTTTTAGAGCGTTCTCCCGCAAAACTGCGAGTTCGGCAAGAGCGCTCTGGGCGGGCTCGGAGTTATGCGACGGGATTCCCGCCTTCGCGGGAATGACAGGTGCCAGAGCGAGCCTTAACTACATTACCCTCAGGGCGTTGTCACCCCCGCG
>Ga0209373_10002411_pt1 | contig 18867 bp, 15 predicted proteins | sample Higcelweek5metaG_FD_187173 | JGI IMG/M metagenome (GOLD analysis project Ga0209373, IMG submission 187173) | Freshwater pond sediment microbial communities from the University of Edinburgh, under environmental carbon perturbations - High... | ecosystem: Environmental > Aquatic > Freshwater >... | reverse complement strand
TTTGTGTTTAATAATTTTTCATTTACTATTTTATCAAGCAGAATATTAGCATCTGCAAAAAGCTTCTGTGCTTCCTCTCCTCTTTCGGGATGATTAAATATCTGAGGATGTTTACCAGCAATTTTCCATTGTGCAAAAAATGCGGTATAGTTTATCAATGGAATCAGTTCCTCTAGGTTAACTTCTCCAGCGATCAACTTATTCGCAATAGCGGGAGTGAAAATGTCCGCTTGATCAACATTCCACAAGTATTTATTCTCTCTTGCTCTTTCTATGCTTAATTTTTCAATTTTGCCTGCCTTACTGAAGAATTCTTCTCGAGTATGTTTTTGTTCCACAGTAATTTGAGATATAAAACCTTGGCTGGTCTGCTTATTCAAAAGTTCAGAGCAAATAGAAGCAGCTTTTGAGGCATCTTTTACATGAATAACAGGGCCTGAATAAAGAGGTGCAATCTTAACTGCGGTATGAATTTTTGAAGTAGTGGCACCACTAACCAGCAAAGGAATATGCAATCCCCGCTTTTCGAGTTCTGCTGCAACCTGTTCCATTTCGTACAACGAAGGACTAATTAAACCACTCAGCCCAATAATGTCAACTTTTTGCGCGATTGCCTCATCAACAATTACATCTTTATTTACCATAATTCCGAGGTCAACTATTTCGAAATTATTACACGAAAGTACCACTGCCGCAATATTTTTACCAATATCATGAACATCTCCTTTAACTGTAGCAATAAGAATTTTTCCCGCTTTTTCGCCAGTTTGACCATTGAATTCATTTATTGCAGGTTGCAGAATTACTGTCATTTTTCTCATTACTCTAGCCGACTTCATAACCTGAGGTAAGAACATTCTTCCACTGCCAAAAAGCTCACCAACATGATTCATTGCCGACATCAGAGGACCTTCTATTATTTCGACTGGATTTGCAAATTCTTTAAGTGCATCAGCAATATCAGTCTCAACGAATTCAGAATTTCCACGAACAAGAGCCGTTCTTAATCTTTCAGATACAGGAATGGTGTTACGGGCAAATTCTGGAGCCTCAATATAATCCTTCTTTACGCTGGATTCGGCATATTTTAATAATTTTTCGGTTGCATTTTTATCTGTATTCAAAATCAAATCATTGCAAAGCTGCGCCAATTCTTCGTCAAGTTCATCATGAACAGGCAAATTTGCAGCGTTAACTATCGCCATATCAAGTCCAGCTTCAATAGCGTGAAACAGAAAAACTGAATGGAGCGCTTCACGAATATAATCGTTGCCACGAAAAGCAAAAGACAAATTGCTTACCCCTCCAGAAGTTTTTACTGCAGGCAAATTTTGCTTAATCCAACTAACCGCATTTATAAAATCGAGAGCATAATTTGAATGTTCAGGCATTCCAGTTCCGATTGTCAGAATATTGCAATCAAAAATTATGTCGGAAGGCGGAATATCTAGTTCTTCGGTAAGAATTTGATATGCGCGCAAACAAATATCCTTCTTCGACTCAAAATCAGTTGCCTGACCATTCTCATCAAAAGCCATCACCACCATTGCTGCGCCGTATTGCTTGATTATCTGAGCCTGACGTTTAAATTCTTCTTCACCGTTTTTAAGACTTATAGAATTTACAATTGCTTTTCCCTGACAGTTTTGTAAACCGATTTCCAGCACCTCAAAATCCGAAGAATCAATCATAATGGGGACTTTGGCAATATCAGGCTCTGTTGCAATTAGTCGAAGGAAAGTTTTCATTTCTTCTTTAGCGTCAAGCAAACCATCATCGAAACTTATATCAATAATAAATGCTCCGTTTTCGATTTGATGAGCAGCAATACTCAAAGCTTCTTCGTATTTTTTCTCACGGATAAGTCTCGCAAATTTCTTAGACCCTGCAACATTTGTACGCTCACCAATATTGGTAAAATTTCCAGATTGGCTTATTCGCACACAATCTGTTCCACTAAGAATTGTATCTGGATTGGTTTTGTTGGGTACTTTGGGTTTCGCTGTAGCAGCAATTTCTGAAAACAATCTAATATGTTCTGGCGTCGTTCCACAGCAGCCTCCAATTATATTGACCAGACCTTCATCAATAAAGGTTTTTACAATTTCGGTCATTTCGGCTGCTGTTTCTTTATATGCTCCATATTGATCAGGCAAACCTGCATTTGGATAAACACTAACAAGATTCTTGCTCAGGCTTGAAAGTTCACGTAAATATGGTTTGATTTTTTCGGCTCCTAGAGCACAATTTAGTCCTAGCGACAAATAATCAAAATGAGAAACCGAATTAACAAATGCTTCGATGGTCTGTCCCGAAAGAGTTCGTCCAGTATTATCGCTAATAGTAACTGAAATCATCACAGGAATGCTAATTTTCTTTTCAGCAAAAACCTGACTTATGGCAAAAAGACACGATTTCGCATTTAGAGTGTCAAATATTGTTTCAACCAGAAGAACATCCACGCCACCGTCAATCAAGCCTCTTATCTGAACAGCATAAGCTTCAGACATTTCAGCAAATCCGATACTTCTGAGTTCTGGATTATTGAGGTCATTCGGCAAACTAAGAGATTTATTACTTGGTCCCACACTGCCAGCAACAAACCGAGGTTTATTTTCGGCCGAAAACTTCTCTGCTGCTTGTTTGGCAATTTTGCTTGCTTCAAGATTTATTTCATAAGCCAGCGACTCCATATTATAGTCCGCCAGCGAAATTGCCTGTGCATTAAATGTATTTGTCTCAATTATATCCGCTCCAGCAAGAAGATATTCTTCATGAATTTCACGAATAATTTCGGGTTGAGTAAGAACCAGCAAATCGTTATTCCCTTTTAAAGGCATATGATAATTAACAAATCTACTTCCACGGTAGTCTTCTTCCGAGAGCTTATAACGTTGAATCATTGTTCCCATTGCGCCATCGAGAACCAAAATTCTGGTTTTGAGTATATCTTCAATAAGATGTAACTTATTTTGTTTCATGCTTTTTAATATTAATTTTAGGAAATTTTTAACAACACAAAGAATTACCTACACATTCGGCAATATGCAATAATGGTATAATTTAACAAGTAAATTGTGTTGTAAAAGAATCTGAGAAAGCTGTCTTGTTTCATGTTTTCAATTTTTAATTATAACTCCTTTCGGTGGGTTTTGGCACCTTTCTGCTTTCGCTGATGGTTGCCAGGAGGTCGCAGAGCCCAATCTCTCACTCCTTCTGTATAATTAAAATTCCTGACTTTAGGTGAAGAATTTCGCTGCAAAAGTAAACCAAGTTTTTTAATACAACAAATTTTTTTTATGAAAGAGTTTAGAAATCTCAAGTCTTAACAGTCGGTTAAACATTTGTTAAACAATGTTAAGGCTGTTTTTTGGTTACAAAATGTTCAGATATTTGCAGAAAACTCAGAATTATGAAAAGCATTTTATTATCATTTTTGTCGATTTTACTTTGTTCTTATTTGTATGCACAACCCGAAAATAAAAATGGAGGAGTTTGCTTCGGACTTGTAACCGAATCGGTTGGAGGACAAGTTGTTGAATATGCAAACATCACAGTTTACACAGTCAAAGATTCTACCCTAGTAACAGGAACTATAACTGGAGCTGACGGTAGATTTTTGTTGACAGGTTTACCATTTGAAGCCTTATGGATTGAAGTAGAATACCTTGGTTTCGCAAAATTCAGTTCCGACATTTTTAGTTTGGATTTAGAAGTCCCCTACAAAGAATTTGATAAAATTGTAATTACCCCTGCTGCCAATATTCTTCAAGAAGTTAGTGTAGAAAGCGAAATGAAGCATGTTGAATATCAAATAGATAAAAAAGTTGTTAATCCTTCAAAGGATATTTTGGCTGCCGGTGGAACTGCTGCTGATGTGCTGAAAAATGTACCATCTATTCAAACTGATATTGATGGTAATGTAAGCATCAGGGGTAACGCTGGGTTTAAACTTTTAATTGATGGCAAGCCTTCAATTATTCAGGGAAGTGATGGTCTTAAACAAATCCCTGCTGAAGCAATTGAAAGAATAGAAATAATCACAAACCCTTCGGCCAGATATGACGCAGATGGAGTTGCTGGGATAATTAATGTAATAATGAAAACTGAAAAACGAGATGGGATAAATGGACTCGTTACACTTTCGGGAGGCAAAATACTTGATTCATACAATACATCAGACAATTTCAATTTTAATATCCGTAAGAAAAACTTCAACTTCTTTATTGGTGCAGACTGTAGGTTTTATGGACACCCTGGATCTGGTACAACAAATCAATTAAGTGGATCAGATTCACAAACCGAATTAGTAACTGATTTTAAAAGCCAATGGACCAACAACACTTATAATGTAAGGCTTGGAGCTGATATAAATATTTCGCCAAAGGATTTGTTAACAATATCAGGCAACATTGGGTCGTGGCAATATGGATATCAGTACGATTCATTTAATTCGTTTAAGTATTTAACTGGAGGGTCGGTCATTACCGCTTACACATATGACCAAAGCAGCTTTATGGATTTTGTAAACAATTTTTATGGTGGAAATCTGAATTACACCCATAGTTTTGCTAAAGAAGGGCATGAACTCAACTTTGCAGCAACATATAATTCAAGTTTATATACTCGTGTGGTGAATTACTTGGTTGGATATTCAGATGAATATTTAAATGAAAATGATGTCAGCAATTTTGGCAATCTCACAGATGAAGTCGAGGAGCTTTCTTCTGGCAATCTAGAAATTAATTACAAAAACAATATTTTGGGAGGAAATCTCGAAGCTGGTTATAAGGCTGATATTTCAGGATCGGATGCGTTATATGATTTTTACAATATTACAACTTCGAATGGTGAAACCATGGTAATTTATCCGTCAAGATCAAATCCGCTAAACATGAAAGAGAATATACAGTCGTTGTATTCTACATTTAGTGGAGAGCTACTTAAATTCGGTTACAAAATAGGTTTAAGAATGGAGTCTACAGACCGTAAGTTTACAAAAACACTAACAGGTTTTCAGTTTGGAAACGAGGAATTATCCTTATTTCCAAGTGTTCACATTTCAAAAAGCATAAATGATAAAAATCAAATGTTTATGAGTTATAGCCGAAGAATTCAACGACCTGAGCCATGGTTTCTTGATCCACAAACTACATGGACATCTTTATATAATATTCGAATGGGGAATCCAGAATTAAAATCAGAGTTTACAGATTCTTATGAACTTGGTTATTCACTCATTAACGGGATGAATTATCTTTCACTAGAAGCATTTTACCGCCAGACAAACAACAAAATTACGCCAGTTCTTTATCTCTCAGACACATCGGATGTGGTAACAATAAATACTTTCGGAAATATAGACCATGATTTTTCAACAGGATTAGAATCAATGTTAAACATCAAGCTCTTTAAGTCTTTAAGTTTGTCAACAGGAGGCAGTGTTTATTACTATGCCTTAACTGGAATGTTTGAAGGAACACAGATTAATAAAAAAATGTTCAATTATAATGCTTGGTTAAACAGTTCTTATACACTACCAAAAACAGCGACCACTTTTCAGGTTTCTGGATATTTTACTGGCCCACAAATCGAATTAAACACCACCTCCGGTCACTTCTTTACACTAAGTGCCGCAGTAAAACAAAATTTCCTAAAAAATAAAATGTCATTAAGTTTTGGATGTGACCATCTTTTAAAATCAAAGTACTGGATTAGTACCACCAGTTATGAAGGTTTTATTTCAGATTCGCGCTTTTTGATTAGCGGTTTAAGGTTTAAAGTCAGTCTAACCTATAGAATTAATGATTACAAACCTCGCCGCGACAATACAAATCAAAACAATGAGGGTGGTGGAATGCAAATGATGTAGTGAGAAAAGATGTTCTATTGTTCAAATGTCCTGCTTGGAATTCTGCAAATCTTTGGGGATTACTTCACAGCGGAGCTTCTCGTAATGACCTTGCTTCTTTAGATAAGCAAGGTCATTGCGAACGTAGTGAAGCAATCCCCAAACACTATAGAATCTAATTGGATATTGTATTTTCCTAATCTTACTCTTTCTCAAAAGTCAAATAATCTGTTCCACCGTTTCCTCCACTTACATCTTCGAGTCTGATTTTTGTTGCAGTGCGCTCAATTACGTGCCAGTCATCGCTTAATTCTTCAAACATATCTGGTGAAGCAAAGCTGATTATCATTTTTGTTGTGCTGTCATCTGAGCCAGTTGACCAGTTACCTGTAACCGTTGTGCTACTTTTAACGGCCGTCAAAGTGCCATCTTCGGCAAATTCAAATGTGTAACCAGAGTAATTTGAAGTCTCTTCGCTATCGGTGTCATAGAAATAAGTTATTACCCATTCACCAGTCTGAACCGTATTGTTTACATCGGTTGGTGTACCAACATTATTAGTTGTAGGAGAATTATCTTCGCATGAAGTAAAAGCAAATACTGAAAGTATGGCAAAAATTAAAATTGTAGTTTTCATAATTTAATTATTTATATTGTTTCTAAATTAGAAACCAAAATAATTAAAAAATGTTCACTATAAAATCTAAATGATTAGAAAGTCGAATTGGTATATTCTGAGATAGCTGAAAAATCCTGCTTCATCATGCAGTCGAAGTGTTTTTCTGGACATTTGGAGAAACCAAGTTTTGAACAAGGTCGACACTTTAAATCATTCACTTCAAATATTTTGGACTTTTCGCCAGGCAAATATGGATACATTCCGAATTGTGGTATTGTGTTTCCCCACACAGATGCAATGTTCTTTTTTAACGCAGCGGCAATGTGCATAATGCCAGTGTCGTGAGTAATAACAAAATGTGACTGTTCAACAACCGAAGCCGACTGATTAAGATTTAATTTTCCACAAAGATTTATTGCATTGTTGCAAGCTACGGCAATTATTTCGCCATTTTCAAAATCTTCTTTTCCCCCAAGTAAAATTACTGGATGAACAATATTTTGGCAAATTTCTACAATTTTCTCAGCAGGAAGTTTTTTTGTTTCGTGCTGTCCACCGATTGCAAAAGCAACAAATTTTCCGAGTTCCTTATTTGCAAAATCCTTCAGATTCACAATATCAGCTTCAGGAATAAAAAAGTCTAGCCCTTTTCCGTCATTAACTGCGTCAAATAACTTTACAGCCTCAAAATATCTGTCAACAATGTGAATCTCGGGAAGTTTATTCTTTTTAAAATGCACCATTAACCATTTTTCGCGATTAAGTTTAGGAAAGCTGAAGTCCATAACTTTAAGACGGTTCTTAAATCGCCACGAACGCAAACTTTTATGCAAATCAATAATATAATCGAAACCTTCGTCCTTAAGTTCATTTATGGTTTCATCATAAGTTTTAAGAATATGTACTTTGTCAATATAAGGATTGTTTTCCAGCATTGAAGCATACTGAGGCTTTGTAAGATAGTGAACCACAGCACCTTCGACCTGTTGTTTAAGACAGCGAACTACTGGCGTTGTAAGCACAATATCGCCAATACTGCTGAAACGGATTATTAAAAACTTAATTTCTTTTTCATCCATACTACAAAAGTAAGAAAAGACATAAGAACGAATGTTGATGTTTGAAAAAAAATCTATCATTCAGCTCTTTTTTTTACTTTTGTGTATGAAATGTCCTAACTGTCATAAATCAAGTAGCGCTTTTAACCGCATTTTCTCAAAAAAAGAGAATAATGGAATCAGACATTGTCTCAGTTGCGGCGCGCAAGTAAAATTTATTTACAATTACAAGAAGATTTTCCTTTTAGTTATTGGATTAATCGCTGTATTAATCGTTTTAAATATCTTATTCAATTCAGCAGGATTGCCATCTATTGGAGGTACATATCTAGGCATACTAGGAGGTGCAATTCTTGCGATTTTTATGAGAAGATCTCCTTTTCTTGAAATTGAACTCGTGTCAAAACCAACTAGAAAAAAACGAAGAAATTAACTATGGCTCAATTATTTTCGGTTATTGATATTGAAACAACAGGCGGTATGAATCGCACTGAGAAAATTACCGAAATTGCTGTTTATGTAACCGATGGTCAAAAAATAGTTGACGAATTTGCAACTTTAATTAATCCAGAGCGTCGAGTTCCGCCATTTATTACAGCATTAACAGGCATCACTAATGAAATGCTCGAAGATGCGCCTAAATTTTATGAGATTGCATCAAAGATAGTAGAGATTACACAGGATACGGTTTTTGTCGGACATAATGTAAATTTCGATTATGGATTTGTAAAGCAGGAATTCGCACAGCTTGGATATAATTACAAAAGAAATACTTTATGCACCGTTCAGCTAAGTCGCAAGCTTTTCCCAGGATTTAAATCGTATAGCTTAGGTAAACTATGCAGCGAACTGAACATAAATATTGAAAACCGACACAGAGCAGCAGGAGATGCAAAAGCCACAACGGTGTTGTTTAATATGCTTCATGCTTATGACTTTGAGAATAACGAAGGAATTAACATTAACGGATTTTCAATAAATGGACTTAATCCAGAGCTAAAAATCGCTAAAATTCAAAATCTTCCTGAAAAGTGCGGAGTTTATTACTTTTACAATCAAGAAAAGGATTTAATATATATCGGAAAAAGTAAAAACATTTATACTCGTGTTCTTTCACATTTACGCAATGACAAAACGAACAAAGGGCTTAATATGCGTGGCGAAATTGCTGATGTTGATTTTGAACTAACAGGTTGCGAATTGATTGCATTATTAAAAGAATCGCACGAAATAAAGCAAAACAAACCCAGATATAACAAAGCCCAAAGGCGAACAATGAATAACTGGGGAATTTTTTCACATGAAGATGAAAACGGATATATTCGGTTTGGAATTAGAAACGTAAACGACAGTGAAGATGCCTGTATTAGTGTTTATTCTTCGAAGAATGCAGCAGTTGAGTCTTTACAGTTTTACTGTGCAAAATACAATTTATGTCAGAAACTTTGCGGATTGTACCAAAGTGCTGGAGCATGTTTTTACTATGGACTTGGTGAGTGCAGAGGAGCTTGTTGCGGAGTTGAGTCTGCTCAAGATTACAACCTGCGAACAGAGCAGTACATTAGCGAAATATCTTTAAATCTGAAAGATGTTTTTATTCTGCTTGAGAACTGCGACGATGAGCGCATAGGCGTTGTAGCAATACGACAAAATAAATACAATGGCTTCGGGTTTACCGACAAAGATGCTCAATTGCGGGCCGACGACCTCCACGACATCATAGAAAAATATCCCGAAAACAAAGATGTCAGACAAATTATCAGGACTTACCTCAATACTAAGAAAGACTATAGGATTTTGAATTTGTAGCGATTGGGATTGTGTATTGATATTTTAGAAATAGACGCCAGTTATTATTTATCCCAATCAAACTCTCCAACCACTGCATAATGATCAGACAATTCTTCTTTGATAATTTTGTGAGAACGGCAGTCGAAGTTTTTATCGAAAAGAATGTAATCGATACGCTGCTTTATTTTGAAGTTTTCCCAAGTATATCCGGGATATTTGCCTTTGGAGCTGTAGGAATCACTTAAGCCTTTAGCAATTTTGAAGTATGTATAGGTTAATGGACCGTCGTTGAAGTCGCCGCAAACAAAAACTGGATAATCACATGAATCAATAGATGCCCTAATTATTTCGGCCTGATTTGCCCTTTTCACTAAAGATTTCAGGTATTTCTTAAGAACGATTTTAATTTTAGTGTTATCGTCAGTTTCAGACATTTCGTCAATTACAGTATAATCATTTTGATTAAGCTGAATTGACTGCAGATGACAATTGTAAACACGAACTGTATCGTCGTCGATAATGAGGTCTGTATAAATATATCCGTTAAAAGACCCCTCGAACTTATGTGAAAAACTGTTAACAATAGGATAGCGAGAAACTGTTGCAAGTCCGAAATTCTGACCGCCCACTGCAGTAGCCATTGCTGATCGGAAGTTGTAATCTGCACCAATAACTTTTTTCACAGAATCTATAGTCACAAAATTTCTATTAGAGCCATTCCAATATGCCTCTTGAAGGCAAACGATATCAGGACTTTCAGCTTCTATCAAGCTAAGAATTTTTGATTTTATATTGTTATTCTCTTTCCAGTCATATAGTCCGAAAACCATCACATTATAAGTCATAATTTTAATTTCGCCAGATTTCTCGCTAGAACTAAAAAGTGACAATACAGGAAAAATCAATCCAAAAAACTTAACTCCGGCAACCATTCCGACTAGAGATATAAGTGAGAATTTCCAATTAATAAAAATCCAGAAAACTGCAAAAAACGCATTAGTGATTAGCAATCCGATATAAATAAACGGAAGTAAAGCAACAGCAAGAGTTTTTTCGGGCGAAACATAAACTGAGAAATAGCAAGCAATTAGCATTATAACCGCTATAATGTTCAATACAAGAGCTATTTTCTTTAGTGTTTTCAAATTACTTTTTGTTACTGACTTTAAATAATTTTTCTTTCTCTGCCGACGATAAACTTGAGTACCCCGACTGAGCAATTTTGTCCAGAATTTTATCCATTTCGTCTTGCTCTGCTTTTTTACGGGCATTGTATTGCATGTCCGATTCAGGTCTACTGGCTTTTTTATTTTTGTTTCTGTAACTTACTTTCAAATCTCTGTCTGGAATAAAAATTCCTTTTATTCCGTACAAAAATCTCGAAATCCAAACTGTTATATCAATATCTTTACGATAAAGAATGACAAAAATAAATCCAAGAAAGGCTCCTCCCATGTGGGCAATATGGCCACCTGCATTACCAAGTGGAACACTTATTAAATCTATAATAACAATAATTGCAGCGAGATATTTAAGTTTTACCTTCCCAAAAAACATCATATAAACTTCCTGATTCGGTACCAGAGATGCAACAGCAAATACAACTGCCATTACCGATGCCGATGCTCCCATGGCAATAGATAAAGGCAAAACCGAATCAAATGCGGGAATAAGGTTAAAGGCCAAAATATAGAATAGCGCTCCAGAAACTCCACCAAGTAAATAAACTCCTAAAAGCTGCCTTTGCGACAAAAACTGTAGGAATAAACGGCCAAACCAAAAGAAAGCCAGCAAATTTAAAAGAATGTGTAGAAAATTCTCATGAGTAAACATGTATGTAATCACAGTCCATGGCCGATGCAAAAGAGATTGGGTATCAGCGGGAACCGCAAGCCACTTGATAAACTCATATTTTTCGTTACCCGAAATGTATAATACGGCTCCAGAAAGCTGAATTAATAGAAAAACAACAAGATTAATATAAATGAGAATATTAAAATTGTTTCTGACTCTAAAGCTAGATTTTATTTCGTCAATAAAGCTCATTTAGTTCCAGCGTTTAAATTTCCATTTATTCCAAGCAAGAATAAATATTAAACCAAAGAGCATTCCTCCCAGATGTGCAAAGTGAGCAACATTGTCACCACTACGGTTCATAAAACCAAGTACTAATTCTATTGCAATAAAAATCATAACGAGATATTTCGCCTTAATTGGAATTGCCATATAAACATAGAGCATTGTATTTGGGAAAAGCATACCAAACGCCAGTAGTAGACCGTAAACAGCCCCAGATGCTCCAACTGTTGGTGTATTTATCATCAGGTTAAGGTCGCGCATTTGAGGTTCTATATAATTCTTTCCATCCATAAGAATTTGGCCGCCTTCGTTCATTACTATTTTAACTTGTTCACCAGACATACTAGATATAAGGGAACTAATTTCCATATTTATTACCAGCAAATGCAACAATGCCGCTCCAAGTCCTGTAACAAAATAGTAGATGAAGAATCTTTTTGGTCCCCAGACATCTTCCAGAATTTTACCAAACATGTAAAGGGCAAACATATTAAAGAGCAAATGCCAGAAATCACCATGCATAAACATATGGCTAATAAGCTGATAAGGTTTAAAAAAGCCGGACTGAAAACTATAAACAGCAAGTTTCATCCCCAACTCAGGCATTACCATCTTAAAAAGGAATAATGCTATGTTTATTATCAAAAGAGTTTTGACAACTGGCGGCAAGTCTAATAATCCCCTTCTTTGGAAATTCATATTTACTTTAATTAAATTTCTTTTCTATTTCGTCAATATTGATCATCTCTAGAATCTTTCTGCCATCGACAGTATAATTATGATTTGAGCAAGACATCAGTCGGTAAAACAAATCCTCCATTTCTTCTTCGCGCAGAACCTTTCCTACCTTAAATGCAGCAGTTTTTGCCAGCGAAAGCGCAATCTTTTCGTTCAATACAAGTTCTGCAGAGCCAGAAACCTCGCTAAGAACATAAACCATCTGCTCTATTGTCTTTAAAGGATCAATATCGGTTAGATCGCCAGGAACTCCGCGAATTTCGAACTTATCTTTTCCCATCATAACAATTTCGAATCCGATATTGTTCAGTTCGGTCATGACCTGCAATAATACAGCCCTATCGTTTGGATCAGGTTCATAAATAATCGGAAAAAGAGACTTTTGCACTACTCCTTTACGAGTTTCGAGAAGACTCATAAATCTTTCGAATAGAATTCGCTCATGTGCACGTTTCTGATCAAAAATTATCATTCCTGATTTACCAGAAGTAAGAATAAACTTATTTTTTAATTGAAAATAAACGTTTTTCACCTGACCAGCAACGGGCAATACCTCTTGAAGAGGATTTGTTTTTAATTGTGTAGAGTCGTTTTCTGGCAGAAAGAAATCGTCCGGAGTTTTCTGAACATTTTCCTGATACAAACTTTGCCAATTTCGTGGAGGACTTCCTGCGGCTTTATATGCTGATGATACTGTTTTAGTCTCAAATGGGTTATAATCAGGATTTATTGTAATTGCTGGTGGTTTTACGCTTGTTTTGCTAGTAAGGTGGGCATCGCGTGTGATGTTTTCCTCAAAATCAAGACCAGGAACAACATTGAATTTCCCTAGTGCTTCCTTTACCGAGGCATTCAGAATCTGAAAAATTGCCTGCTCGTCTTCAAATTTAATTTCTGTTTTTGTAGGATGTATGTTAATATCGATGCTTGAAGTATCAACATCTAAAAAAACGAAAAATGAAGGATGCTCGCCTTCTGGAATAAGTTTGTCAAAAGCCATAGATACCGCTTTTCTGAAATATGGGTGAAGCATGTATCTGTTATTTGCAAAAAAATATTGCTCTGAAGTATTCTTTCTTGAACGTTCTGGTTTTGCAACAAAACCTTTGACATTAACAATAGAAGTTTCGCTGTTTAAACTAACCAGATGCTGGTTAAGCGATTTTCCAAAAACGCTTACAATTCGCTGTCGTAAATTCTCTGGAACAAGTTTTAAGATAGTCTCATTGCCGAAAGCTACTGTAAATGAAATTGAAGGATTTGCAATTACAATTCTGTATATTTCGTTAAGAATGTGCTTGTTCTCTATGCTGTCACTTTTAAGGAATTTGCGTCGCGCCGGAACGTTATAGAATAGGTTCTTCACCATAAAATTTGAACCCTTTGAACAAGCTACAGGTTCCTGACTAATAACGTCAGAAGCAGCAATATTTAAATAAGTTCCAACATTGTCAGCATCGCGTTTGGTTTTTAGTTCAACACTTGCAACCGCAGCAATAGATGCCAGTGCCTCTCCACGAAATCCCATAGTTCTGATTGCAAATAAATCTTCTGCTTTCGAAATCTTAGAAGTTGCATGTCTTTCGAACGACATTCTTGCATCTACTGGCGACATCCCTTTTCCGTTATCAATAATCTGAATAAGAGTTCTACCTGCGTCTTTAATATTTATCTGCACATCTGTAGCATCAGCATCAAGTGCATTTTCGACCAGTTCTTTAACAACCGAAGCTGGACGTTGAATAACCTCCCCAGCTGCAATCTGGTTAGCAACCGAATCAGATAATAGTTTAATGATGTCTGACATTATTTTGCAAATAATTTAACGAAGGAAGTAAGATCCGCAATAAATAATAGATAAGCTAAAAACATCAGAATAGCAGCTATTACTACCACTCTAAAAATAGAATTTTTCGCACTGAATGACGTTCTTGTCATTTTAGATTTAAAACTGCCCTTAATTGTACTTCCTGGTTTGTACTCACCATCTTCCTCCCCTATCAAACGCTTACCTTGGGATTTACGTAGTTCGTTTAGAAGTTCTTTTCTTCTCTCCTTTTCTGGATCGTAAAACCTTGGTTTATAATCGAATACGTTATATTGTGGTAACCTAAAAAAATTGCCCATTTCCAATATTAATTTTTACAAAATTATGATTTTTTTTGATTTTTTCAGCACTAATAATCAACATTTATCCACATTACAGAACAATCTAGCTTCTCTTTCTTATCTTTTTAAGGTATTTGTCGAACACTAAATTCAATTCTTCAGAAAATCCAAACAGATAAACTGGCACAATATATAACAAGCACAATATTATTGATCGAATAATTGCGTCAGTAATAATGCCTCCCAACTTTGGTATTAAGTAAGAAATGAAACATACAGCTACACCGATTAACAAAAGCCACAGATGCTTATGCTCAAACGGTTGAAATCCAAATTTTCTTTTTACATAGACAAACCTCGCCAGAAAATAAATAAAAAATGATACGGCAGAAGCAATCCCAGCACCTGTTATTCCAAGTACTGGTAATAACCAAACATTAAAAACTACAATGCATATAAAAAGCACAGACATAATCACTACGTGTTGTCTGTAATACTTGCTGAATTGAATTATTTCACCACTGATACCAGCAATCATTTGAAAAAGATGAGCAAGAGAAATGTATAGAATTACATACTTCCCTATTGCATATTCGGCTGGTAAAAGTCCCAATATATTATCTACATTTCCCCAAATAAGTAAGAAAAGAGCAATTCCAACAACCATCAGATTTGTGGTACTTTTACGATAAATTGAGTTTACCTGTGCCAGATCGTTATCTTTTAATGCTTGTGCTATAAGCGACATTGCAATTCTCATAAGAGAACGACCAGGCAGTAAAATTATCGATCCAAAAAAGAAAACGGTAGAATAAACTCCGGTGGCACTAAGATCGCAATAGTGATTAATCAGATATCTGTCAAGTTGCATTACAACAATACCGCTAAAGCCCGATACTAAGCCAAAAAGCGCCACACTGATAATTTCCTTCGTAAATGAAGGTGTAAACAGTTTAAACGAAGGTTTTAGCGAAAACTGATTTTTATAAATTAATAGCAGGCAAATCAGAAGTGTTGGAATGCCGTAAGATAACGTGTAGAATATTATAAAGTCATTAAAATCAAAAACACCAAGCCAGAACAGCACAATTCCAAAAAGATTTAAAACCCTCAGAAGCAGTTCTTTAACGAAAAATCCGAACGAGGCATTAAAAAGAATTCTATTATAAGTATCTAATAAAAAATGGAAAATAGTAATAAAAATCAAAGGAATAAGCAAGTAAACATACTCGGCAAACAAAGGTGACTTATCAATATTTTCGGCTATCAGCCATGGTTTAGAAATATAATATGCGACTGCACAAATTATAAAGCCAAGAGTCCCAACGGCGAGTAGAAAAAATAGAAATCCATTGTTTTTATTCTTTTCGTCCCTGAAAAATGGGAATTGCCTCAAAGTGACATTAACCATTCCGAGGCTACCGAACTGTCCAAAAATAGAAGCAACAGCAATAAGAAGGTTAGTAAGACCTATTTCGTCAGTAGAGAAAATCTGAGGCATTATCAGCCCTACATTTATAAAGCCAATTGCTGCTCCGAGATACGAATAAATAGAACCTTTTATTGATTGTCTTGCGATTATTCCCATCTTTTACAAATTAGAACAAGAGTTTTTCCTTCGACTTAAGATTTTCTGGTTTCAACTTAAATACAGCCGAAATACCAGTTACTGTCTTTAGTTTGGCTGACAATTCATCAATAAACAAAGAATCTTCTTTATCAAAAATCAAAATAAAATAATCAATATTTCGGAGTTCTTCGATTAGAAATCCGATATTTCCTTTATTGGAGACGAGTTTTATGCAACTGTTTCCTGCAGCTTTAGTATCTTCATAAACACTAAAAAGTTGAAATTCTGAAAATCTAGGGTCTCTAATTTCGAGATCGGAGACCTTAACAAATTCTGAATCAAGAAGCCCGCTAAGTTGCCATGACAATTTGTAATCATCCTCGGCAGTTGATATTCCGAGAAGATCAAAATTATATTCGGGTGTATATTTAAGCTTTTTAGTTTTCATTACTGCAAATGTAAACAATAAAATAGGATTTTTATTATTTAAGGTTTCATAATTTGAATGTAAAATAATCAGAAATCTTAGTTTTGTTAGATAGTCTTGTTTGAGGAATGTCAATGGTAAAATTAAACTCAGAAAAAACAACTTAATGATTGGCTAAGACTTGAAAAATAGCAAACTTAAATTTTCAGACTGTCAATTTGAAGTTTTAAGATTTGAAAAATCATAACTCTTCAATTTACGGAGTGCTTTCTGAGATGCGTTTTGTTCTGCTTCTTTTTTAGACCATCCTTTACCTTCTGCCACATATTTATCGTCTAAGCAAATCTCGCAATAGAAGTGGTGAGTCTTCTCATTAGCTTCACAATTCTCATATGTATTTATGCTAATATCAAGTTTGAATTTTTGCATTAATTGCAAAAGTTTTGACTTGAAGTCAGAATTTTGCTTCATGAGATTTGTTAAATCGAAGTTGTCCGAAACAATTTTTAAAATAAATTTCTGACAAAATTTGTAGCCTCTGTCGTAATAAACGGCTCCCGTAAGTGCTTCAAGAGAATTCCCAGCCATATTCTTCATTGTGGATCTGGAAGAATTCCGAAAAATCATTAAGCTGTCGATTTTAAGTTCAGCAGCAATTTCGTTAAGGCTTTTACGATTTACAATAGTTGATCTAAGTATTGATAGTTTTCCCTCATTGGCTTTTGGAAATTTGCAGTATAGCAAGTCGCTCACTACTGCACTAATTATAGAATCTCCAATAAATTCGAGGCGTTCGTTATTATAAATTTCACCGCTAGCCACGTAGCCAGCAGATGAATGTCGAAGTGCATTTTTGTATAAGGAAAGATTATGGGGTTTGAACCCCAAAATTACTTTAAGACTTTTTATAAGTTTTTTATCATCACGGCTTTTCCCCTTTAGAAGAAAAAATCTCATTGGTATGATTATTCAAACTTTTTAAAAATCACACAAGTATTATGTCCACCAAAACCAAAAGTATTGCTCATAGCATATTTAACATCTTTCTTCTGTGCTTTATGAAGAGTTAAGTTAAATCTTGGGTCAATATTTTCGTCCTGTTGTTTATGATTGATTGTTGGAGGAACAACTCCGTCAACTAGAGACATAATAGCAAATGATGCTTCCATTGCGCCAGCAGCACCAAGTAAATGGCCAACGATAGATTTTGTAGAACTGATATTAAGTTTAAAACCGTGATCTCCAAACACATCTGTGATAGCTTTTAATTCAGCTATATCTCCAAGAGGAGTTGATGTGCCGTGAACATTAATATAATCAATATCTTCGGGTTTGATATGTGCATCACGAATTGCATTTTTCATTACTAAAGCAGCACCTAAGCCATCTGGATGTGGAGCTACCAAATGGTAAGCATCCGCAGATAAGCCAGCACCAACAACTTCAGCATATATTTTAGCACCTCGTGCTTTGGCATGTTCATATTCTTCGAGAATCAAACCACAACCGCCTTCACCCATAACAAAACCATCACGGGTTGCGCAGAATGGACGTGAAGCAGTTTTATATTCTTCATTATTTGTTGAGATTGCTTGCATAGACTGAAAACCACCCATACCAATTTCGTTAACTGCAGCTTCGCTACCTCCAGTCACCATATAATCAGCCATACCAAGACGGATAAGATTATAGGAGTCAATGATAGCATTAGAAGACGACGCACAAGCAGCAACAGTACAATAGTTAGGTCCCATAAATCCATGTTTAATGGATATCTGTCCAGCAGCAATATCAGAGATAATCTTTGGAATGAAAAAAGGACTAAAGCGAGGGATAAAATTCCCCTCGACATAGCCCTTTACTTCTTCATAATAAGTTTCGACCCCACCAATACCTGATGACCATATTACGCCAGCTCTAGTTTTATCAATCTTTTCATAATCGATGCCGCTATCTTTTACTGCCTCATCAGAAGCAATTAAAGCAAATTGGGTAAATTTGTCAATTCTCTTCACTTCTTTCCTGTCGAAGTACTGAAGAGGGTCATAATTTTTTACTTCGCAAGCAAATTTTGTTTTAAAATTCGTAGTATCGTATTGCTTAATTAAGTCGCAACCACTGACACCATTTACAACATTTTCCCAAGTCTCTTTTGAATTTGATCCTACGGGTGAGATAGTACCGATGCCGGTAACTACAACTCTCTTTAATTCCATACCAGAATATTTAATTAAACAAAATTACTTTGCGTGCGCTTCCATGTAGCTTATCGCGTCACCAACTGTGCCGATTTTCTCAGCGTCTTGATCTGAAATAGAAATTTCAAATTCTTTTTCGAATTCCATAATAAGTTCCACTGTGTCCAAAGAGTCTGCTCCAAGGTCATTTGTGAAGCTAGCTTCTGGAGTTACTTCTGATTCGTCAACACCTAGTTTATCAACGATAATACTTTTTACTCTTGATGTAATGTCTGACATAATTAATAATTTAAGATTAATAAATTAATTACTTTTGCGGTGCAAATTAACGAAAATGATTCTGTTCAGTCAAATATTTTAGGTATTATTTTATTAACAATTGCAGTAAATCATTGATAATTAGCTACATAACTACAACAATTAACAA
>Ga0209373_10002409_pt1 | contig 18871 bp, 17 predicted proteins | sample Higcelweek5metaG_FD_187173 | JGI IMG/M metagenome (GOLD analysis project Ga0209373, IMG submission 187173) | Freshwater pond sediment microbial communities from the University of Edinburgh, under environmental carbon perturbations - High... | ecosystem: Environmental > Aquatic > Freshwater >... | reverse complement strand
TTCAACTAAGTTTCTTAAACTGTAATTGTCTGATTCGATGGCATCAAATTGTCTTTCTGTCGTAAAACCAGGAAAATGAAAACTCATCTTTAGTTTATTTTCCAAAGTCAGTTTTGAAATAATATCAATAGTGAAAATTGTGTCGTTTATTCTTTTGCAATTCTCGGACGGTGATTTTATTGAATTAACCACATTAGATTCTGACCTTATTTCACCATCCCATATTTCTTTAACTGTTATGCGATAACTTTTATTGACTAATTCATCTCCATGGAAGCTCATTTTCGTGAACTGTATCCCTTCGAACTTTAGCAATCTTCTAATGTCAGAATTGTCGACTGTTTTATCTGTTGTCAAAACAATTCCTCTATTAGATTCTTGGCCGTACGACAGAGTCGATGCAATAAGTATTGTTAAAATTAGAATACAATTCTTCATATGTAGTTTATTAAAGGTTAGTGACGTTAGGAAATATGAGAATAGGGGATTATCACGCCTTGGCGTGATAGACTCCAGTTGCCATTGTTGCTGGCTGCGAACGTTGTTGTTTGCACCAAAGCAACGTTCAACGGAGCTGATTGGCATCTCGTTTTTATTAGGCATAGTTATTTTTCAAATTCTAATTGTCCAATTTGTATAGTTTCTTTATTTTTTGTCAATTGCACTGTAATATGTTTGATTTCTTGCTGTTCAGTTCCATAGTTGGTATATAATTTTGCGTATACCGTAACTGGTCCAGTAATTGTTTGTCTTGACTCGCCAAAGTAATTAACATAGACGGTATAAGTGCCTCGCTTAGCTTTTTTTAATGAATACTCTTCAGGTCCATATCCTCGTGTAAAATCTGTACTTAATTTGCCACCTAGTTGCGTATGAGGATGATTATAAATGCATTTCTCTCCATTCGGATCAACAACCCATAAGTCAATATCATTTTCATTACTACTCCAATCGATAGTTATTCTAATATCTAAGGGCATTGGATTGATATATTTAGGATTAATAGAATTTATATCTATTTCAGCTTTATGTAATAAAATCAGATTGTTTAATTCAGCTAGAACAACATCTTTTATATCATCGAAACGATTCCAGTCCTCATCTAAGATGTATAAATAAGCCTCCAATGCGTTTTGAAACTGCTTGTTTTCAATAAATGCCAATGCCAAATCTCGGTATGATTGAGGTTCTTCGGGACGTAGTTTTTTAATCTCTTTATAAATTTCTAAAGCTGTTTCTATTTCACCTTCGTTAACTAAACGTTTTGCAACAACTTTTAGCAATTCTGGATTTTCCAAATCCAATTCAAGAGTGTTTGATAAAACCCGAATAGCTAAATCATTCATCTTCTTTTCAAAAAAGAAGTCTGCAACCTGAATATAAAACGATGGACGATTTAAATTTTCCTCTTTTAATGAGAAATAAAGAGAATCTAAGTTTTGGCTTGTTGCTTTTCGTAAAACCTCCATGTATGGTGCATCTGGCATCCATGCCAGGACTTTTATCGATGATTTATTGTTTGATTTTCTTGGCGGCATATCTTCATCGTTTGAATCCACAACCATAAATACTTCTTGCATTTCATCTGCTTCTGAGGATTCAAATTCAAGTTCATCTACCATTTCTGCGTCATTGTCAACAATTGTTAATCCGTTAACTATTCTGACTTGTGGTGGTGGGGGTGGAGGAGGTGGATTCAGGTTTTCTTCATTTGTAGTTATAAGTACATCATTTGCTTCATAGAATTCGCTAACACCAGACTCTTCTGATTTCTTATTCGACAATTTACTCTCGGGATTTAAATACCATGATTTTAGTTTTTCAATACGTGCAATATTTTTTTCTTCAATTGCTTTAGGTGATAATTCTTTTTCTTTCTCAGAGCTTTCTAGTAATTTATTGTATTCTTCTTTCATTTCATCAGGTGGAGTGATTTTGTATTGCAAGTAATCTTCAACTCTGTCAAGAACAATAAAAGCTGTATTTTGGGTGATGATATTGAACTTACTGCCAAGTTGAAATATTTCATCTTGGTTTTTCGTATAATTCATTTCTAATTCTTCATTCTTTTTTACCGCCCAAATTCTTGAAACCGGCATGTTTTGACTTTTACTTATTTCAAAAGATTGTGTTTTTGTAATTGTACTACCATATCCATAATTAACATCCAGCATCCCTTTATCACAGTTTATAATACCTGCAATTTCAAGATGTCCGTTTACCCGAGTGGGAATATTCGGAAAGACTTCATTAATTTCAGAATTATTGTAATTGCATGATAAAAATTTCACTTCCTTATTTTGCATTGTTTTCAATGCATTTTCCAATGTCGAAACGTTTAAGTCAATAAATTCCCCATCGGTTTCAGTTGCTATTCTTTTTAAGAAAGAATAATTACTTCCGGTACTCGATGTAATTGAATATATTGGAACGTTTGATGCCACAACATTATCTCCCCCAATTGTATTGATTGCATCAGAAAACAAAAGAATTTCATTGCAGTTTTTGTCAAATTTTATTTTGTCGAAACAAGTTGCTCCATCGTTGTTTAATAGTCGAATATAATCGATTAGTTCCGTTGCATCTTGCTTAATACTAAATATTATTGGTCGATTAAGCTTTTGATTAAATGTAATGAGCGACACATCTTTTTGACCTTTTAAAGAAATTAAATAGTTATTTAGAAACTTTAGTTCTTTTTCTATATTACGTCTGGAAGCAGAGAATGAGATGTCCCAGTATACTGTTATTTTTTTAGGTACTTCTTTTACAAAAGAACTTAGTTCAGGTGTTTTTATTATTAAGTAGAAGTATGTTTTACCATCAAATTCGCCAGTAAATAATTGATGATCTTTTTTTGAAAACTTTGGAATAGTGAAATTTAATGGTGTTGAAGATGAAAAGTTTTTTCTTTCGAAGTTTAAACAATAAGCATCATCTCTATTGTCAAACTTAATATTCTCAAAGTCTGATAAAACATTTTTTTCTTCTGATAGATTCTTAACAACTTTCACATCGAGCATAAATTCTCCAATATTTTTTGATGTTTCAATTGGCAAAGAATAAAAAAGGTTCTTATCATCTCCTTGAAGTGTTTCTGATATTGCTAAAACAACCCGTTTACTTCCATTTGCAGGAATGGGATAAATTCTAGTTTTGAAAAAATTGCCTTTAGTCAGATTAGCTATTCCTGGATCAATTTTTTGTTGAACAATAGCTTCAAACGTTTGTCGTGCTTTTATTTTTTCAACAACTACACCTTCTCTTAATTTGCCATTTATTTCAAGTGCATATCTACATATTTGTTGACCATAACCTAGAGGCATTGATAATTCACCTTCAAAATCTCGATTAAATGGATTATGAAAGACAATGTCAAAAGTTGTGGTTGCAATATTTCCTACAACGGTTACATCTACCTTCAATTGAGATATTTCAAGGTTTTCTTTCTTTTCAGAATTCTGAACACTAATAGAAGGAATTTGACCAAAAGATATTTGGCAAATTATTAATCCAATTAAAGTTGTGATTACTCTCATACGGCATTTTTCAATTAAATTTTGAACAATATACAGTTGGAATTGCGAGTTACGGGCTTTATTGTTTTAACTAAAGCAACGTTCAGTGGAGCTAATTGGTATATAGTTTTTGTTATCGTCCGTACTTTAATTTTATTCGTTTAAATTTCTCCTGAAATAAATCCTCTCGAATCTTTCGAATTCTCCGCCAAGAATCTATTCCTTTATCGTCTAAGTTTCCATTTGCAGGTCCCTCTTCTGTAATATTCTTATTTAAAATATTTAGCACAGGAATAATCCCATTGTCAAAGAAATAATTCAAATGTTTAGTTAGTTTATAACTGTCGATATTTAGTATCTCGTAAAACCTATCAATATTTTCCTTTGGAATAGAAAAATGACCTATTGGAAATAATTCGACTATCACTGATTCTTTGGTTTTCTGAGAATTTTGTTTTTCTTCCAATTTGTCAAATGCCTCCATTTCTTGAGCTAATTTGTCAAATTCCTCTCTATCAAATTTTGATTTTTCAATCGTACTAGCAATAAGAAGTTTAACCTTTTCTTCTGTAGTGCCTCCATTTAGTAAAAAGTCAAGTTTTTGTTTTTGCTCTTTTAAGTTATGAAACTCAATTAATTCATTTATTTCATCAATTACCTTTTCTGCTTCATTTTTCCTTTTTACAAAACTTAAAATCTCATACTTTGTAGATAGAGTTGCTACTATATTTTCGACATGATATAGACTTTTATAATTGTTGCTTATTTTATCAAGATTCGTAATCATTGTTTCAATATGGCTTGAACTATCAACATGAATTGAATCAGGAAAGTCCGCAAAAGTCTTTTCAAATTTGACAAGTGAGGTGTAAACAATTAATTCAAATTTGACTTTCACTTCGTTAAGTTTACACATATTAAAAGCAAAAATGTCTTTCTTTTCTATAATCTCTTCATTCAGTTTTTGGTAGAAGTTCTCCCACTCAATATTCTGGCTTAACCATTCTCTAGTACTTTCAATTCTTAATTTCTTATTCGGACCATTCTCAATTTCTATTGCATTAATAATTGCGATGGATTGAAAATTTTGCATGTTAATTTTGTATCCCCAAAACAGTAGATACTCACAACTTGCTATGAACTTGATGTTGGAGCTAACCTCTTCATTGTCTATAATAGAGAATATCTCTTTTTTGAACAGTTGAAATCCGCTTTCATTAAATGAATGAATATACTTCTCCTTTGCTTGCTCTATTTTTATGTAATATTGAAGATGTTCTGATTCTTTGAGGGAATTAATTATATTCGCATACTCCTCTTGACTTATAAAGCCGATTGAATATTTAACAAGAGCATCAAAGTATTGTAAATGCTCAATCAATACACGAGGTAATTCATTTTTCTGTCTATTTGCTTTTTGAAAAAAAGCCAGAGAATCAAATAAATTAGATGTGTAGTACGCTGCAATTCCTACCGTGAGGTTATACAAAGGAGAAGTAATGTCACCTGAAACTTTTTCATTTAGTAGAATCACATCTTTGGACTTTCCTTCGTTTATTATCGTTAATCCAATTTTTTCAATTAAATCTACAATTGAAGTCTCATCGGTCACTTTATATTCAGAAGTGATTGAGACTTTTCTTGTTAAATCTTTTCCTTTTCCAATCTGAAGCTTCTCAGTCAGTTCTCTAGTTGCAAGAAGTCTTGTTTTAACCTCTTGGTAAATTATTTCTACCGCTTGTTTGTCAACAATGTCAGAAGCTCGTAGCACATGTGAATCTTGTGTATTCCAATCAGTATGTTTAATTGATAGTTCTGAAACGAAGTCATTTAATTGACGAAAGTAAAAAGTATCTTTTTGCTTAACGTAGCAAATATAATAGGCTGGAATGCCAGCATTTAGAAGATATTGAATGTTTGATGTCTCAATTTGCCAACTGTATGTTCCATCAGAGTTTGGTTGCTTGGTTTCAGTTGATTTCAATTGAACAACAAAACGAAAATTTGTGTAATTATTATTGTATTTTAACTCAACAGATAAATCAAGTCCCTTGTCTCTATAGGTTTCTTCTCTTACCTCAAATAGTTTATGGTCAAACAAAGGTCTCAATTTGTCTTTCGATAATTGTTCGAGCTCTTCCTTATCAGACCCCTTAGGTAGTTTTATTTCATCAAGTAGACTCATATCTGTCGTCTTTTTTAGTGTCTATAACTTTCGGAACTATATGCAGGGATTACGGGTTGCTTTACCTTCAGTGAACTCCCTCTGGTCGTTTCCTGTCGAGCCGCACCGCCGCTGTTGCGGGCTACAAAGCTTGTTGTCAGCACGGAATTGAAAATCGGCAGAGCCAAACGGCAATTGACATATCGTTTTAGTTATGCCGTCGTGTTTTATTTAATCGTTTAACTTTTTGATAATCTTTTTTGTTTTTTAAATCAATAATAATTACACCAAATCCAAATGATCCACCAAACAATGCAAATTTCTCATCTCGATGTCGAATGATTTCTATACCCGTAATATTGTCGAAAGATATAATTGTCGCAAGCTCTTTAATCGTTGAAATTGTCGTTGTACTATCTCTTTTGATAAAAAGCAAGTCATTTTTATTTGATTTGTCTTTAAGTCGTATACCGAATAACAATCTACCGTCGCCCTTAAATCCATTAATCTTAAACGTATCAACTGTAAGGTCTGCTATTTTCAGACCATCTACATAATTCTGAGGAATATGAATAGTCTTGTCTCTCAAAATACCTGATGGAACAGTCATGCAAGGACAATAAACAGCAGTGTCTTGAATTAAACGTTGCCTTATCATCTTAGTTTGGATGTCTAAGTCAGATTTTAAAAGTGAATCAATCCATAATTCGTTTTGATTATGTGTGATTATCAGTCCATTATTCTGTCCTCTTACAGTCGGAATAATCGAGATGAGTAATATTAGAATTAGAAGAATGCTTCTCATTTCAGTCTTTTTAACATGCGTCATAACATTTTAACTATATGCAGCCGACTTCGGGTTTCGTTTATCTGTCGAGCCGCACCGCCGTTGTTGCGGGCTAAGTGCTTTGTTTTCCGAACGAAACCGGCAATTAATTATAGCGACGGGTTATAGAGCGTTTTTCTTTATTTTGACAAACACTTTTAAAAATAAATATTATTTTTTGCAAAATGTGTGTATGAATTTCCTTTTAAGTTTCTCAATTTCTCGTAATATGTCTGTTTTAGAAAATCAAAATGAATTTGTTTTGAATAGTCCCGCTTGAAAATCTGAATCTTTTCAAGTTTTGTTGCTAAAGCTTGTTTCTTATAATCATCAATAACTTCATCAGGCCAATTACCTAAATTAGAGGATATTGTATAGCCAGAATCTGTAATTAAAGGCCTCTCAATTTTAATCAAAAAATTATTAAGATATGGATCATCTTTCCTATAATTTCGATGACTAACCATATATAATGATACAGATTCATCTTTACCAGGTCTTGAACCAGAGGAATATTGACAAATATTAATATCATAATCATTTATAATCTCTTCAATATCAATTTCGTTAAATGTTGCGATCAAATTTTCAAGGCTCTTAATTTCTTCTATTCTATTATGTAATTTCCCTTTTAAGGAATAATACCAATGCTTGCCATATAATTTGTTTTTGATAATGAATTCAAATAGATGAGGGTTTTGTGAAAATAGAAGGTCTAATATTGAATCACCATAATCGATTCTTTTCAACATATCCATCTCAAATTGAATATTGTCCAAGTTTGGATCAAAGTCCTTGATATTCTTTGCCCAAAAAGTACCATATTCAGACCAATGCCATGCCTCATATGGCGGTGTTGAAACATTATCTTTAATTTCAAAAAATACAAGTTTACCTTCGTGAATACAAGTACAGCTGTCCTCAATTAGAAAAAATCCTAAGATTTGACCGTATCCATTCCACTCAAATTTAAATGTTTCATTAACTGCACCAATTGTTACAATTGAACCTGTTTTAAACTCTTGATGGTATTTTGTAATTATTCCAATAAGCATGAATATTCAATTTATAGTAAAAATTAGAAGGTGATTGTAGTTAAAATTTCATTTGTATTGAATCCAATATCTTTAAGTAAATTTATTTGTTCCACTGTCAGTTGATCAGGAACAATAGAATCTGCTTTTATTTGGCCATAAGTGTTTTTTGGTGGATTTGAAAAAATGTTTTTTGTTAATTTATCGGCTTCCAAATCATCAAATGTTACATTAACAGTAATGTGACTTCCATAATTATTATAAGCATATGATGTTGGAACAAATGAAATACCAATTGCATGTTTCTCTATAATACATTTCCGAAATAAGTACTCTCGGGATGTTTTATTATTCTCTAAAATTTCTTTCATAAGTTCGGCTTCTAACTCAGCGCGGAATGGCAGGTTTCTTTCAGATGCAAGCCATAAATTTGATAATTTTTCTAAGTTCATAACATTTAGTGTTTTTTGTTGTTTTGTAATGACGAACAGCACAAGTTTTAAATGCCCTATAACTAGTATATGTCACCAAATATATACCCCATTTATTTTTTTTATTGAGGTCTTAATTGGTTTAAAATACTCATTGTATTGGGTTTAATCATTTTTAAATTATAGTTTACTTTCGATTTACGCTTTTGCTGTGGTGTGAACCTTGTTTTAACGGTTATGTCAACAGTTTTTATTGCCTATTGTAACCGGGTAACCATTAATGTCGACCGGCATTGACGTGTATTTTGATAAAATATTTTTTGGTTAATCAAACAGGTTACTAATTTATGGAAAATATTATATACTATTAACAATAATTGCGAAAAAAAAACTTTCGGAATTATAGGGTTGTTGGTTGTATGAATTGCCGTAGCCTTTTGGCTATCAAATTCAACCCCTTTGTGGTTGCATTAGTGTTCGCTATTTTTCTCCCGCATTTTGTACGTGGTTTATTCGTATTTAGTCCCTTCGGGACAACCCTTCGCCGCCGAACGATTGCATTGTGTGGTCAGATAAAAAACTCATGCAATACAATCGCGCGGAAGCATGGGGTCAGATATGCCCAAAATCACTATAGTTATTGCCATTTTAATTACAAACAATGCAGTTTTCACTATAGTGAATACGATTTTCACTATAAACAATGGCGTTTTAATTATAGTGATTGCGATTTTAATTGTTGATGTAGCCATTTTCACTATAAACATTCTTCCATTCACTATAGTGAATACGATTTTAATTGTAGTGAATGCCGTTTTAACTATAGTGAATGCGATTTTCACTATAAACAAAATCGAATTGTTTGTAATGAAAATGAATTTGTTTGCAATGAAAATCAAATTGTTTGTAGTGAAAATGAATTTGTTTGCAAACAATTTCGTTTTCACTATAAACATTTGGCCATTAACTATAGTGATTACGATTTTAATTGTTGATGTAGGGAATATATGGGAATATAAAACAGATTGTGTAAACAGGTTTTAAGGGAATTCTTCTGATGTGTTTTTTATCAGCACAAAATATTTAAGTTGCTGAGAGACTATTCATGAAACTGTGCCTGCAATTAATAACGTTTAAGAGTCTATTTTTGGATTAGACTTATTAAGTTTGATCACATCCGGGGTGGCAAGTTTTTGTTACATTTGCCGGCATAAAACGAGTTTGGCTATCTGTCCACAATCGAAGCTAAACAACGTTCAACTTAATGCAATTGAATTAATTCGCCCTGTTAATTGGTGATGGCTAGAGTGGGCACATTGATGCTCGAAAAAATGGTCTTCGACTCAACTAATAGACAGCAACTTATAAGTGATTTATACAAATGGGAAAGAATAAAAAAACAATATCATTTGTTTTGCTATTGCTCAGCTTTACTCTAATATTAGCTGATTGCAACCTTTTCCCTTTTCCCGATTCCCCGACAATAAAAACGTGCAATACCAGCCCCGATATTTCCAACCATTTTGAACAATCTCATTCGCATGGAGCAGATGATAATGTTATTATTAACGAAACGAACTCTAAAACACCTCATCTGTTTTATCGAGTTGATTATGTTTTTACCGCTGATATAAATATTAAAAGCAATTTTATTTCCTCGATTTGGCAACCGCCCAAACTCTCTTAATCAGCTTAATACTTACTTTTTATTTCGCATACATACTATTTGGTGTATGAACTAGTAACAACTTGATTTCGACTTTATTTTTAAGTTCGAAGCTTAGGTTAATAGCTTATGCGTACGCACAGCAGGAGCCTACACTTTTATCAGATCAACAATAAAATAAATAACTTATGGGATTCGACGATTTTTTTGAACAAGAACACAAGCACCACCGACATGGGAATGACCATAATTACAGGTACAACAATGATGATTATCATTATTCACCAAATTCGTATAATCGCAACAGCGATATAAAGTACCAACTATTGAATAAATTAAAGAGCAGTCCTAAATTAAGGGCGATATTATTAGTTGCAGCAATTATTATTGTATTGATTATTATCGCAATTGCAGTACTATTAATACCCTTGATTATGAAACTGTTTAATATGGTCGGCCAAAATGGAATACAAGGACTGATAGATATAATTTGGAAAGGAACTAAGTAATAACATAAAACATTAATAACATGATTTGTCCACGATGCAATACAAATTTAGCCATATCAAATACTCACGGAATCGAGATCGATTATTGTCCTAATTGCAGGGGAGTATGGTTAGATAGAGGCGAATTAGAAAAAATAATTGAACGTTCTAATTCTTTTGGTTCACCAAATTTTGGCAGCAATGACCATAACCGTTACAATGATTCTCATCATGACCACCATCACGATAAACATCACGATAAATATTCTGACTATGGTCATCAACCAAAGCATCAAAAAGGTTTTTTCTCTGAACTATTTGATTTTTAACATCAATAACTATGGATATTATAGGCAAGAACACGATTAATCCTCTGTTTTTTTATTCAGGTAAAATTTCGGGCTACATTACATGGATAGTAATGGCACTGTCGTATTTCAATTTCAATATTGTTGGAAAAGAGTTATTTCATATAAATAGCTTTGTGTACTCTTCAATATCATTAGTAAGCCTTGTATTTATTGTTTTAAGCCTGATAAATTTGGGGAAATCTACAAGATTAGGATTACCAAAAGAAAGCACTGACTTTAAAACCAACGGATTATATAAGATTAGCAGAAACCCAATGTATGCCGGATTTAACCTGCTTACCATTTCTGCTATTTTGTGTTGTTCGAATTTGTTAATACTGCTTTTAGGTATTTATAGCATGACTGTTTATCACTTTATTATTCTTGGCGAAGAAGAATTCTTAGAAAAACGTTTCGGTCAAAAATATCTCGATTACAAAAATGCTGTAAGGCGCTATATTTAAATATCAACAAATAATAAGTCCCGCAAGAGCGGGACTTATTATGATTTTTAGGAAGTTTAATATGTGTCCATCAATCTATTTAAGAGGTGGTAACGAAACTGTTGCCCCAACCTTTCCCGATTGCCCTCTATTTCTTAACTACTTTAATAGTTCTCCTAACACTTTTGCTATCGTCGACTTGCAACAGGTAGCATCCACTTTTTACAGTACCCATATCTATTGCACCGCCCGGTAAAAGCTGTGCTGTTAAAACAGTTCGGCCCATCAGGTTTATTAAGTGGCAAGTTACATTGCCCGAAACGCCTGAGCTCAGATAAAGTTTATCGGTAACAGGGTTTGGGTAAACAGTTAAAGCCGTTGCTGAACCCAAGTTGCTTACGTCCGAAGTAAAACCGCTGTAGTAATAAGCAATTTCCTCCGACAGGTACCATTCGGGATCAACGTTGTACCCGTTTCTGTTCGAATAATTATGAGAGAGCAAAGGAACGCCATGCTTAAAAAACTTCCCTTCCCACTGGTTGTTTAAAAATACTTGGGGAATAAGAACTTCGGAGGCAGTTAATGCGGTGCTATAGTTAAAATCGCGTTTCGATTCCATCAACGTCAAGGAGTCGTCATAGTCTACATAAATCATGTCGTTGAAAGTGCTATCCGTGTTATGGGTGAATATGTATCCATTATAGGGCTTACCAAGAGTTCCGTCGTCTAAAACATCGTAATATATTTCAGCAGTCAGCAGGTTGTTTTCATAAACATATTGAATCATTTCGCCATAAGTGATTTCACTTTGCGAATGGCTCCAGGCGAAGCGGCTTTTGCGCGTAAGCAGGCCATCGGCATTGTACTCGTATGTGTATTTCGAACTGACATACTCAGTCGAACCATTAAAAACAGTGGTTGATAAACTGACTAACTGGTTAAGGTTGTTGTACTCGTACAAACTGTGAAAGCCCTCGACATACAAGTTAAGCGAATTGTCGAATCCGAAAAAAGTAACGCTGTCGACAAGCCCCCCAGAGGTATATGCATATACGTATTTATAACGATTTATGCCCTCGAAGTTCGATTCTGTAACATTGATTTCGGAAATCTTTCCGTCGACAAAAGAATACTCTTCCCGATATTCGCCATTTACATCAAGCACGATACAATTCCCATTGGCATCATATTCAAAAGCTTGTCTTTCATTAATGGTATAAACGCTATCATCATAAGTGCTGTATACAATGCTGTCGAGCTTCAGCCTATAGCTAGTCTGTTTCGATGCAGCTACCGGAATATAAGGTTCAGATAAGAATCGGTCTTTTCTGTCAAAACCTGCAATATTGCTCATTCTTTCAGAATTAGGGCTAGTGCTCATTTTTTGTTGCATCAACTTTTGAGCATTGGCACTTGCTGTAAATGCTAGTAATGCCCCGATAAGTAGAATTTGTTTCATCCGTATATATTTTTATTTTATCATTGACTTGTTGAAAGAAGAATAACTGATTACCTCATTCTCTATTACACCACTCAAAGATGCATAATTTTTTTTGTGTAGTATAAAAAATCAATCATTAAAAAAAAGCATGATATTGGTTTGTTGTTGTTGTTTTACTGGTGTAACCATTTATCTGTAAGAGTGATGCAATTAGATTGTTTATGTTTGTTTCGCCACTTCAAATTCGTCCTCTTTGGCTAAAAGAGGACAAATTTCACAGTTTAAAATCATCACTGAAAATCTTTCACTGTTTCTTACGTCATAAAACTAAGCTATGTAAAATGAGGTTGGTTTTATAAGGAACAGATATAATGCAAACAGAAGTAGCCATTGTGCAATTATGCTTCGTATTGGTTAATGGCTGGGTTGAAGTTAGAATTTGTAGCTATATCCGAACCCAACAATGTGTGCATCGGCAGGTGAAGCTGTGTTGAATTCGTTTTCAAACATGTAGTAAACAGCTATTTCGGATGCTTTAGATAGGCGGTATGATGATCCGGCTTTAAGTCTCGATTGGTTTATGATTCCGCCATTTGGATGATTGATAAAGTAGAAAAATTCATACTCGGCAAATGGGGTGAATTTTGTTCCAAACCATTTATAATCAATACCTACCGAGTTGCGGTTAATAAGTTTCTCTTTGCCCGAGTTTTGAGCCGACAAATCGTCGAACCCATATTGTAGCATGGTTTTAACTTTTAAATCGAAGTCGCCAATTTCCTTTTTGTACCTAACGTAACCGGCAACCCTATGCCCGGTGCTGAATTGTCGTTTTTCGTCCATGTCGTACATATAACGCCACAGTCCACCAATTTTAAAGGCTTTGTTAAGGTTGTATGAAAGCGAACCTTCAACAAAAGCTTTGTCGAAGGTTGTAAGGTTGTGGTCAAATCGATGCTCATAATCAATACAGAAAGACAATTTTTTTGAAATCTCTTTCTCAACCTGCGCACCAACCCGCACTCTAAAATCAGTTGTTTGGGCATCGACTTTCTGAACCGAAATTAATGCCCAAACAACCATGAATATATAAACTAAGTTTCTGTTAGTCATCATCTCCATCTGAAGAAGCAGTGTTGTCGTCGGCAAGGTTCTCTTTGTTGCTGCTTTCGTAATAGTAGATATTTATTTTTGCAGTATCCTTCAGAAAGTCAATTTTCCCAACTTCAACTCTGTTAATTTTTAGCCCTGTACGTTCTTCTAAATCTTGAATTAGTTTTAAGCGGTTTTCAGGTTTTATGAGTTCAATTTTTTCATAGTTAATATCTTTTGTCGATTCGTGTTTCAAGAGCAAGAATTTCTCGAGCATAAAAGGAACAAGAATTAATAGTGCATTTGTCAGAATCAATTCGGCATAAGTTACTTTCTTGTTGGCCAATGCATTAATAACCGAAATTCCGATTACAAGGAAAAGATAAGTCATCTCTTTAATCGGCATTTGCAATGTGCGGTAACGTATAATTCCGAAGATTGCGAACAGTCCAAGAGCGAAACCAAGCTCAAGTTTTACGTTTGCAAGTAAGAAACAAAGCAAGAATATTACTGTTGAAATCAGCATGTAGGTGAACAGGAAATCTTTCCGCTTTCGTGCTGGGTAATAAATGAAGCGCACAGCGATAAAAATCACCAATGAATTGAAAAGAAAGCGGATAAACAGTTCAGCAAGATCTTCCAATTTGAAAAGTTCAATATTAAATAGTTCCATTGTAGATTGATTTTGTATGGTTTATATTTTCTCTATAGCTCGAATTTTTTGTCGAAATAAGTTGAGTTTAATCTCCGGATTTTTGAGCATCGCCAATCCAATACAATATTTGCTGAATCCCGAAGGCCTAATCCTCATTTCGTTGAGGTTTGTTATGAATGGTGATTTCTTTGAGTTCTTGTCTTTTTTAATTTCGGCAATGCAAACTCCATTGGCCGAAATGTTTTTGTTGTATTTGATATCCGTAAAATTCAGATTGTAATCGAGCGTAATGCGTTCGGTAAGGTCTTTGTTTACAAGCGTTAGCCTTATGAATTGGTTCCCTAATTTTGGGTACAGCAGTTGATGTCCAAACGGGGTGTATTTCTCAAGAAACTTTTTGCTGCCATTCACATCAATCTGTTCTTCGGGGTTAGGCCTTCCGATGCGGTTTTTTATTGTTTCGCCATGGTTGTTCTTTCTCTTTACTTCCAGAAATTCCTGATTTGAACACACGTACTTCCTGATCCTGATTTTGCATCGGTTTAGTTTACCGTTGTGGTGCGACGTGTACATCGAATAATCGGGAGTGTCGAAGTAGGTTGTTTGATAAACCTGTTCGCGCAAGTTGTTTATTTCCACCATATAGTAATTGTCGGAGGCTCGGCTGAGCAACTCGGGCAATAACTCTACATTGAAAACAAATTTTGTGTCGGTTCGGCGCATAAGCTTTACTCCGTCCATTTGTTCGAGCGAAATGGGCGCAAACTTTTCGATTATCGACTTTAAGCTACTTTCGGAGTTCATACTTGAATGTTTTCTTTTTGGCTAAACGGTTTTTGCTGTCGTAATAGTTCTTTTCGACTTTCAAACCGTTTTCATACTTGTATTCAATACGCTCTTTTTGTTCGCCTTTGGCTGTTAATTCAAGTTCTTCAGTAACATTTCCCTGAGTGTCGTACTTGTATTTGAACCACAATACAAAAGTTTTCCCGTTGTCTTTCAACTCTTTTATTTCAGTAAGATCGCCCCTGAAATTGTAATGTTCTTCTTTTTCAAGGTAAGGAGTGTTATCTCCTTCGGCAACGTTTGTTTCATAATTACGCTTAACCTGAATTCCTTTTTCAATTACTTCTTTACGATCCTGAGCATAAGAGCTGAGCGAAATCAGTAGTATTGCCAGTATAAATATTGTTCGTTTCATACGTTGTAAATTTTTGTTAGTTAATGTTATAGTTTCTCAACATAAAAAATGTCGTCGATTGTAATATCCTGATTGTTGTCTGTTACTTCAACGGTCTTTTCAACTACTTTATAGGCAGTTTGTTCTGTAATATCTTCGGAGTACATGAAGATACGGTAACTTCCTTTTATAAGGTTTTTAAAGACAAAAGTCCCGTCGCTCGATGTTCTGATCCTTTCGTCGTAGAATTTATGGTTTCCGTAAGTAATGTAGATCTCTTGCTCTTGTGCAGGCACAATGTATTTAACTGTTCCATCTTTTTTATAATTTTTCAGATAAACAGTCCCCGTAATTGTTGATGTACCTTCGTTCCATTCTAAGCTTTTGTAAATAATTAAGTCGTTAAGCGTTGCGGTTTCGTTCTTAGCCAGTGTAATTTCCCGAACTATTTTGGTATCAATTTTATCCGACAACGAAGGAAGTGTGTCTTCCGAGTAGTAATACAATTTGTAATTTCCTGGCCACAAATATTCGAATTCGAAATCGCCGGTGTAACTAGTCGAGGTCTTTTCACCAACAACCGAGTCTTCGCCAAAAATCAGAAACAGATCTTCGTCTTGGGCTGGCAAAGGTTCAGAGGACAGCAATTGCGAAAAATCGTCGTTGTAATAGTTAACCATTAATTTCCCCCTGATATGGCTATTCCCCCCAACTCCTTCATCCTGAGAACACGAAGTTGCTAACAGGATGGTTATGGCCGTTATAATAGACATTTTCTTTAGTGCGAATATTTTCATAGTACCCAATTTTTTATTTTACTTCAGCATTGTAATACGCCTCTTTAACAAGGTGAAAGCGTTTCCGCCTTTTAATTTCATGGATGTTTACCTGAATTCACCTCTCAACAACTTCAGCCCAAACTTAAACCAACGAGCAGATCGAAAACTAGAGGATTGTCAGAATGAATATTGGTTGCGTCGTATGTTTCAAATTTCTTTGGATAGCACTTTGGTTTCTCAACAATATTTTCAGAATACATGAAAAACTGTATAGTGCAGCTATAGGCTGGCGAACTTTTATTCTCCCCAATTATTCTCCCCAATTAGCCTCCTAAATTAATTTTAATATTTTCTTAATCACGATGTAATTCCGTGATTAAAAACATCAACCCTACTTTATTGTGCAATAAATTAATTCCACACAAAATTAATCTCCCATAAGCTTTTGATAAACAATTAAATATCGAAATAGTATGAATTTTTTGAGTGCAGAATATTTTAAAAATGAAGCTTTAAAAATGATAAATATAGAATGCCGGGATAACTTTTGAAAATTTTAGGTACTTTTAAAATCGAATTAGTTAACATTGTTTCAAATGCGGAACACCATAATATTCAACTTTTCGGGTTAGCTATTTCAAGAGTTTCTTGATGATTAATAATAGTTGAAAATTTTGTACGAGATGAAAAGATTGGTTTTGATTGTTGACATGATCATTTTTACAATGAGCAGTTTATACGCTCAGATGCCTAATTTGATGATTCCACCTTTTTCAATAGAGATGGCTTCAAAGTTTTCGAGTATCACTATGGCTTGTTTGGACAAAGAATATCCGAATAATAATATTCACCTGATGGATTCTGATTCGGATGTTTTGAGCCCGTCAAAGCTTCATCCTGCGTTCTATGGCAATTTAAATTGGCACTCGTCTGTTCATGCTCATTGGTTGCTGGTTAAATTGATCATCGATTTTCCAGAGTTGAAAGACCGCGACAAAATTATTGCAGCAATAGATAAACACCTCACCCCCGAGAATATAGCCGCCGAGGTTGCTTATTTTAGCCGAAGTGGGAGAGCTTGTTTTGAGCGTCCTTATGGGTGGAGTTGGTTGCTAAAACTTAGTTCAGAACTGGCTCGTTCCGACGAGAAGTTCGCTAAAAAATGGTTTCAAAACCTTGCACCTCTTGCCGATGTAATTAAGAAAGGATATTACGATTATTTACCCGGATTGTATTACCCTATCAGGCGCGGATCTATTGATAATACTGCTTTTGGAATTGCTTTAGCTTACGATTATGCCGTTGCTGTTGGCGATAAAACATTTGAAACATTCCTTGCCGAAAGGGCTAAATTCTACTTTTATAACGATAATAATGTCCCCGCAAACTGGGAGCCAGAAGGCGAAGATCTCTTCTCTCCTTCGTTAATTGAGGCCGATTTGATGCGCCGGATACTTACTAAAGAGCAATTTGTGAGATGGTTCAAAGATTTCATGCCCGAGATTCCCTTTTCGCTTATATATCCTGCTGTTGTTGCCAACCGTAAAGATCCAAAGGGCGTTAATCTCGATGGGCTAAACCTGAGCCGTGCATGGTGCATGTTCGAACTTGCAAAGGTCTTGCCCGACGACTCGCAGTCGCACCGCGATTTGTGGCAAGCAGGTTACCGTCATGCAGCCGAGGCTTTACCTAATGTGCTCTCCGATAACTGTAGCGGTTCTCAGTGGCTTGCTACTTTTGCCGTTTATATGTACGAATCGCTTTCGAACGTTCAGCAATAAGGTTTCTCGTTGATTTTTTGATGACGTTAAAAACGCGTTTCATCCATTTTTGTATTGTATCATTCAATACTATTAGTTGAAATTAATATTAACGTTTTCTTCTTTCTTTGTTTCTAGCCATTTAATTGTCTCCCTTTTTTGCGTGGCATCAACTTGTCTGATATTTTTGCGGAAAAAATAGGCGTTAAGTATCATCCTTTAAATCATCAACTGCTTCGTGTACACAAAAGACGAAAAAAAAGATCTGGTTAAAAAATTTTGGGAAGCATTCTCTTTGTATTCCAGTAGGTTGTCTTTTCGGAGCGAAAGGCGGAAACATTGGATGTTGCACCACACAAAAGTGAGTTGCGTTCATTTGAAATTCGATCCCGACAGAAATGGCGTTAGGGTAATTCTTGAAATCAATCATCGTGACGAGGAAAAACGGCTTCAGCAATACGAAAAAATTGAGATGTACCGTATTATTCTTGAAGAAGGGTTTGATGATGGCCTAATCTGGAATTTTGCGCACCAAAACGAAACGGGGCAGGATATTTGCCATATTTATACCGAACTAACAGGTGTTGATATTCATCGGATTTCTGATTGGGAACGTATGTTTCAGTTTATGGCCGAGAATATGTTTCGGCTCGAAAATAATTTCATCGAAATAAGAGATTTAATTAAGATATAATGGCTAAGGAAATTGAAAGGAAGTTTTTAGTTGACGCAGAAGGGTGGGGGAAACAGGGCAATCCGGTTGAGATGTGCCAGGCTTATCTTACAATTGACAGCAAAAAAATAATCAGGGTAAGAATTGCCGCAGACAAAGCCTTTATCACCATCAAAGGAAATCAGGAGGGAATAACCCGCGACGAATTTGAATACGAAGTACCGGTTGCCGATGCCTCTCTGATGATGAAAATGTGCGAAGGCAATACGGTTGAGAAAACCCGCTACAACTATAATTTTGCCGGGAAATTGTGGGAAATCGATGTTTTTCATGGGGCGAATAATGGCCTAATTGTTGCTGAAATTGAGCTT
>Ga0209373_10002407_pt1 | contig 18875 bp, 18 predicted proteins | sample Higcelweek5metaG_FD_187173 | JGI IMG/M metagenome (GOLD analysis project Ga0209373, IMG submission 187173) | Freshwater pond sediment microbial communities from the University of Edinburgh, under environmental carbon perturbations - High... | ecosystem: Environmental > Aquatic > Freshwater >... | reverse complement strand
CCAGGCCTCCAATGTGTCTTCTCGAAAAACACCTAATTGCGCAATAATCTGCTTCGCCCACAACAGCCCCGCGGTGGAACCTGCGGTAATCAGGTTGTTCTCCGCAACCGAAGGCTGGTCGATATAAAAGCTCTGCCCCCGATACCCGGGCGCAAACATCTCCAGAAATCCCGGTCCGTTACTGGTATGCAGGCGCTGATCCAGAAGCCCGGCGTTCGCAAGGGCAACCGTGGCCCCGCAGATCGCACCCACTGTAGCGCCGGACGAGAGTAATACGTCAGCCTTCTCGATGATCGCACCATGCCTCGGGTCGCTCCACGTATCCGCGCCCGGCAAGAGCAACACGCTCTTCTCGCTCACAACCATCTCCTCAAGTAAGCAATCGGGTACGACGGTCAACCCGCCCATTGTTTTGACTGGCTCACTTGAATCGCTTACCGTCTTGAGCGATACCGGTTCAGCGTCCTTCTTGAAGAATCGTCCGGAATTCAATTCCGCAGAAACATACCCCAGTTCCCAATCAGCCATCGTATCAAGCACATAAACATAGACGTTTACCATAAATTCCTCCATTTTCTTCTCGCGACATGTCTGATTTAGCTAATCTCATTATGCCTCCCGATTGTTGACATCAGTATGGCAACAATTGATAATGAGGGCAAGTAATCTTTGATGGAGGCTTGTGCAATGAAGGTTGACCGACTTGTCAGTATCATTATGATCCTCCTCGAAAAGAAGCGAATCGGCGCTCAAGAGTTGGCCGATCAATTCGAAGTCTCCCCCCGCACCATCTACCGCGATATCGACGCGATCAATCTCGCGGGCATCCCTGTCCGTTCGACGTCAGGCGTCGGCGGAGGATTCGAGATCATGCCGGACTACAAGGTCGATCGCAAGGTCTTCTCGACGACCGACCTATCCGCAATCTTGATGGGGCTCTCCAGTCTTTCCAATATGATGCGAGGCGACGAACTGGTAAACGCGCTCGCGAAGGTCAAGAGCTTCATCCCCGCCGATCGGGCGAGAGACATTGAGCTCCAGGCAAATCGTATTTCTATCGATCTAGAGCCGTGGATGGGTAACCGGAATATCCAGCCGTATTTGGAGACGATCAAGTCAGCCCTGCAGGAGAGCAAGGTGCTCACGTTCGAATATACAGACCGCTACGGAAGCAAGACCACCCGAACCGCCGAGCCCTACCAGCTCGTCTTGAAAGGCAGTCACTGGTACGTACAAGGATATTGCCATGCACGAGAAGATTTCCGCCTATTCAAGCTGGCCCGCATGTCAAATCTTCGGATTCAAGAGGCGACTTTCGCACCACGGGAGTACCCGAAACCACAGCTCGACATTACGGAGATCGTGGATAAACTGCAGACAACAATAACGATCCGTATTCATAAATCCGTCATGGACAGAGTCCTTGATTATTGCGCACTGGAGAACTTCTCGCCCGACGGGGATGAGCATTATATCGTTTGTTACCCGTTCATCGAGAATGACTACTACTACGATATTCTCTTAAGTCTCGGAGACAAATGCGAGTGCATAGAGCCGCCCCATGTCCGCGCGGAAATGAAGCGCAAGATTCAGAGAATTGCCGCGATCTACGAGTGATGATCCAAGAGGTCTTTTCGAGAATCAATCACGGATCTCCACACATCGATCCTGGAACAATGGATTCTTTCTGACTTCCAGAGAATAGAGATAGGGGTACTCGGCCTGCAGATGCCGCATGTACTCGACCCACTGAATCAGAAGGGCTTTCATCGACCTCGTAATATCATTGGAAATATGGGCCATATCCGCTCGATGTTCGTCAGAGAACTCCTGTCTTGCCATAAGCTCTTCCATGACATGACAAAGAGCGAGGAGCATATCTGTGAACGTATCGTGCTCCAGGAGATTCGGATTCTCGATGATTCCGATCAGAAATGCTCTCTTGCTGATGATTCGTCCCTTCAGGGACTCTAGCGTCTCCGCTTTGCACGTCACCTGAAGATCTGCCTTCTCAAGGTACCGAACCGCTCGCGAAAAGTCGATGTCCTTCGATCCGGATTGGAAGTCCAGTTCCGGGCTGATGTCGTCACGATTTCGGCTGAACATGATCAGACTCGCGAGAATCTCCGTCCCGGCTTCGCTGAAAAATGCGTTGATGATCACGTTAATCTTCTTGAGTCTCTCCGCCTTCTCGCGTTTCTTGAGATACGTACCGAGCACCACCGTCACGATGGCAATCTGGAGCGGCAGGAATGCAAAATCCTGCAGAAGATAGAAAGTCGTATCGCGAGGTTCTCGAAAAAAGATGATCTGAACCGTATAGATGATTGCGGAAAGCAATGTCAGTAGCAAGACGACAATGAGGCTGGACCTGTCTTTTCTCATATGGATATCCATTCCTCTCCGTGTGTTTATTTGGGGTAGTTTACAGTCGTTTTCGACGATGGACATCGGATCATTGCTTGTCAATTCTCGCGGCGGGGCAGCGATCGTAATGGGTGAACCACTGGCAATTCTTGCAGCGGAAACAGGGTTGGTGATCCATATTCCCAAGTGACTTCGCATAGAACAGCGGGTCAGCCAGAAACGGCTGACCATAGGCGACAAAGTCGCAGAGTCCATCTTCAAGCAAGGCATTCCCCCGGTTGAGCGTTCGGATATCGTTCACGACAATGACCGGAATGTTGACGTGCTTTCTGGCTTCCGTTCCCGCGAACACGACAGAATTGCACGGGAAGTCTTCCGGCACCGCCAAATGTCTGCCTTCCGAGATACCAGAAGATACATGCAGCAGTTCGACACCGAGCGCTTCCAACGCCTGAGCCGTCTTACTATCCGTCTCTCCATTGTCGTTCCAGCCCATCCGATACGCGAGGATGAAGTCCTCATCCAGGATCGGACGAATGCCGTCCACAATATCCCGGACAAAGCGCAGCCGTCCGGCTACGTCCCCACCGTAACTATCCGTTCTCTTGTTGGCAAGAAGCGAGGCCAGCATGTTAAGAAAGAACCCATGCGCGCCATGGAGCTCGATGCCGTCACAGCCGGCATTCCGGCATCGGACGGCCGCACGCACAAATTCTCCGTTGATCTCAGCAAGTTCTTCCGCCGTAAGATCATTGATCGAATCGCCGTTCTGGTGCCCGGCGCTGGGGTAAGCCAGTTGCACAAACAGCTTGGTGCCGTGCGCATGACAAGCCTCGACAATCGTACGCAGATGATCGATCTGCTCATCTGCCCAAATACCCGTTCCTCCTGCAGCTGGAAGCCTCGACGTGACCGACAGAGATTGTGTGATCATCAAACCCACGCCATTGGGCGCCCGATCGAGATAATGCTGCACCATCGTGTCACACATGAGCCCATCGGGAAGTTCGGGCATACCGAAGGGCACCATGGGAGCCATGACCACGCGGTTCTGAAATTGAACATTCTTTATTTTTATCAGCTCGAAAATCTTCATCATCCATCCTTCTGTCCATTCGCTAAATGGCGTGCTGTCTCTGTTGTCTGCATTATAATGGAAATGAGAAGTGATGTGCGTATCTACTTTTATCCGACAAGCGAATGAGAAGATCGGGAGGAACACGCCATGCAGAAGCAATTTACATCTCCGGGTCCCGTACTGAATCCAAACGGCTCGCCGAATCCCGGTTATTCCTTCAAGAGCGTCCTCACATACAATCGCAAAGCCATCAAAGCACCTCCGTACCGCATCAAGGAATGGGATTTCTACCAGGTGAGCGATGCTTCGATGTGCCTGCAGTTTACGATCGGGCACGCCTCCTACGCAGGGCAGGCCTCGGTGATGCTTTTCGATTTCGCGAAAGGCGTGAAGCTCGTCGAGAAAGGGACCTTTCTCGTACTGCCGTTCGGCTCTCTTCATATGCCGGAGAATGCCGAAGAGGACCATACGCTTGTCTTTCACAAGAAGGGGAACAGTATAACTTTCGAGACAACCGGCGACACGCGGACGCTCCATGCGATCTGGGATGATTTCGAGGCGAAGATTGTTCTTTCGCGAAAAAACCCGAATTCCCTCGTCATCAATATTCCCTTCAAAGAGTCGCCGCGAGCCTTCTACTACGATCATAAGATCAACTGTATGACGGCCGAAGGATCCGTCCGCTACGGCGCTTCCGAATACCGCTTCGAGCCGGAGAGTTCCTTTGGCCTGCTGGACTGGGGCCGTGGCGTCTGGCCGTTCCACAACGAATGGTACTGGAGTAACGGCACAGGATATCTGGACGGAAAAATGTTCGGATTCAATTTGGGCTGCGGCTTCGGCGATCAATCCGCCGCTACAGAGAACACCCTGTTCTATGACGGGGCGGCGCATAAGCTTGGCACCGTTCACTTTGATTTGGGCGCGAGCTATGATCAGCCGTGGCATCTCTATGACGACGACGGTCGCCTCGATCTACTGTTCACGCCGGTCTATGACCGGACGACGCGCACGAAGCTTCTCTGGGTCGACAACTGCTGCCACCAGATGTTCGGCACTTTCCGGGGCTATGCCGTGCTGGATGACGGGCGGCGACTTGAGGTGGAGAACGTCGTATCTTTTGCGGAACATGCTGTGAACAATTGGTGATGAAGAAAATAATACCCATTAATTGCGGGTTAACTATCCAAGCATTTTTCCCGTAATCGCAAAGAAACCGGAGATTGCGCTCCGTCTTCTGCTAATTACATAACCACACTCTTGAGCACCATCACGGTCACGATTCCCATAATCAATACGCCAAGGATAATCAAACAAGCACCCAGTGGTAATACAATTTTCCAAAACAACCCAAGCTTCTTTCTGTTGATGAAAAAGACAATCAACATGACCGTTGCAGTGATTAGGAGCCCCAATGGAATAAATGGCCCAAACAGCATGAGAATATTCATAAGTCGCCTCCTCTAAATGTATCCGCGTCTCTCCGTTTCAATCCTACTGAATTCAAAAAGTCATCAATCACAGGCAACGAAGACGGCCCTACGCCGTGAAATGCGAGCAGTTCTTTCTTGCTGTATGTCGCCAGCTTCTCAAAACGATCAATCCCCTCAGCTTCAAGTGCCCGTTGCGCAGGCTTCGACAGTTTGCGTAAGAAATCGGAATACTCCATGGGAAACTCTCCTTTCTTCGATAAAGAATACTCAACGAACAAGGTGAGATTTCACGATTCGATCCAGAAAAAGTCGCACCATCTTAACTCCACTACCTTGTCTGATGAGCTTGTACAACTGCCGACAAGAATGCAAGAATCAGTTTGTGAGGATTCTCCGGCGTCGAGCTTAATTGTGGTTGAAACAGTGTAGCCACAAAGAATCGGTTGTGGACCAGATCAAGGATTCTTACCTCGCCGTTCTCATCAACGCCTACCACGCGAAAACCGCTGTCGTCGATGAGCTTCCGATAATCTTCTTTGATACCGAACCGGCAGCTGAAGCGTTCCTCAGTTACCGATTCTTCATCGTAATACTTGTATACGGCTGATGATTTATCAAGATAAACCTTTCGGGTCTCACCAACCAGAGAACACGACAGTAAAGAGATCAGCAAGCTTTTCGCGTTCGGGCTGTATTCCTCATGCTGTACGTCCAGAAGTCCCAACTTGTTGCGGACATACTCTATAACCGTATACTGAAACCCTCCGCATGTCCCGATAAAGGGGAAGTCATTTTCCCTCACAAATCGAATGGCATTGATCGCCCCGTCCGGGCTCTTATACTCGCCCGGGGAGCACCAGAATCCATCGAATCCATTCATCATGATCTTCTCAACATCTCTCTCAAGTGACTCCGTGCCCAGCCACTGAAGACTGATGTCAATGCCCATGTGTTTGGCGCAGTGATTCAGCGCTTCGTTTGTCGCTATGTGCGACGGTCGATTCGCGTCGTAATCGCCAATTATTCCGATTCTGATGAGATTCTCCACGGATATGTCCCTCCCATTTCGTCTGATAGCGATGGTAGAGTTCTGATATTTATGCAGGAGCAAAGTCTCGCCACAACAAGCCAAGCATGAAGTTACGCATCGATCGCCTGAGCAATTTTCCCCGCAACTTCTCGTGAACAATCAGAGTGCTTTTCTGAATAAGTCCATCCAAAACCGTCTTCAGAATATCTTGGGAAAATATGCAAATGATAGTGACCAACATCATTAAAAATGCCACCGTTTTGCATAATACTGTACCCATCCGGTTTATACGTTGACGTCAGCGCTTTTACAATCTTTTGTGAAATAGACATTATTTCTGCTAAGAGTTCAGATGGTAATTCGTCAACATCCAAGTAATGTTTTTTGGGAATTAACAGAATATGCCCCTCATTTATGGGGTCACAGTCCAAAAATGCCATTATATTGTTGCTCTCATAAACGATAAAAGCATCATTCTTGTTATTTGCAATATCGCAGAATATACACATTATGAACCTCCATATTCTTCATGACAGCCTTCAGTTGCATTGCATTCATCCACTTACTCAGTTCGGGATACATGCGCAAAATATCTCTACATCTTCTGTGACTCATCGCGTTACCTAATCCAACCCGAGCAATCGCCAAGCGTCTTGATACAACTCTTTATCGGCATCCTCACCCTTGAACGTCCTCATATCTGTATCCGGATGCATAGAGCCGTCCTTACCGGATGTCATCTTCCACTTCAGGTAATCTTCAGCAATTCTCTCCGCCACTACAGTACTCGGGACGATGAAAAACTTCGGAGTCTCGTCTTCACGTAGATTTACGAGAACATAAAACAGATTCTTCGAAGCACCCTGTTCGCTCGACTTGCTCATTTTCCATTTATCCATTTTCTTGTTGCTGCAAGTTTTGATCTGAATGCAAATGCTTCGTTCCCCGTCCTTACTTGATGCCAACAGATCGATCTTCTTCGTGTTCTTGGACGTCAATGAGGCAACATACCCTCGCCGAGTCAGCTCCGCCGCGACAAAGAACTCTCCGGCAATTCCAATTCTATTGTTCTTGTCCGACTCCTCTTGTTTGAGACGATCCACAATCTGCGTGAGGATAAACTCGTACTCTCCGTTTCTGACACCCGCAAGATAGATCGTTCCATAGTCTCCCGACAAATGTTCATGTCGCGAAAAGCATACCAGAAACGCAAGAAACGTATTCAAACTGCATTCTGTCAGCTTTTCAAACGCGCTTCTGTCAGCTCCTCGAAAAGATTCCCACTCGCTCCTGAATTCCCAGTAATTATGATACCCGAAATTCTTTTGTACCACTTCGCTCGACAGATTTTCACATAGCGAAATGATCTCTTCATCCGATGAGTAGTCTACCATATGAAACAACTGCAAATGCTTCGAAAAGAACTCCAGCATCTGTTGACTTTCTTTTTCTAGCATACGCTTCCCTCACTTGGTATGTACTCTTTACATCACGAATTTCTTGAGCCTGTATTCAGTCTATTCACGATCCGGTCCAGCACACGCCGCACCAACCGGTTCACGCGGCCGGCATTCTCGAGACGACGCGCGAACGGCGGGCTCACCGCATAATAGGTACGGATGAACGCTCTGCCGGGCATGGTTCTCGACAGGACTTCATCGCGAAACCTGCGAAGAATTCGTACTTCATGGGCATCGTACGAACCGTAGACGGCGGTGGCGATGTAACATTTGGATACCTTAACGGCCGGATCGTCGACTCGCTGGGCCGATGAGCCGTTGCCGACGGATGAATCCCTTCGCGGATTCCTGCTATCTAGATCATCGATTGCATCTTTGGCTTCTTTGAGCCCGACATCCGTTGCCTCCCGGAATGCCTTGATTGCGGCGATTTTCTGGTTTTTCGAAAGAAGAGACAGGATGATCGCAACAGTGCTCGATTCAAGCGTGTAACCGGGTATCGTTGTCGAATCCAACACGCCGGAGGCCGGTTCTTGAATGACTTTGCCTGTAGCCGGAGCGGCAGCCGTCGAAGTGCCATCGAGACTGTCGATCACGTCCTTCGCTTCCTTCAGGCCGACTTGCGTATTTTCGCGAAAAAGTTGAATCGCCTGGATCTTCTGCTTGTTGGCAACAAGCAGTCGGATGGCAAGGACGACTTTCTCCGGCAGTTCATATCCGGGAATCGGTTCGGTGTTGAATGCCGGCATCCCGGACTGTGCTCCGAAGAACTGTGACATGGTATCGGATAGGTTCGCGTCCTGACCGTTCACGGTGGTCGTTTTCCCATTGAACGTGGTTGTCGTCGTCGAGATGACAATCGGACCTCCGGTCGAGTCCTCATCCGGCGTCAGTTTGCCGGCAAGCTCAGCCATGTATTTCCGGGCCGCCTCCTGAAAAGGAAAACTTGCGCCGCAGTATTCGCAGGTGCTAGTCTCCTGCTGGTCGTCGAGATGGATGCTGTTTCCGCATTTCGGACATTTGAGCGGGATGGTTGCCATTGGTTTTTTTAGTAGCAGACTTTTTATATTCTGTAAGTAATAAAAATAAACATTCAATCATTCTTTGCAGAATACTGTCTACTACATTCTCCCTTCTTCTCTATTCTCCAAACCTACTATCAGTAGAATGGGATTTTTAACCTCGGTTTATTTTCTATATAAATAGTCCAAGAACTCTATAAGATTTTCGGCACACATTGTAATCTCATCTAAATCCATCCCAATGAAAGGCACTTCAACAATAATTTTTTCAACAGATCTCATATCATAAGCATAAGCATTATTAGCACCATCCGTACCAAATAAAAGAAGTCCGGGCGCAAATAAATTGACCTCATATGCCTCATTAAGTTCTGTTATATCATTAAGTGACCATAGCACTATATACGAATTGCTGCCGATACTTCCTTCCCCACCGTTATAATTCATAATAAATTGTCTGTAATCAATGGGAAATTGAAGACCCATGTCCTTCTCAACTATATCAATCTCTTGAGCGCTAGTTGAGCCATTCAATTCGATATTTTCAAAGTATTTAACTAAGTCTTTGTCCAAAACTTATCCTCCTTGCAAAGCTCTTTTTGGAGTCACTGTTCGTCCAGATACGTCTGGAGGCGTTTCACAAATTCACCGACATGCAGGCCGTCGGCCAGCGCATGATTCAACTGTACGGAGAAAGGAAGCAGGACGCGGTCGTTCTCGCGAAAATACTTGCCCCACGAAATTCTCGGAGCGGCATCATCGGGATTCAGCCGGATCGTATGCGTCATAGCGGTAAATGAGATCCACGGAAGACAGGTGATGTAAATCAAGTCGTCGCGGCTCCCAGTCGACGCATCCGGGAAATAACTTGTCTGATTCTGCGAAGCGGCGCGGGCCAGGTCCGAGAACCCGAGTAAATCGCCCGTAAGATCCATCGTGACGATCTTGAACTGATCATCTCCGGGCGTCACATCGGTGAAGGACGGATGTGTCTTCTCATGAAGGATGACACGCCCGTCTCTGATGCGGTAGCGGAAGTTCTCACAATCGTTGGCGACCGACATGACGGCAAATATCAGTGAATAATAGAGAGACAGGTGATCTCTGCGGACTACCTCCAGAAAATGCGTAATATCAATATTCATGCAGACGTTGTACTGCGGATAATCCATCGAATGAAAGAAATCAAAGTGCTCTCTTCTCTTCCAGTCGTCCATGTCGATATATTTCATCAGACACCTCTATTCCTTACTTCACCTTACGTGTAGAATGGAGAATATTCCCCATACATTTTACTGCAAAATTCTCTTCTGTTTTTGTTATACTACAATCATTTATTTGTTTCGTTCTTCTTTAGTGTTTTCCCGGAGGTACAATCGCAGAACATGAACGCGAGAGGAAATAATCGGGCAAAATCCAAACCAAGAAACGTGGTACGGAAGCCCTTCCCGCTTCTGTATTATCCTGTAGGCTTCTTCGTTACGATATATTTCAAGTATGCTTTCAAACACAGCGTAGATCGCAAAGCCCTGCGAGGGCTGAAGCCGCCCTATCTGGTTGTGGCGAACCACAGCTGCTGGCTCGATTATATGATCTCTACAGCGAGCATGTTTCCGGTCCGGATGAACTATGTCGGCGCATACAATTTTTTTCGCGATAAAGTTCTCAGCAGAGTGTTCACATGGTTGGGCATCATCTCGAAAAACCAGTTCACCAATGATCTGTCTTCGATTAAGAAAATGAAGTCCGTGGTTCAGAGAGGCGGAGTCGTCGCAATCTACCCCCATGGGTGTTTGTCAAACGACGGCCGGCCGGGGGGGTTCGCGGTTTTTGGCATCGCCAAGCTCGTGAAGTTCCTCCGCGTGCCGGTAGTTGCCGTCCACACGAACGGCGGGTACCTGACCCGTCCTCGATGGACGAAGAATGCTCGCTACGGGATGCTCGAGACCACCGTCAAACCGGTTCTGACCGTCGATCAGATCCGTGAACTCTCGGAAGAACAGATTTATCGCGAGGTTATCGGTGCGCTGGATTTCGACGATCATGCGTGGCAGCGGGAGAGAATGATCCCCTTCAGAGGCAAGAACGTCGCCGAGGGCGTGGAATACGTCTTGTACAAATGTCCGAAGTGCCACTGTGAGTTCACGCTTCGCTCCGAGGGCGAACGGCTGTATTGCAGCGAATGTGATAACTCCGTTCGAATGAATCGATACATGCTCTGGGAACCGGAGAATCAGGATACCGTCTATTTCAGCGGAATCGACCAGTGGTTTGACTTTCAGAAGGACCATCTGGAGAAGGAGATTGCCGCCCCGGAATTTCAACTATCTGCCTCCACGAAGCTCCTGTGTGCGGAGCCGAACAAATACGGTTATCAGCATATCGGGAGCGGCGTAGTCAGCCTCACAAGAGAATCGATCAGCTATACCGGATCGGTTGCCGATGAAGAGAGGACCCTTGTTTTCCCGATGAAGAATATCCTGATGATTCCCTATGCCGCCGGCGAATATATCGAGGTCGCCAAGGAATCCGATGTCAGCCGGTTTGTTTTCGATGACCTCCGGCAGCAAATCAAATGGGTGATGGCGGTGCGACAGATCCGGGACAGATACTACGAGAAGACCGGAAAATCATTGCCTGAATCTGACTAAACAATTCAACCCAATGGAGGCGCTTATGAAGAATCGAGATGGCATACTCGCAAAGATCGGCTACGCAGTCGGCGACATCTATGGAGGAGGTTCCTTCCTCATTGTCGGCCTGCTGATTCTGGTCTTCCTGACCGATGTGGAGGGACTATCGGGAACACTCGCGGGTATGGTGATATTCATCGGCAAGGCGTGGGATGCGATTACCGATCCCTTTATGGGCGTGCTTTCCGACAGAACCCGATCTCGTTTCGGAAGACGCCGGGTCTACTTTCTCTTTGGCAGTATTCCCGTTCTCCTCTCATGGGTTATGCTCTGGTATTCCTTCGGAATTACCGGAACCATCGGCAAATTCATCTATTACACCTTCGCCTATATCTTCTTCTCGACCGCCTTCACCATCGTCATGGTTCCCTATAATGCCATCCTTGCCGAGATGACCACGGATTATAACAAGCGAAGCTCCTTCACCGGCGTCCGGCTCGGTTTCTCCGGTGCCGCCGCCATCATCTGCGCCATAGTGCCCGGATTAATCACCGGAGCATTTCCGGAAGATCCGAAGAAAGGTTACCTAACCATGGCAATCATTTTTGCCATTATCTTCGCCACCGCGTGGGTTCTCGTTTATCGGGGAACCTGGGAGAACACCCGACCGGCCAGCGAAGAAAGCTTCACATGGAAGGCCTGGATCTCCGTTTTCAAGAATCGGTCCTTCCGAAAATACATCCGTATCTTCGTATCTTCACAGATGGCGATCGATATCACGATGGCACTTGCCGTGTATTTCCTCAACGTTAACATACGAAAAGAGCATCTGTTTGTACCCACCATGGCGGCCATTCTTGGCGTTCAATTGATCTTCATCGGCGTCTTCTCCGTAATGGCTCAGAAGACCAACAAGAAAGTCCCGGCGATCATCGGTTCAATTACCTGGATCGTCGCGAGCCTGATCCTCCTTCTCTTCACACCCCGGACGCCTGATCTCGCCATTATCGCCGTATGCGCGCTCATCGGTATCGGTGCCGCCGGCTGCAACTTCATCTCCTGGTCCATCCTCCCCGACATCTCGGATGTCGATGAACTCATGACAGGCAAACGCCGGGAAGGCTTATATTCCGGCGTCTCCACCTTCCTGCGCAAAATGGCCGGCGGACTAGCGGTCGGAGGAATCGGCCCCCTCCTGGACATCTTCCGCTACAGCAAACAAGCCGTCACCTCGGGTCAAATCGACCCCCTGACCGATCTCGGCATCAAAGTAATGTTCTGTATCATTCCCATCATCTTCCTCTTCTTCATGCTCTTCTCCCTTCGGGGCTACAAGCTGGGCAAAGAAGAATATGGCTTACTTCACAAGCTGCTGGCAAACTATCGGGACACAGAAACATCGCCTCAACTCGAGCCGGAAGCCGTGCAGGTCGGCGAACTTCTGACCGGCGCGAAAAGCGACACGTTCTACGGGAAGTGAGAATTCTCGTCGTTGCTGCAAAACTCCAGTAGATGTCGCAAAAGTTGCGACATCTGGGAATGGTGGCCGGATCTGCAGCTGCCACATGGCGGGGTCGTCGAATGGCGGGGTCGGCGGATTAGCGGTCGCTAGAGGGCCAGGTCGGCGAAGTTGATGAGAACGAAAGCTCCCGGGTAGCCGGCTTTGGAGGAGCAGGTCGGGGCTAGGATGACGAAAACAGATTGGCAAGATCTTGCAGAGATAAGTTTCATGGGAGTTTTTCTCCGCAGATATGTATCACCGAAAAGAATCCCAGGGGCATCACATAGTTATACATGCTAAAAGGCCGATTTCTGCGCATTTAGTATGTAGATCATTGATAAATAAACCATTTTTGATCAATGATTACCTGTTTCTAATCATTGATAACCTACTAAATTGCCGATTTCGCCGATTTCGTATGTGCATCAATGACAAATAACGAGATTTTTACTCAATGATTTACATGCCGAAAGTCACTTTTTGCTGATTTAGTAGGTAATCAATGACGAATAAGGGCGATCTTCCTCAATGATGCACATACGAAAAGCCACTTGCGGATCGATTTCGTGGGTAATCAATGACAAATAACACTTTATTGCTCATTGATTTACATGTGAACTTACCGATTCCACGAATTCCGCACGCAATCAAGGTCGCTCGCTGAATTCCCGCCGCCTACTCAAATCGTTACAGCAATAACATTCACAACTCCATGAATGATCATACATGTCCATACACTGTTCGTTTTCTTATACACCATTCCAATGAATATTCCCATAAAGAAGGTGCTTACAAGTTGCAACCAATCGTAGCTGAACCCGCTCATGCCGAATTGAAAGGATATATGTGCCAGGGAAAAGAAAAGTGCGGATATCAGAACATCCACATACACTTTGTATTTTGCTCTGATCCTAATGCCCATCTCATCTCCCCACACCAGTGGCAAAATCGCAAGAGGCAGAGACCGGAACAATATTTCTTCACCAAACCCCGAGAATAGGAGTTGGAATACAAACGTATCAGGTTGAAAATTTACATCCCAAGAACCGTCGAAAATGTTAAGAACCACCCTCAGCACGATCATATATGCTACGGCGATACCACACCATCCAAGGCCCTTTTTCCAGTCTTTTATGTGGTACCCGAAGTCAATACGCGAAAACTTGCTTATCAGAAGCGTGAGAAGAAACACGAGTAAGAATTCATAGGTATGATGGATCATTAGATAAACGTCATTCGACAGTCCGGGAAGAACTTCTGCACTTTTCTGAAGAAGCACAATCGTCAGCTGGTAATACAGTACCTGAAAGCAAAGTATCGCAAGCGACGCGAGAAGCACGTTGACTTTTCCTTTTGTCTTTGTCATTACCCTTCCAACCTCATCTACTCATCAAATCTTACAATAAAAAATCCCCCTTTCGGAAGATCTTATTTCTCGATCCAAACCTCAGAACCCCTCTTAGCGATTGGTTCTTTTCTTCTTCTTCTCTTTATAGAGCTCGGCATCGGCCTCTTCCATTAATTGCTCGATGGTAAATTTCGCCTCGGGGTCGAACGGAGCGGCACCCGCAGAGACGGAGAGTTTAAACTGCTGATGATTCGTCGCGTTGAACTCATCGATCGAGTGATCCAGACGACCCTTGATCTTCTTATACTCTCGGATGGAACATTCGATGGCAAGAACAACAAACTCATCTCCGCCGATACGGGCTATGACGTCGGAACTGCGGAAAGCCTTCTTGAGTTGATTTGCCAGAGACACGAGAGCGAGATCGCCAACCGAATGCCCCAACGTATCGTTGATCATCTTCATACCGTCGATATCGAAAAAAACCAACAACAGATCTTTGTTATTGCGCTCTTTTAATGCGAGTTGTTGTTTGGCAAGCGTCATGAAACCGCGTCGGTTATAGAGGCCGGTCAACTCATCCAATACGGACAAGCGCTCGAGCTTTTCGCTGGTCTCCTGCACAACATCGAGAGCCTTCTCCAGCTCAATCGTGCGGTCTGCCAGCTCTTTGGTCCGCTGCTCGACCTCGATGCGCAAGTAATCAGCGTGCCTCTTGGCCGCCTCCAGAAGACGGGCTCCTTTTAAGGCGCTCGATAGATGGTCTCTGATAATCTCAAGAACGGGAACGTCTTTGGATCCTAAATCGGAAACAAAAAACCCGATGTGCTCACCTCGATAGAAAAGCGGCAAAACATGGCGATAAAAGGGCCTCTGCAAACGGGCAATACCGCCACTGATCAGTTGTTTCTCCGGGAATTCCTCTCCACGATGACCGGCTTGATCGAAGATAATCTCTGCCTGACCCAAGCCTACATACTGAGCCAAGGAGAAATCACGAATGCCGAGAAAATTCAGTTGATCATTCAGTACGGATATAATCTCATCAATCTCGAAATTGCCAATCATATCCCGTGTCATCAGGTTCACAACGGAACTCAACTCTTCCCATTCATTTCTTTCCTTCTCCGTCAACGCGTCCGGAGATTCTTCACTGCCCGGTTCTCCTTGTGCAACCGCCACGGGTTGACAACCACAGGATTGTCGCACGGCCAACGGCGCGGGCAACTGCTCATGCCGAATCTCCGTCTTATCATCACGGATTCCTTCGGAAAGGCGACGCATAGCAAATGAGCCCACGTCAAAGGCGGACTGATGAACCGTTGTCAACGCCGGCGTACAACTAATGGCACTGGACAAATCGTCGAACCCGATTACGCTAACCTGCTCAGGCACAGGAATCCCTCTGCTCTGCAAGGTCTTCATGGCATACAAGGCCATATGATCGTTGGCACCAACCAGCCCGTCGATCTCAAGCTTTCGATCATCCAGGAAGGCCTTTACCGCTGCAACGCCGTCCTCGCGAAGAAAAGACCCATTATAGATATAGCGCTCATCGTACGCGATATTATTGTCAAACAATGCCTGCTTATACGCCCGAAGCCGCTCTTCCGCTTCATAAACACCATGTGTTCCGCTGATATAGGCAATCTTCTTGCGACCATGCTCCGTAATCAAGTGATTGACCGCATCATACATACCGGAGAAATTATCGATACCGAAGGTTAGAAGCGATTCATGCCGAATACCGACGTGCGCCGAAGGCTTGTCGCTAAAATTCGCCACATAATCAACGAAACGCTCCAGACCGATATAGTTGGACAGTGAAGAAGACACAAAGAAAATCCCGTCGAAATCCTCGGGATTGACCAGCGCAAACAGCCGGGTTCTCATTCCCATGTGCTGAACAGGACTCTCAAAAGAGCCGACGCCAAAAGTAACGACCGAAACGCCCAGCTTCGAGGCAGCAGAAACCGCACCCTTATAAACGGCGAGACTGTACTCGTTATGGAAATCATTCAGCAATAATGCGATGGTGATGTCTTCAAATTTCTTCATGTTCTCATCATATAGAAGAATATCGACATTTTCAATCGGAAGTACGTCAAATATCCGACGTTCACCCCCAGTCTTTCTTGTAGATCGTTTTTTGACAAGAACCGCCATCTCCACCACCGGGAGTTAAGGCAGTTCGGCTGCTTTTCGATTTTCTGTTGACATTCAAATAGGTTTACGTTAACATGCCTAAACATAGCGAAGGTGCTGATGGCAAATGCCAACAGCGCCTTTTTTTTGCGCAAGGATGAGGATCGTTCTTGAGATATTGCCGGATCTTTTGTCAATTTCATCCTTAAGCAAAGGAATTACGTAACGCGTGACGTAAACTTCCTTTCGAGTCACAACAACTTATTTCTATCGTTTATGCACAAGGACGTGCATTTTGTTGTTTCCACAATAAAATGCACGTCCTAATTATTTCAATGGGGGGGTCAATTCATGAATATTGCAATGATTGTTGATACCTTTTGGGTAGTACTCGCTGCCATACTGGTGTTCTTTATGAACCTCGGTTTCGCAGCAGTCGAATCAGGTATGGCAAGATCAAAAAATGCAGTCAATATCCTGTCGAAGAACTTTATCGTTTTCGCGGTTTCCTCGCTCGGCTTTATGTTGCTCGGCTGGGGACTGATGTTCGGCGGAGATAACCCGATTATCGGTACGCAAAATCTATTTATCTTAGGCGATGCCAATCTCGACTTCTACAAAGATACCCTGACGTCAAATGTACCCTTCTGGGGCAAGTTCTTTTTTCAGCTGGTTTTCTGCGGAACTGCGGCAACCATTGTATCCGGAGCCGTTGCAGAACGTGTGAAGTATACCTCGTTTATCATATTTTCCTTTATTCTTACTCTGGTCATTTACCCCGTCGTCGGACATTGGGTATGGGGCGGCGGCTGGCTGGCCGACTTTGGTTTCCTTGACTTTGCCGGCGATACTGTGGTCCACTCCGTCGGCGGCTGGGCAGCTCTGGCCGGAGCTCTCATTCTCGGACCCCGTATCGGTAAATATGATAAGAACGGCAAGCCCAAAGCAATCCCGGGACACAGCATGTCTTTGGCAGTTATCGGACTCTTCGTCCTATGGCTGGGATGGTTTGGTTTCAACCCCGGTTCGACTATGAGCTTTCAGAATCCCGGGGATGTTGTCCACATCTTAGTTACCACAAACACCGCTGCAATTGCTGCTGTACTTACCGCTACCGCCGCATCGTGGATCTTTATTGGCAAGCCGGATCTTGGTATGACCATCAACGGCTGTCTGGCAGGTCTCGTCGCCGTCACCGGAAGTTGTGCATACGTAAGCGTTACGAGTTCACTCATCATTGGTGCGATAGCCGGTGCTATCGTCGTATTCGCCGTTATCCTGTTTGACCGTGCGAAGATTGATGACCCTGTCGGAGCCACCTCCGTGCATTTGGTCTGCGGTGTTTTCGGCACATTATGTGTAGGACTTTTCGCCCAGGAAGGTGTGACCAGCCTCTCGAAAGTCAATGGCTTGTTCTTCGGCGGCGGCCTATCTATGCTCGGAAAACAAGCAGTCGGTATTCTTGCCGTCGGAGCATTTGTCTTCTTCTCGTCCGCTCTTGTATGGTTTGTTCTTAAGAAGACGATGGGTATCCGTGTCACTCGTGAAGAAGAGCTTGAAGGTCTCGATATCGGAGAACACGGAAACAACGCTTATCCCGACTTTGCCATCGGGGCTGCGATCATGGATGATGATATCGCAAACGGAGACACAGTAGCAGCTACCAGCCGTCCTGAGGCTCCGAGAAAAGCTGCCGCGAAGGTTTCTTCCGAACCGGCAACCGAGAAGGTATCTCCGGAGACAGCGATCCCTGTGATCAATCGGGCACAACCCGGAGCAAAGATTACCAAAGTCACCATTATCACAAATCAGGACAAGTTCACGCATCTCGAGACCGAACTGGACAAGATCGGCATTACGGGTCTGACGGTCACGAATATTCTTGGTTATGGCATGCAGAAAGGCCACCTGGAGTACTACCGCGGTGCTCCGGTCAAGACCAGACTGCTGCCGAAGGTTCAGATCGATATCGTTGTGTGCAAGATCCCCGTCGAGACGGTGGTGAACACCGTGAAGAAGTCACTGTACACCGGAAATGTTGGCGACGGTAAGATCTTCGTTTATGATGTGGAGAATGTCATTAAGATCCGCACCGGCGAAGAAGGGTACGATGCACTGCAGGATGTGGAATAATCGGTAATTACTGATCCGATTCATAAAGAGGGGCTGTTGCAAAATGAACGTAAAGGTTCAGGATGCAGCAGCTCCTTTTTTGCGCGAGGCTGAAATGAGCGCCACCTGCCGGGATTATGGGCGAAAACGCGGGTTGTGGGCTGTTTCGCCCATATACCGCGAGCCCGGGATCCGGCGTTGGAAGGAAAGTTATGGGCGAAATCGTAGCCTAGGGTCATTTTCGCCCATACTTGTTGTGCACGGACTATGGGCGAAATCGCGGGTTGCGGTCGTTTTCGCCCATACTTGTTGTGCGCGGACTATGGGCGAAATCGCGGGTTATGGTCGTTTTCGCCCATAAAACGCGAGCCTGAGATCCGGCTCTGGAAGGAAATTTATGGGCGAAATCGTAGCCCGGGGTCATTTTCGCCCATACTTGTTGTGCGCGGACTATGGGCGAAATCGTAGCCTGGGGTCGTTTTCGCCCATAAACGATGTATCGTGCATTTCTATGCTTTCTTGCGAGGTCTAGGCGTATTTGTTTATCATTGATTATGAGCGTCGTTGCCATCTTATCAACGATATGCTGGCTTTTTCTCCGGTAACAAGGAATTTCAAATATAGCGCAATTCTAATGTTTCGAGGCACTTTTCTGCTTATGTTTACACGCATACATCTCCGCATCCGCTGCCTTGAGCATCGCTTGCATATCCGGATCTTTCGTTTGGGAGGTCGTGAGCCCATAC
>Ga0209373_10002406_pt1 | contig 18882 bp, 14 predicted proteins | sample Higcelweek5metaG_FD_187173 | JGI IMG/M metagenome (GOLD analysis project Ga0209373, IMG submission 187173) | Freshwater pond sediment microbial communities from the University of Edinburgh, under environmental carbon perturbations - High... | ecosystem: Environmental > Aquatic > Freshwater >... | reverse complement strand
CATTGACGAGATAGATGCAGTCGGTCGCCACCGTGGTGCCGGTCTTGGGGGGGGACACGACGAACGTGAGCAGACCCTGAACCAGTTACTGGTGGAAATGGATGGATTTGAATCCAACGAAGGGGTGATCCTGATTGCCGCAACCAACCGCCCGGATGTTCTTGATCCAGCCCTGCTGCGTCCAGGCCGTTTTGACCGTCAAGTCGTGGTCCCCCGCCCGGATGTCAAGGGACGTGAGCAGATTCTGACGGTACATGCCAAACAGGTTCCCCTGACTCCAGAAGTTGATCTGGCAGTAATTGCCCGTGGCACACCCGGTTTCTCCGGTGCTGATCTGGCAAACCTGGTCAACGAAGCCGCCTTGCTGGCTGCCCGTCATGACAAGACATCAGTAGGGCCGCAGGACTTTGATGCAGCCAAGGACAAGGTTCTGATGGGAGCCGAGCGGCGCAGCATGGTTATCTCTGATGAAGAGAAAAAGAGTACCGCGTATCATGAAGCGGGCCATACCCTGGTGGCCAAAATGGTGCCGGGCAGTGATCCGGTCCACAAGGTATCGATCATCCCCCGTGGCCGCGCCCTTGGGGTTACCATGCAGTTACCGATTGAGGACAAACACAGCTATAACCGTGAATCACTGCTGGGCCGGATTGCCGTACTGATGGGGGGACGTGCTGCAGAAGAGCTGATCTTCAAGACCTTTACCACCGGAGCTGGTAATGACATAGAGCGGGCCACTGACATGGCGCGTAAAATGGTCTGTGAATGGGGCATGAGCGATCTGATGGGACCGGTATCACTCGGTAAAAAAGATGAGTCGATCTTCCTGGGCCGCGATATGGCTATGCACAAGAATTTTAGTGAAGAAACCGCCATCAAGATCGATGAAGAGATCAAGCGGATTGTGGACGAGAGCTATACCCGCGCCATTACAATCCTCAGAGAGAACGATCAGGCGCTGCATCAACTGTCCATGCATCTGATTGAAAAAGAGAATCTGACCGGTAGCGAAGTTGATGACATTATTAGCGGTAAAAGTCCGATCTCCAACGGCAAAAAGCCGGAACAGCCGAAAGAGATTGTTGAAAATGATGCAGAACAGCAAAAACCGGTGGATCTTCAGGCGTGATTGTTGAGCAGGGGAACGGGACAAGGGACAAAGGGCAGACATTCGCCTTGCGTCCCTTGTGCTTAAACAGACCTGCTGAAGCACGCAAGGAGCTGGAACGGATCGGGGTCGATCCGGTTGGTATCAGTCATTTATTACCCAAACTGGAGCACCATGCCATTTTGGTGCCCCGGATCAGGGCTGCCGCTGCCAATATCCTGAAACAGGAGATGCTCTCGCTGGGGGGAGACGCTGCAGTGGCCCGGGGTACGGTCGCCTGTTCAGTTGCAACAACGGATCTGTTGCTGATCGGTACCGGCAAACAGCTCACCAGCCTCTGTAACAAGCTAACAGGTCAGCCATTCGGTTTGCAGCAGCTGTCAACTGAACTGGCTGTTCTTTTAAAAACAATCAGAAAACCACCAGCCACAATCTGGCAGACATCCAGACGTCAGCTTCTGCTGGACCGTCCACTTATTATGGGCATCCTTAATATCACCCCTGATTCCTTTTCTGATGGCGGCTGCCATAACGATCTGCCCCGTGCCGTTGAACGGGCCTTGCAGATGGTTGAAGAAGGGGCCGACCTGCTTGATATCGGCGGTGAAAGCACCAGACCGGGAGCACCACCGGTATCGGCAGATGAAGAGCTGAGGCGGGTTCTTCCGGTACTTGAAGCGCTGTCTGATAAAATCTCAATCCCGATCTCGATTGATACCTGGAAAAGCTCTGTGGCCGATGCCGCTCTGCATGCTGGTGCAGAGATTATCAATGATATCAGCGGCCTTACCTTTGACGCAGAAATGGGGGCAACCGTTGCCAGACACAAGGCTGGACTGGTACTGATGCACACCAGGGGTAAACCGCAACAGATGCAGCACGATACTGCGTACCATGATCTGATGGGTGAAGTATCCACTGCACTGCAACAATCCCTTGAAAACGCCCTGAAGACCGGTGTCACCCAGGAGCAGATAGTCCTTGACCCCGGTGTCGGTTTTGCCAAGGACTGCTCAGGAAATCTTGAAATACTGCACCGGCTCTCCGAATTGAAAAGTCTTGGATGCCCCCTGATGGTCGGCACCTCCCGCAAGTCTTTTATCGGTAAAATCCTGAAGAAGGAAACACCTCAGGACCGTCTGTTTGGCACCGCAGCAACGGTAGCCCTTTCGGTTGCCGCTGGCGCGCAGATACTGCGTGTCCATGATATCCGGGCCATGAAAGATGTAGCCCTGATGGCTCATGCCATTGTTCACCACCCATCCTGATACAGAGATCAATCATGAGCTGCCCCATCGACCTTTCAGGACTTAGCGACAGCATCATTCTGGCTGCACTGGTTTACCTCTTTTCCCTCAAAATCCGGCGTGACGTGGCGATCCGTCTGTTTGCAGTCATGGGAGTTCTGGTGCTTTTTTCACTGGTTGCCCGCTTGCTTGGTTTTGCTCCGCTTATCCGTGTTGTTGATACCATTACCCTTTCCATGCCGATTGTCCTTGCGGTCATCTTTCAGAATGATCTGCGGCGCGCCCTGCTTATGCTTGGCAAACCCCGGCAACAGCATGCTACCCCGGTTGACGACGGTACAGTTGTCGAAGTGCTGCGTGCCCTGGCCGACCTGGCCAGCCGTCAGATAGGAGCCCTGATTGTGGTGGTCCGGCATCAGCCGATAGAACACCTGATTCAGGTGGGTACTGATATTGATGCAATTGTAACCAGCGAATTGCTGAATTCAATCTTTCTCCCCTACTCTCCCATCCATGATGGCGCTGTTATCCTGCATAAAAACAAGATAACCAAAGCTGGTTGCCTGTTGCCACTGTCCCATAACCCGGATATCGCCAAAAGTTTCGGCACACGTCACCGGGCTGCCCTGGGGCTTTCAGAGCTTTCCGATGCCCTTGTTCTGGTGGTTTCAGAAGAAACCGGCAAGATCTCCGCTGTTCATGACAGCAAAATCACCTATGATATTGACACTGCAGATCTGAAGCGTCTCTTGAAAAAATCTCTGGAATAGCACTTTTACGCATTTGAAGGAGTAATATCACCCATGAAGAAACTGTTCGGCACTGATGGCGTTCGAGGCGTTGCCAATACCCATCCCATGACCACTGAAACCGCCATGCAACTGGGCCGTGCTGCTGCCTACATCTTTAAAAGCGCCAGCCGCAGACGCCATCGGATTGTCATCGGCAAAGACACCCGCCTTTCTGGTTACATGCTGGAAAGCGCACTGGTAGCCGGTATCTGCTCAATGGGGGTAGACGTCTTGCTGGTGGGGCCGCTCCCCACCCCCGGTATTGCCAATATCACTAAATCAATGCGTGCCGATGCAGGGGTGGTTATCTCCGCCTCACACAACCCGTTTCAGGACAACGGCATCAAGTTCTTTTCTGCTGATGGTTTCAAGCTGCCTGACGAAATTGAGTTGAAAATTGAAAAACTGCTGGACTCAAAAAAAATCGATGCCCTGCGCCCCACCGCCACTGAGGTGGGCAAGGCGTTCAGAATTGATGATGCTGCCGGACGCTATATTGTCTTTCTCAAAAACAGCTTCCCCCCTGATCTTGATCTGGCCGGTCTGAAGATCGTACTGGACTGTGGTAACGGCGCTGCCTACAAGGTTGCTCCAGCGGTATTTGAAGAACTGGGAGCCGAAGTAATCCCTCTGGGGGTCAAGCCCAATGGTACCAACATCAATGCCGGTTGCGGTTCCCTGCACCCGGAGGTGATCAGTGAAGCGGTCAAGAGCCATCGGGCTGATATCGGTATTGCCCTGGATGGCGATGCAGACCGGGTGATTGTATGTGACGAATTTGGCAACGAAGTCAACGGCGATCAGATCATGGCGATCTGCGCAACGGACATGATTGCCCGCAAACAGCTGAAGAAAAAGACCCTTGTTGCCACGGTGATGAGCAACATGGGACTGGACATAGCCCTGCGCAAGGTTGGTGGAAAAATAATCAAGACCGCTGTCGGCGACCGTTATGTAGTGGAGGAGATGCGCAAAGGGGGGTATAATCTTGGCGGCGAGCAATCCGGCCACCTGATCTTTCTGGACAACAACACCACCGGCGACGGGGTAATGGCTGCGCTGCAACTGCTGGCCGTCATGCGCCGCCGGGAAAAGCCGCTATCAGAACTTGCAGAGGTGATGATCCCGTTACCACAGGTTCTGGTCAATGTACGGGTCAAGCAGCGTCAGGACATCATGACCATCCCCTGTGTGGCCACCGCCATCAAAGGGGTTGAGGAGAAACTGGGCAACGAAGGGCGGGTACTGATCCGTTATTCAGGAACAGAACCGCTCTTGAGAATCATGCTGGAAGGACAGGACAAATACGAGATTACTGGCTGGGCCAACGAGATCGCCGATCTGGTCAGACAGCAGATAGGAGAAAAGTAAATGGCAAAGCTTGGTTTGAATGTTGATCATATCGCCACGGTACGGCAGGCACGAGGGGGTACGGAGCCTGATCCGGTCACCGCTGCAGCCATGGGAGAACTGGCCGGGGCAGAGGGGATCACGATCCACCTGCGGGAGGACCGCCGTCATATTCAGGATCGAGATCTTGAGATCCTGCGCAAAACCGTCCAAACCAAATTGAATCTGGAGATGGCCGCTACCGATGAGATGGTTGGCATCGCTTGCCGGATCAGGCCTGAACAATGCACTCTGGTACCGGAAAAGCGCCAGGAACTGACCACTGAAGGCGGCCTGGATGTGCTTGGCAATCTGGCAGGTATCACCAAGGCTACCAGCAGCCTGCACGAGACCGGGATTTTGGTCAGCCTGTTTGTTGACCCGACACCAGAACAGATCAAGGCCTCAAAGGAAAGCGGCGCTGATGCGATTGAGATCCACACCGGTCGCTACGCTGAGGCCCGTAGTGAGCAGGCCCGGCACCATGAACTGGCTGCAATCCGTGAGGCGATAAGACTTGGCAATGAACTGGGATTAACGGTGCATGCAGGACACGGCCTGAACTACGTCAACATCCTGCCCCTGACGACGATGGATGGTATTGAAGAATTCAACATCGGCCACAGCATCATCTCGCGGGCCGTGCTGGTGGGCCTTGATCGGGCAGTGCGTGAGATGGTGGCGTTGATCCGTCGGCCATGATCCACGGCATCGGCATAGATACGGTTGAAATTGCCCGTTTCCAGAGGTTTCTGGATGACGGCAACCAGCCGCTGCTGGACCGGCTTCTCTCAAAAGACGAACAACGACACTGTCTTGGCAAAAAGCAGGCAGCATCTTGCCTTGCCGCCCGTTTTGCTGCCAAAGAGGCTTTTGTGAAGGCCCTGGGAACCGGTCTGCGGGATGGTTTATCATGGACCGAGATCGAGGTCGTAAACGACCAGCTCGGCAAGCCATCACTGAAACTGTCTGGACAAACGGAACAGCTGTTTTCCGAGCGAGGCCACCTGCTATCCCATCTGTCTCTCTCCCATGATGGTGGCCATGCTGTTGCAGTGGTTGTACTGGAGGCACCATGAAAATCGTTACCGCCCACACCATGCAGGAACTGGATCGCCGCGCAATTGAAGAGCACAGCATTCCCGGACGGGAACTGATGGAGGCAGCTGGAAAAGGTTGTGCCGATCATATTCTGGCTGCCTACGGGACCAGAGCAAGCAAGCGGGTCGTGATTCTGGCAGGCAAAGGGAATAATGGTGGTGACGGCTATGTCATTGCCCGCTATCTGCTGGAGAAAAACTGGCAGGTACTGGTCATTATCCTTGCCGAGCGGGAAGCTATCCATGGAGACGCCCTGACAAACCTGGTACTTCTGCCAGATAACATACTCAGTTTCTGCCCGTCCGAGGGGGAGCTGACCGAGAAACATGCCGATGCTATCCAGGCAGCCGATGTGTTGGTAGATGCTCTGCTGGGAACAGGGCTGCGTAACGATCTGCAAGGGATCTATCTGGAAGCGGTAGAACTGATTAACGGGGCACCTGGCAAAGTGGTTGCCGTAGATATTCCCACCGGTATTCATGGCACTACCGGTCGTATTCTGGGGCAGACTGTCCACGCCAATATGACCGTCAGTTTCGGGGTGGCAAAACTGGGACAGGTACTGTATCCGGCTGCAGAGCATGTAGGCAGGCTGGTGATTGTGGATATCGGGATTCCTCCCGGACTTCTTGAAGAGGCGGTCGGCTATGATTTCCTTAATGAAAAACTTATGGCCCCGTTGGTAAAACGACGTGACCGTCAGGCTCACAAAGGTGTCTATGGGCACTCCCTGATTATTGCAGGATCAACCGGCAAAACCGGTGCCGCCGCCCTGGCCGCCAATAGTGCTGTACGAACCGGTTCCGGTCTGGTAACCCTTGCCATCCCGGAGAGTATCAACGCAGTGCTGGAGGTCAAAACAACTGAAGCCATGACGCTGCCGCTGCCGGATGCAGGCAGTGGACACCTGACAACCCATGCCATTACAACGATTGAAAAATTCCTGCCTGGTAAAAATGCCCTGGCCATCGGCCCCGGTATTGATCGTCGGCCAGCAAGCGTTATGGTGGTTCAGTCTCTGGTTGAAACGGTTTCACTGCCGATGGTAATTGATGCCGACGGCCTGAACGCCCTGGCCGAGGACACCTCGGTGCTGCATCGACGACGGTCTCAAAACATTATCCTTACGCCGCATCCAGGCGAGATGTCGCGGCTGCTTGGTTCATCCATCCCTGATGTCGCCGCCATCCGGATCTCCGTAGCCCAGGAATTTGCCCGGACCTTTGGTGTGTATGTTATCCTGAAAGGGGCTCGCACTATCATTGCTGCTCCAAACGGCATGGCAGCCATTAACGGCAGTGGCAACCCGGGCATGGCCAGTGGCGGCATGGGGGATGTCTTAACAGGAATTCTGGTTTCTTTACTCAGTCAGGGCTATTCCACCTGGAACGCCTGCCGTCTGGGAGTGTTCATGCATGGCTTGGCCGGAGATCTGGTGGCCATGGAGCATGGTGAAATCGGCATGACCGCCTCAGACCTGATGGAGCGTATTCCCACAGCATTGAACCGGCTGCTGAACCGGCCCGGAAAACAACAACATTAACCTTTTAACCAGCAAGGAGCGCTCAATGAAAACCGTTGCCGAAATAATGACCAAAGAACTGATCACGGTCCGTAAAGAAACATCAATACGTGAACTGGCCGAACTTTTTGTCGCCCATCGAGTCAGCTCACTGCCTGTGGTAAATGAAAGCGGCTCACTGATCGGCATCGTGACCGAATCAGATCTGGTAGAACAAAGCAAAAGCCTCCACCTGCCAACTGTAATAAGCCTGTTTGACTGGGTTATTTATCTTGAATCGGAAAAGACCCTTGAAAAAGAGCTGCAAAAGATGGGAGGTCGTACCGTTGCCGACATCTACCAACCGGATACAGCTTCCATCTCACCTTCAGCTTCACTCAGTGAAGCAGCTGACCTGATGAGCGGCCATCACACAAACTCTGTACCGGTTGTTGACAACGGAAATCTGGTGGGTATTGTGGCCCGGATTGATATTATACGTACCCTGTTGGTGTAAAAGGAATGCATCAAGGAACTGCACTCACCATTGAAACCGGGACGCCTGAAGAGACTGAAGCGCTGGGTGCCTCGCTGGGACGTTTGTTAGGGCCGGGTGATCTGGTCACACTTTCAGGAGAACTGGGCGGCGGCAAAACCTGTTTTGTCCGTGGGGTTGTCAGCAGTGCAGCACCTGAGGCACTCGCCATGGTCGCCTCCCCCACCTTCGCAATCCTGAACGAATATCCGGGAGATTGTCCGCTACTGCACTATGACTGTTATCGCCTGCGCAGCTGTCATGATGCTATTGAACTGGGTCTTGAAGACCATCTGAACGGCTCTGGAATTTGCCTGATTGAGTGGCCTGACAGAATTACCGAGATTTTACCGGAGAACCGGATTGAGATTACTTTTGAATACACCGGTGAGTCCGGGCGACGGATCATTTTCACCCCCTTTGGAACCCGTGCAGGTGAACAGATAATCCACCTTGCAAAACAGTAAAACTGCGTACTAAAAAAAAACTTGTCTGTGTCAGATCGTTCTGATATTTAGTAACCCTTTCATCATTGATCTGTTCTATGAAGGAGCAACAGTATGGCACTGGTAGTCCAGAAATATGGAGGCACCTCGGTTGGAACCACAGACCGAATAAAGAATGTAGCCAAGCGGATCATAAAGACCTATGAAGCTGGCAATGAAGTAGTGGTTGTGGTTTCCGCCATGACCGGAGAAACAAACAAACTGGTTGCTCTGGCCAATGACATGGTTGATATTCCTGACAATCGTGAATATGACGTCGTGGTTGCCACTGGTGAACAGGTGACCATCGGACTGCTGTCGATGTATCTCAAATCACTGGGCTACAAATCCAAATCCTACATGGGCTGGCAGGTACCGATCATCACTGACAGCACCTTTGCCAAGGCAAGGATTGAAAGTATTGACGGCTCCAAGATGATGGCAGACCTGAAGGCTGGTAACATCGTGGTTGTGGCTGGTTTTCAGGGTATGGACAAGGAAGGTAACCTGACGACTCTGGGACGTGGCGGCTCTGACACTTCTGCAGTGGCATTGGCAGCAGCCCTCAAAGCCGATGTCTGCGAGATCTACACCGACGTTGACGGAGTCTACACCACAGATCCCAACGTCTGCAGAGAAGCACGCAAGGTAGAAAAGGTTTCCTACGACGAAATGCTGGAACTTGCCAGCCTTGGGGCCAAGGTACTGCAAATCCGTTCCGTTGAATTTGCCAAGAAATATGATGTGGACATCCATGTCCGCTCCAGCCTGAATGAAAACACCGGTACCATGGTTACCAGGGAGGATAAAGAAATGGAAGGGATTCTCGTTTCCGGAGTTGCCTACGACAAGAATGAAGCAAAAATTGCAGTATTGGGAGTATCAGACAAACCTGGTATCGCTGCCAGAATTCTTACCCCCCTTTCGGATGCAGCTATTTCAGTTGATATGATTGTCCAGAACGTAAGCCACGAAGGTTTGACAGACTTTACCTTTACGGTTACCAAGGCTGACCTGAAAAAGGCATTGTTGATCACCAACGAGGTGGCGCAAGAAGTTCAGGCCAAGGAAGTTCAATCAGATGAGAATATCAGCAAGATCTCCATTGTTGGCCTGGGGATGCGCAGTCATGCCGGTGTTGCCACCCGTATGTTTGCCGTACTTGCCAAGAACAATATCAATATCGGCATGATCTCCACCTCAGAAATCAAGATTTCTGTGGTAATTGATGAGAAATATACCGAGCTGGCTGTTCGTGTACTGCATGAAGAGTTTGGTTTGCAAGGATAGTCTGTTATTGCTTGTCTGATTCCCAAAGGGGATACCTTAGCGGTATCCCCTTTTGATTTTCTTTTCTGCAGTTTTTTATAATCTAACGCTTGTCGATACAAAATGGCGTGGTATCCTGAGGACTGGTTTCACTAGATACAAGAACAGGAAGCTTTGTATGGTACGAAAAAACACAACAGAAAAACGAGCAAAATCCTGTCAACGTAGCTCCATGTATACCGGTCTTGATCGGGACCAGCTTCCGGTTGCAAAAAATGAATTCCTCACCAACATGAGTCATGAGATTCGCACCCCGATGAACGGTGTGATCGGCATGGCTCAGCTGCTAAGAACAACAGCCCTTGACGCGACCCAAAAAGAATATCTTGATTGCCTGGAAATATCGGCCAAAAGCCTGATGTATCTAATTAATGATATTATTGATCTTTCCATGATTGAAGATGGCAGGGTTGAACTGGAACAAGTTGACTTCTCCCTGCGTGGGACAATCCGAAACATCATAAAAACCCAGCATGCTGACCTGCATATCAAGGGCCTTGAACTGCTGATAGACATTCCTCATACGGTTCCTGACACCTTAAAAGGTGATCAGCTGCACACAAAGCAGATCATTTTAAACCTGTTAGGTAACGCCATCAAGTTTACCGAAAAAGGAACTATCCAGATATCGGTTACCGTACTTGAACAACATGGTGATCAGATTCTGTTACAACTCAGTGTTCATGATACCGGTATCGGCATAGACCAGGAAACACTGGAGAAACTCTTTGCTCCCTTTCCAAAATCATCGGCTAAACATGGTCGCAAACTGGGCACCAAAGGTCTTGGTATCTCAATCAGCAGACGCCTGACGGAGCTGATGGGAGGCAGAATATGGGCTGAAAGCAGTGTTGGATGCGGCAGCAGCTTCCACCTTACAGTTCCGCTCACTGTGACACGCACGTCAGCCACTGCCACCTCGGAGGCCCCGGAAGAGATACTTTCAGCACAGTGGGATGGCCCGGCACTGCATATTCTTCTGGCAGAAGATAATGTCGTTAATCAGAAATATGCTGACACTATTCTCCAGAGAATGGGGCATCAGGTCACCAGCACCAATAATGGCAAGGAGGCAGTACGCCTCTGGAAGGAACAGTCCTTTGATCTGATTCTGATGGATATCAAGATGCCACTGGTTGATGGCTGTAAGGCTACAGCAATGATCCGACAGGATGAGGCTGGTACAGACAATCATATTCCGATTATCGCCCTGACCGCCCACGCACTGCAGGAGGAAAAAGAGGTTCTGCTTGGCTCAGGTTTTGACGGCTATGTACCAAAACCGATGGAGCTTGATGTATTGATTCGCGAGATGCAGAAAGCCTGCACAAAAAAAGATTAAGCCCGCAGCACGAGGGCTTCTCTTACCTGCTCAATAACGGTTTCCCACGCTCCTGCCCGTTCCTGCCTGAACAACCGTATGGTTGGATACCAGGGACAATCTGTTCTGTTCAGCCCCCAGCGCCAATCCGGTGCAAACGGCACCATCAGCCAGGTTTCCTTACCCAAAGCACCTGCAAGGTGAGCTACAGCCGTATCAATGGTAATCACCAGATCCAATTGAGCCAGCAAAGCTGCTGTATCGGCAAAATCCTGCACCAATATGGTCAGATCAATCAAAGAAAACGGCTTTTCACTGTTTTCTGTCATCTGCAAAGATACCCATGAAAGACCGGAAAGATTCATCAGAGGCTTCAACAGCTCTACCTGACAACTGCGACCCGGATCGGGGTAAGACTTGCCAGCCCAGCAAAGGCCTGTCTTGCAGGTACTGCTGGCAGGCATCACGCTCCTCCAGAATGGCAAACGTGCTTCAGGAACCGTCAGGTAAGGAACGGTTGCCGGAATAGTTTCAAAGGTACTTCCTAACAGATAGGGCAACGAAAGTAATGGAGCATGATACTCAAAGGAAAGTAAAAGCGGACTTCCAAATGGAACCACGGTGATACCGGTACCAAGCGTCTGCATAATGGTAACCAGTGGCTGATGGCATTCAAACAGCACTTCTGCACCGCGCTTTACCAACAAGGGCAGATAGCGACAGAACTGAAGTACATCGCCATACCCCTGCTCCGCATAGATCAGGATTATCTTCCCGGCAGGGTCGGTTCCTTGCCAGCGTGGCTGCGAAAACTGCCGAACCGGAGAGGTGAAACGACGCTTCTTCCAACGCCACTCGTACTCCCTGAACCCCGCCGTATAGTCCCCCTGCAGCAAGAGTAACAAGCCAAAATTCCAATGGGCCTCGGCGTGGTCAGGCGCAACCTTCAGGACCTGTGTACACTCTGCCAGTGCCTGTTGCACCTCTCCTGCTGCCTGCAGACAGGTGGCAAGGGCTACACGACTGTCATGCAATGACGGTTCAAGTTGCAAGGCCTGCTGATAGCTCTTGATGGCCTGGGGAATCAAGCCAAGTTCAAGCAGCGTATTGCCACGGTTGTTCCAGAGTAACGCAAGGGAAGACCAACGAGCGAGGGCTTCATCATACAAAGCCAGGGCTTCATCATAATGCCCCGCTTCATGCAACGTTGCACCTTCGCGCAGTATCCGCTCAAGCTCATCCATTACAACCTCTGCTACTTCAGATTTCTGATCTTTTCCAGGCTTTCTTCCAGTACCTGTTTTTTAGAGGTTACATCAGCCAATTTGGCTTTTTCCTTGGCAACAATATCTGCAGGAGCACGGTCAACAAAGCTGGGATTCTCCAGCTTTTTGGAAAACATCTCGATCTCTTTATCCAGCTTGCCAATTTCCTTTAAGAGCCGTTTTTCCTCTTCTGCCACATCAACCAGACCTTTTAGCGGCACATACACCTGAAACTTGCCTGCAGGTTGTACGGAAGCATCTTCAGGCTTTGGGAGATCCCTGCCGATAGTCAGTTCACCAACCCTGGCCAGCGACTTGATTTTTGGTTCAAAGAGCCGCGCAAGCTCTTCAGCACGGTGCGACATGGTGGATAAAATAACCGTAATTTCTCTGGATGGCGGAACCTCCATCTCGCCCCGAATAGTTCGGATTGCAGAGATAACCTCCATCACCTGCCCCATCCGGGTAGCAGCGTCTTCAAATTGCCAGTCTTCGCGGTGTTGTGGATAGGGAGCCAGCATTATGGAAGGTGCCCAGTCTCCGCCAGAACCACGCAGGCTGCACCGGTTACCTTTCGGCAGTACCTGCCAGATCTCTTCTGTAATAAACGGCATAAGTGGATGCAGTAACCGCAGCAGGTGTTCAAGTACCGTCCAGAGCACAAACTGGGTACTCTGACGCCGTACCGGATCATCACCGTAGAGCTCTTGCTTTGATAGTTCCAGATACCAGTCACAGAACTCGCTCCACGTAAACTGATAGAGCATCATGGCAGCCTCGTTAAACCGGTATTCATCCAGAGCGCGATTGACCTCACGGGCGGTTTCATTCAAACGGTGCAGAATCCACTCGTCCGCCTCGCTTAACGGCATATTTTCAAAAACCAGCGCATCAGGATCAAAACCGTCCAGATTCATCATGGTAAAGCGGGCTGCGTTCCAGACCTTGTTACAAAAATTCCGGTAACCGGAGATCCGTTCTTCAGCCAGCTTGATATCACGGCCTTGGGCTGCAAACGCTGCCAGAGTAAAGCGGAAGGCATCGGTGCCAAACTGGTCAATCACCGTCAAGGGATCAATCACATTACCCTTTGATTTTGACATTTTTTGGCCATGGGCGTCCCGCACCAGGGCGTGAATATAGACATCCTTAAACGGCACTTCATCCATGAAATGCAGCCCCATCATCATCATCCGGGCAACCCAGAAGAAAAGGATATCAAACCCGGTGATCAGGCAGGAGGTTGGATAGAAGGTCTTTAACTCAGTGGTCTGGTCAGGCCAGCCCATGGTTGAGAACGGCCAGAGTGCTGAAGAGAACCAGGTATCAAGCACATCGGTTTCCTGACGTATCTCGTCACTTCCACAATGGCTGCAGGCAGCAGGGTCTTCCATGGCAACGGTTATTTTTCCGCAATGATCACAGAACCAGGCAGGAATACGATGCCCCCACCAGATCTGGCGTGAAATGCACCAGTCGCGGATATTCTCCATCCAGTCGTAATAGGTGTTTTCCCACTGCTTCGGCAGTATCCGGGTACGACCATCCTTAACCGCCTGCAAGGCCTGTTCAGCCAATGGACCAACCTTGACATACCATTGCAGGGACAGGTAAGGCTCCACCACCGTCTTGCAACGGTAACATCCCCCCACAGACAAGCCATGATCATCTATTTTATCCAGCAGACCGGCAGCTTCAAGATCTTCTACAATCTTTGTCCGGGCCGCAAAACGGTCCATCCCTTCGTACTGATGCCCGGCAGCGTTAATAATACCCGATTCATCAAAAACGTTAATCTTGTCCAGTCCGTGACGTGCTCCCACTTCAAAATCGTTAAAATCATGGGCTGGTGTAATCTTGACCACACCGGTTCCAAACTCGCGGTCAACATACTCGTCAGCAACAACCGGAATCTCACGATTCACCAGCGGCAACAGCACCTTGGCGCCATGCAGATCAGCATAACGCTCATCTTCAGGATGAACCGCGACCGCCGTATCCCCCAGCATGGTTTCAGGCCGGGTAGTGGCAACCGTTAGAAAACGACCAGGCTGGCCAACCACCGGGTAGCGGATATGCCAGAGATGCCCCTTCTTCTCTTCATGCTCAACCTCAATATCTGAAAGAGCCGTATGGCAACGGGGACACCAGTTGATCAGACGATTATCCCGATAAATAAGCCCATCCTGATACAGTTTTACGAAGACAGTACGGACCGCCTTTGACAGACCGGCATCCATGGTAAAGCGTTCCCGCTCCCAATCGCAGGAGGCGCCAAGACGCTTTAGCTGGCCGATGATCTGTCCACCTGACTCTCCCTTCCACTGCCAGACCCGCTCAATGAACGCTTCACGCCCAAGGTCGTGCCTGTCCTTGCCTTCTGCCGCCAGCTGCCGCTCCACCACGTTCTGGGTAGCAATACCGGCATGGTCAGTACCCGGCATCCAAAGCACATTATGTCCGCACATCCGCTTCCAGCGACAAAGAATATCCTGCAAGGTATTGTTCAGGGCATGCCCCATATGGAGGGCACCGGTAACATTGGGAGGAGGAATAACAATACTGTATGGTTTACGAGGAGAGTTCTCATCTGCATGAAAATAGCCTTTGGCAAGCCATTCCCCATACCACTTTTTTTCTACATCATGGGGTTCATACCCCTTGGCCAGTTCTTTATCAGACATCGTGACATTCCTGCCTTTTCAAGTTTTTTCAGCGGATTGTGTTTATATACCGATGCAGGCGCTGCGGTCAAGACTCTGCTCATATCGACACCATCTGACGCAGAGTATAAAAAAACAATGTTACACTCCTGCATTAGTTGCTAGTATCACCCCCATTGAAATGACTGCTGACCACCTGAATCCACGCTACTGATCAACGCTCCGGAGGCATGCCATTTTCCCCACCACACGTAAATTATTGGGACAGGCCACCTGGAATCTCCTGGCGGGACAACAAACGTTGCACGAGCTTGATCCTGCCTATCTGCTCGCCCAACTGGACAAGGTGGCTGGCCTGACCCACCCGGAATGGCTGCCGGAACTGGCCCGCCTTGAGCTGGCCTGTCAGCAGGCGATGAACACGGTACTTCCCGCTCCTGAAAAACTGGACAACCTGACCATAAACCCATCATTACAGCTCCTGCCGGTACACTGGACCCACCTGCTTACCCTGCTGACCTTTGCAAAAAAACAGGATATGGAACGGGTAGAGCCGGGAGAAGAAGTAATCCTGATCTGGTGTGACCCGTCAAACAGAAACCTCCGTTTTGAAACAGCACTGCCTGATCATCTGCTGGCCTTGCGAATGATCAGAGAGGGAATCGCCCCAGAAACCGCAGCTGATCTGACCAACCGGACCATGGCCCAGATTGATGCCCTTGTCTGGGAAGCGGTCCGCAAGGGGCTTCTCCTGGCCCCTGAATCCCGCTTGCGCCGCCCCCCTGAAATAACTGCACAAGCCCCTGACAAGCGTTTTGTGGCTGCCGAGGTATTCACGCTACAGTGGCACCTGACCAGCACCGGTGACCTTTCCCGCACGCACTTCACTGATCACAGCCTGCAGACAGAGTTCTCTTTTGAAAGAGTCCGTCCCCTGATGCAGGAACTGCGTCACTTCTGCAGAAGCCGTTTTGTTCAGCCCCAGATCACCTTCTGCGGCAGCAATCCCCTGCTGCACCCCCGTTTTTTTGAGATCTATCAGGCAGCTGCTGATCACGGACTGATGACCGCCATTCAGGGCAATCCAATCAGCAGGGAGGCTCTTGAGCGGATCATGGCGATCCAGCGACCGAGCTATTATCAAGTCAGCCTGGATGGACTGGAAGCCCATCATGACAACATCAGGGGAGCCGACAGTTTTAAACAGACAGTGGAGTTCCTTGGTATGCTGACAGAAACAGGTGTCCCCAACCAGGTCATGTTACCCCTGACCAGTGGAAACCTTGATCAGGTTCTTCCACTGGCGGAACTGCTGGAAGGGATTACCGGCGGGCTCACCTTCAACCGCCAGGCTTTTGAGAGAGAAGCAGCATCTCCTGACCTGCCCACACCTGAGGCGTATCAGGTTTTTCTTCAACAGTATCTGGACGCCATGCCAAGCCACCCGGTATTGGCCCTAAAGGAGAGCCTGGCTAGCATCATATACGAAAAGGCTGACCATGCCCTGTTTGGCGGTTGCAGCGGTTTTGGCTGCGGTGCAGCGTTCAATTTTGTTGCCGTTCTCCCGGATGGAGAGGTTCATGCCTGCCATTCATTCCCTTCCCCGATCGGAACCATCATCTCCCAAAGCCTGGAAGAGATTTACCACTCTGACTCGGCAGCAGGCTACCGCGATGGCTCCACTGCCTGCAGCGGCTGCAGGCTCCGCACCGTCTGCGGTGGCTGTCTGGCCATTTCGACCAGTTTTGGACAGGCCCCCCTGACCAGCCGCGATCCCCACTGTTTCAGAGAACAACCTGCTTGATCTTTTTAAAACAACGAGTAAACTAATCTTTAATTTCTCATTAAATAAGCACAACAGGAGATTCCAGCATGTTCAAGAACCTGAGTGTCAGCTCAAAAATCCTCGGCATAACACTTATTGTACTGGTGGTAACCGTCCTGATCGGCATCATCTCTCTGTTCAAGCTGTCCGGTATTGTTGAAAAAGCCGACGATATGGGCAAAAATCTGATGCCCAGCGTAAGTATGCTGGCCATGATGCGCAACAGCGTTGACACCTATCGTCGTTCAGAACTCCAGTTCTATCTGAAGAACACCGAAGCGGAGTTCAAGAAATACCACGACCGGATGGGTGCGATGGAGATTGAGATGGGCAAGGCGGCAGAAGCCTTCAGAAAATTCAGGTTGAATGATGAAGAGAAAAAGCTGTTCGGCGCCTATGAAGAAGCCTGGAAAGAGTATTCAGCCTCGGCCAAAAAAGCATTGGGGTTAATTAAAGCAGGCAAGTTTGACGAAGCGCAGGTTGAGACCCGCGGAAACGGCAAGAAGCGTTACGACAGTGTCAACAATGCATTGGGCATGCTACAGGCTTATAATCAGAAAGAGTCCGATGAAGGATTGCATTACATTCATAACATGGTCACCGCTACCCGGACATGGATCGTCTCCCTGGTGCTCTTTGGAGTCGCCCTTGCTCTTGGACTTGGCTATCTGATCTCCAGAGCCATCAGCAATCCACTGAAAACTCTGGCAGCCGGTGCCGAAAAGGTCGCCACCGGCGATCTGGGGGTACAGGTAGAAATTGAATCAGGCGACGAAGTGGGCAAACTATCAGTATCATTTCAGAACATGGTTAACGCACTGCGCGAATTGATCGGCACCTTATCAGACTCATCCACCCAGGTGGCAAACTCGTCATCTGAAATGCAACAAAGCTCACAGGAGATGGCCAATGGTGCCGAAGAGGTGGCTTCCCAGGCCATCACCGTGGCAACCGCCAGCGAAGAGATGTCGGCCACCAGTGGCGATATTGCCCATAACTGCATGCTGGCCGCCGAAGGTGCCGACCGCGCCAATGAAGCGGCAGCCCACGGCTCTGCAGTGGTTGAGAAATCCATCAGTGTCATGCAGCGGATCGCTGAACGGGTGCAGTCCTCAGCCAAGACCGTAGAAGGGCTGGGAGCACGTTCCGATCAGATCGGTTCCATCATCAGCACCATTCAGGATATTGCCGACCAGACCAACCTGCTTGCCCTGAATGCGGCCATTGAAGCGGCCCGGGCGGGCGAACAGGGACGTGGGTTTGCCGTGGTGGCCGATGAGGTGCGGGCACTGGCAGAACGAACCACCAAGGCGACCCGTGAGATTGACCAGATGATCAAGGCGATCCAGCAGGAGACCAAAACCGCCGTTTCTGCCATGGAAGAAGGAGTGGCCGAGGTTGAGCAGGGTACCGAGGAGGCAACCCGTTCAGGCGAAGCGCTCCATCGGATTCAGGAAGAGATCAGTGCAGTACATCTGCAGGTGCAACAGATAGCCACCGCTGCCGAGCAGCAGACTGCCACCACCAGCGAGATCAGCACAAACATCCACCAGATCACTGAAATTGCCCAGCAGACCATGGAACGGTCACGCACCACGGTTAACACAGCCCGGCAGCTCTCACACCTCTCTGAGGAACTGCAAAAGGTGGTTGGACAATTCAAACTGTCCGATTCTGGTAAACTGATTGTCTGGAGCAGTAGTTACAGCGTCAAGGTCAACCAGATGGATCAGGAACATCAGCGCCTGATTGACATCATCAACAACCTGTACGCCGCCATGCGTTCAGGCCGCAGTACAGAGGCCATCGGCAGCATTCTTGATGAGCTGGTTGCCTACACCAAGACCCACTTTACCCATGAAGAACAGCTGATGCAGCAGGCAAACTACGGGGGGCTGGCTGACCAGAAACGGGCTCACGAGGCGCTGGTTTCCCAACTGAATGAGATACTGGACAAGTACCGCAGCGGCACCGCGCTGGGACAGGAGATCATGAACTTCCTTAAAAACTGGTTGATTAACCATATACAGGGAATGGACAAGCAGTATGGCCCGGCCATGATTAAAAAGGGGATCAAATAGGAGCATCTGAAAATAGCATGGTACAAAGAGAAAGGCCGTTCCCAAACCGGAACGGCCTATCTTCTTACCGGATTATCAGCAGCAATTACCCTTAACTTTAAAACAGCAGTTAGCCAGTAGAGTAGGAAGCAAGCCACTGCTCCCGTAGATTTGGCTTGTCTGTTTCCGCCTCTTTCGTTTGGCGGTGCCTAAGTAGCCTTGCCATAGTTGCAGTAACCTGCTTCCCCTCGTCAAACCGTAC
>Ga0209373_10002405_pt1 | contig 18885 bp, 16 predicted proteins | sample Higcelweek5metaG_FD_187173 | JGI IMG/M metagenome (GOLD analysis project Ga0209373, IMG submission 187173) | Freshwater pond sediment microbial communities from the University of Edinburgh, under environmental carbon perturbations - High... | ecosystem: Environmental > Aquatic > Freshwater >... | reverse complement strand
CAGCCGCTCGGGAATGTCGCGCGCGCGCAGGCAGTCGGCAAGATAGGCTTCCACCTCGACGGCGCGTTTGGCCAGCTCAGCCTTGACGTTCAGGGTCATGCCTCGTCCTCCTCGGCGGAGGCCCCAGCAACGGCCCCGGGATTCTCCAGCATGGCGAACTCCTTCAAGAGTCCGTCCTGGGCGATCTTGACCTCGTTCTTGGCGGTCTCAAGCTGGCGGCCCAGCTCGGCGGAGAGGCCCAGCCCCTCCTTGTACAAGGACAGGGACTGCTCCAGGGGCAGCTCTCCCCGCTCCAGGGCGTCCACCACGGATTTGAGGCGCTCCAGGCGCTTCTCGAAACTCTGCTTCTCCTTGGCCATGCTCACTCCGGCGGAGTATTCCGCGCATTATGGAAGGGCATCATACAGAAAGAGCGGCGCGGGGTCCACCAGCCTGCCCAGGGCGGATGCCCCGAAGTGCAGGTGCGCGCGCGTGCTGCGGCCCGTGTCTCCGGCCAGCCCCAGCAGCTGCCCGCGGGCCACGCGGTCGCCCTGCCCCACCCGCAGCTCCGACATGTGAAAATACATGGTGAACAATCCCTGCCCGTGGTCCAGGTACACGCAGTTGCCCGCGTAATAAAAGTGCCCGGTCAGGGCCACCACGCCGTCCGCAGCCGCGGATACGGCATCACCGGTCTTGGCCTCCAGGTCAAGCCCCCTGTGGGGCGAGCGCGGCTGGCCGTTCAGCACGCGGCCAAGGCCGTATTCGCTCGAAAGCTCTCCCGGCTGCACAGGGCGGGCGAAGGGCAGGCTCCACAAACGCTCCGCGCCCACGCGGGCCAGCACCGCCCTGGTCTGCGCCCGCTCGCGGGCGATGCGCGGCAGCTCCGATTCCGGCGGGTTGACCATGGCCGGGTCCAGGTCCAGGCGCTCCACAGGATGCTTGACACGCACAAGCTCCACGCTTGCCCGCAGGGTGGCGGTCTTGCCAGCCCCGCCGCCGTCGGCCTTCGCAGTCAGCCGCACCACCACGGATTGGCGTCCGGGCCGGGCGTCCAGAATGTCCGCGCCCAGCAGCACGGCGGCTTCCTGCCCCGCGCCTTGCCCACGCTCCTGTCCATCCTCTTTTCCGGGCCCGGCTTTGCGCAGGGCCAGCGGCGTGCTCCGGCCCATGAAGGTCAGCTCGGCCTTGGCCACGGGCCGCGCCAGCACCAGCCGCACCAAAAACGGCTCGCCGATGCCCGCGCGCTGCGGGCACAGCAGCCGCGCCCCGGAGACCTCCGCCGCCGTGGCAGAAGCGCCCGCGCCCTTGGCGCTGTGCCGGGCCGCCTGGACAGGCTGCGCCGGGCACAGCGCCAGCAGCAGCAGGCAGACCAGGGCAAAAGAGCTCAAGACAGGGCGGCGCGGCGCGAACATCCTTGGCGCACAAAAGAAGAACCGCAGCGTCATGGCTGCTCCTGCGGGGTGCCGTCCCCACGGGGAGCGGCGATGCCGGCAGGCGAAGCGCCAACGATACCGGCGGACGGACCGTCAACGCTGCCAGCAGGCGAAGCGCCATCAAGGCTACCGGCGGACGGACCATCAACGCTGCTGGCAGACAAGCTGCCGGCGCTGGCGGACGAGACATGGCCCGCCCCCTGCGCTGCGCAAGGCGTCGCGCTCGACATCGCGCCTGGCATCGTTTCTGGAATGACACCGGGGACGGCATCACGTGATGCAGCACGAGTGGAAGGAGGCAGCGCTTCTGGCGTGGCATGAGGCAGCGCACCCCGCGCTGCGCAAGGCATCGCGCCTGGCATCGGGCAGGGCGTTGCGCCTGAAATGGCGTCAGGGACGGCGTCAGGGACTGCGCCAGGGGGGGCGTCAGGGACGGCGTTGCGCGGGGCATCGGGCCGCGCCGCCACAATGGCCGGAATTTCGCCATCGCCCGTGCGCACGGCCAGACGGTCGCCCGGCGCAACGTCGCGCACCGAGCGCAGCAAACGACCCGGCTGGCCCTTCTTGTTCACCAGACGCACCAGGCTGTACCCCCGCCCAAGCGGCGCTTCGGGATCGAGCCCGGCAAGGCGCACGGCCAACAGCTCGCTGCGGCGCGAGGCCTCGGCCAGGCGCAGGTTGAGCGCCAGCCCCAGGCGCTCGGAAAGGGCCAGGGCTTGCGCCTCGCGCGCGGCAACGGCCTGGGGGCCAAAGGCGCGCAGCAGGTCGCGCCCGGCCTGGGCCGCCTTGGCGCGGCGGTCGGCCAGCAGGCGCTCGCCGCCCGTCAAAAGCCGCCGCGAAATATCCCGCCAGCCCTGCTCCAGCCGCTCCAGCCGCCGGGCCGGGGAAAGCCACGCCAGCCCGCGCGCAAGCTCCGCAAGGCCGCGCTCCCGGCGCTCCATGCCCGCGGCGAAGGCCCGGCGCAGGTCCGCCTCCAGGCCGTCCACGGTCTGCATGAGGTCGGCGCGCAGCGGCCACAGGCCCGTGGCCACGGCCGAGGGCGTGGAGAAGCGCCGGTCGGCCACATAGTCGGCAATGGTCACGTCCGGCTCGTGCCCCACGCCGGTGACCACGGGAATGCTCGAGCGGGCCATGGCCTCGGCCACCACCTCGGTGTTGAAGGCCCAGAGGTCCTCCAGGCTGCCGCCGCCGCGCACAAGGGCGATGACCTCGGCCCAGCCCTGCTTGTTCACGGCGTCGAGGGCGGCGGCGATCTGCGCCGGGGCGGCCTCGCCCTGCACCAGCGCGGGGTGGATGCGCAGCTGCGCGCCCGTGCCCCGCGTGGCGGCCAGACGTAGAAAGTCGCGCACGGCCGCGCCCTGGGGCGAGGTGACGACCGCCACCCGCGCGGGATTGGACGGCACGCGCATCTTGCGCGCCTCGTCGAAAAGCCCCTGGTCCGCCAGCTTGCGCTTGAGGGCCTCAAAGGCCAAGGCCAGGTCGCTGACGCCGCTTTGCTGCACCAGTTCGGCGATGAGCTGATAGTTGCCGCGCGGGGCATAGACGGAAATCCGCCCGGCCACCAGCACCTCCTGGCCGTCGGCCAGGCTGGCGGCCACGTCGCGGCCGGGCTCCAGCACCTCGCCGGTCAGGGGGTCGACGCCGGTTTTGCCGCCGCGCCCCTGCCCGCCCTTGAACCAGACCACGGCCAGGGAGGCGTCCGCATCGGACAAGGTGAAATAGATGTGCCCAGAGGAAGGCCGGGCGAGGTTCGTCACCTGGCCGCGCACCCAGATGAAGGCGAACTCCGCCTCCAGCACGTCCGTAAGGGCGCGGGTGAGTTCGGCGACGGTGAGGATGTGCGACACGGGATCTCCGCTAGTTGGCGGCCACTGCCGCGCCCGCGCCGATCATGGCCGCGCCCGCGCTCCGGGTGGCGAGCTTCCACACCCGGGTGGAGCGCGCCAGATTGCGCCCGCGCGAGGCCAGCCAGGCGTACCCGGCGATGACCGCGTACACGGTGGACAGGATGATGGCGGCCACCAGGGCCACGTCCAGGGCCGAAAGGGAATGCAGGTCCACAAAGCCGGGCAAGAAGCCGCAGTAGAAGGCGATGACCTTGGGGTTGCCCACGCTGACGCAGAAGCCGCCGGCAAAGGTGCGCGCCAGGGACTTGGCCGTGATGGGCTGCGGCGCGGCGGCCTGCGCGGGAGGCTTGGCCAGCAGGCAGCGCAGCCCGAGATAGACGAGATAGCCCGCACCGGCCCACTTGAGGATGACGAAGGCCCCGCCCAGCTGCTGGGCCACCCAGCCCATGCCGAAAAGCGCCAGGAGCAGGTAGGCGGCGTCGCCCAGCACCAGCCCCGCGCTCCACAAAAGCGCCTGCTTGAGCCCGCGTCCCATGGACTGCGCGACCACGGCGGTGACGCCGGGGCCGGGGATGGCCGCGAAAACAAAAGTGGCGATGGTCAGGGCGAACGCGCCGTGCACAGTCATAAGCAGATCCTCGCGTGCGTGGTTGTTTCCCCGGCGTTGGCCGGGCGCGGAACCCGGGGCTCCGCCAATGGGCCGTATACTCCGAAACATTCCGGCTGTCCAAACCGCCCAGGTGTTTCAAACAGACCGGTGCGAACGCGCAGCCGGATGCCGCGCCCGGCGAATAGCGCTGGCAAGGCCGGGTGCTTTTCCGCTACAAGAGGCCATGCGCTCCCTCCGCACCCCCTTCCGCCCGCCCCTGTGCAACAAAGCGCGGAGCCCTTCGCGCACTCCCGTGCGCCGTCCGGCGCGGGCGGGCCAAGCCGGCGGCCAAGCCGGCGCGCAAGTTGACGCGCAGGCTGGCGTGCAGAACGAAAGACAAAACCATCTGCCGACCGCCGCGCAGACCGCTATTCAGACCGCTGCTCCAAGCGCCGCATCCGCCGCCGCAGCAAGCGCCGCAGCGGGGCACTCTCCGGTGGGACGCGCACCCCACACCACATCGCTGGATTCTCCCGCGTCCCAGGCGACAGCGCGTGCAACCGCAAGCGGACCCTCTGCCGCGACAACTCCCCCAAGCGCCGCAGCCACTCCGCCCCCAGCATCCGCCGCAGCAGCCCCGCCCACACCCGGGCCAGCCACGGCCCACGCCGGCGCCCCCACGGCCGCGGACAAGCCGCGCCCGGCCCATGCGCCCTGGCCGGACCTTTCTCCGCTCATCGACGGCCGCCCGCCAGGACGGCTTTCGCAACGGCAGATGCAGCTCTGGAGCCTGGTGCTGCGGGCGCGCCGCGTGCCGCACCGGGTGCGCTCGCTGCCCAGCGGCTACACCGTGCAGGTGCCGCCGCGCTTCGTCCGGCAGGCCGTGGACGAGATTCTGCTCTACCAGCAGGAGAACGTGAGTCCGCACCCGTCCATCCCCCTGCCGCCCGCGCAGGAGCGCGCCCGGGCCACAGTGGCGGGCATGCTGGCCCTGTGCGCGTTCTTCGCCGTCGCCCACCGGCCCTGGCCGGGCCTGGGCTGGTACCCGCAGTACTGGCACGCCGTCGGCGTGGCCGACGCCGCGGGCATCATGCAAGGCCAGGTCTGGCGCATGTTCACGGCCCTCACCCTGCACGCGGATCCGGCGCACATCGCCAGCAACGCGGTAGTGGGCGGGGCCTTTCTTATACTGCTTTCCAGGCGCGTGGGCTCGGGCACGGCCTGGCTGGTCGCCATCCTGGCCGGGGCGCTGGGCAACGGCGTCAACGCCCTGGTGCACGCCGCCCTGGGCGGACCGGCGCATCTGTCCCTCGGCTTCTCCACCGCCGTGTTCGGCGCGGCGGGCGCGCTGGCCGGACTCAAGGCCGCCGGGGGCGAGGGGGATTTCCGGCCCGGAACGCAAAGCGCTGGCCAGGGCTGGCTGCCGCCCGTGGCTGCGGCGCTGGCCCTGGTGGCCACCCTGGGCACTGCGGGCGAGGACACGGACCTTGGCGCGCATTTCTTCGGGCTGTTCGCCGGATTGGCGCTGGGCGGCGCGCTGGGCTGGGCTGCTGCGCGCAAGGGACTGCCGCACGAGTGGGCGGGCGGGCGCTGCAACATCGCGGCGGGCGCGCTGGCCGGGCTGCTGCTCGCCGGGGCCTGGGCCTGCGGCTGGCTCTTCGGCTGGCCCGCGCCCTTGCGCTAGGGGCCGGGCAGCCTTCAGCGCAGCCGGGTTCTCGGCCAACCACCGCGCGCGCAGTCTCGACAGAAGCAATTCCAGGATACAGGGAGCGCGTGGACCTGAAGGACCAGCAAGAAGAGATCCAGACCCCGTCCTTTCGCTCAAGACAAAACCCGCACGCCACGGGACGCGGACCCGGCAAGCCGCATCTACGCGCGCGCAAGCGGCAACGTCTGGAGCGCTTCATTTCATGAGACGGCGGCGCTGCGGCATCCGGCCACGCCTGCGGCCGCAGAGGCAGCGCCCGCCAAGCTTTCGCCCTAGTCTTCCGAGGTCACGCAGCGGGCAAAGAACTCACAGGTCGTGTCCTGCCACCACACAAAGCCGTGCTCCGCGTCCACATACCACGCTGCGGTGAAGGACTTTTCGTCCGCGCTCCACAAGCGGCGCTGCACGGGCGAAAACACGAGCGCCTGGCACATGCGCAGCGGATCCGCCTGGGACAGCAGCAAGGCGCACAGCTCATCCACCGTGGGCAAACGCCAGCCGCCGCGCCCGGCGAAGCGTTCGGCCTTGCGTTTCTCGGCGTAGGCGCGCGCCCCGGCAAAGCTCACGGCATAGGGGCTGCCGCCGCGCTCCCACACAAGGCCCGTGGCCTCGTCGCGCACGGTTGCCGCATCCAGGGCGCAAAAGCGCTCCGGCGCGCACGTTTTGGGCCGCCACAAATCGTCCAGACCGAAGCGGCCGCGCGCGCCGCGCAGAGGCTGGCGCACGGGCTGGCTGCGCAGGGCTATCTTGATCTTTGTCTCAGGCTTGGCAGCCGCGCCCGGTTTCGAATCCGGTTCCATGCCCGTTCCCATGTCCATTTCCATGCCCGGCTCCGGCGGCAGGGCGCAGATGGCGGCGCGCAAGCCGCGCCAGTGCCCGGCCAGCTCCGCCAGCTCGGCCAGCAGCGCCGGGGCCGAGGACGGCCGCCGCGCCGGGTCCTCGTGGCAGCAGCGGGCGAAGAATGCGTCGAAGCGGGCGTCCAGTCCCGGACGCAGGGCGCTTGCGGGCTGGCCCTCCTGGGGCAGGCGGCCGGTGAGGCAGCGGAACAGCGTCACCCCGGCGGAAAACACGTCGGCGCGCTCATCCGCGCTGTCCGGGTCGGCCTCCTGCTCCGGCGCGGCGTAATAGGGCGAGCCCACCACCGCGCCGCGCGGACGCCCGGCCTCCACTTCGCCCCGCAGGCGCGAGAGCCCGAAGTCGATGAGCTTCACCTCGTCGCCAGGGCAAAGGGCCTCGGCGTCCGGTTCAACGCCGGACCAGGCCGGCGGGTTGTCCGCAAGCATCATGTTGAAGGGCTTCACGTCGCGGTGGATGATGCCCTCGTGGTGCAGCCGGGCCAACGCGCCTGCCAGCTGTTGCGCGATGGAGAGGGAACGCTCCACGCCAAGCCTGCGCGTGGGCTCCTCCACGCGGTAGCTTTCGCCCAATGCCGCGCCCAGGTTGTTGCAGTAATATTCCATGACGAAGAAGGGACGGCCCGTGGCGTCCTCGTCCACATCAAGCACCTGGGCCACGCCCGGATGCCGGATGCCCGCCATGAGCGCGGCCTCGCGGAAGAAGCCCTTGCGCAGGGCTTCGGCATCGGCCGCGGCGGCCAGCAGCTCCGAGGGGGCGAGCAGCTTGAGCGCCACCACGCGGCCCGTGCGGGGCATGGCGGCCTTGTAGACCGCGCCCATGCCCCCGCGTCCGAGCAGGCCGAGAATGGCGTAGCGTCCGATGGCGCGCATGCTCCCCCCGGCCTAGATTTTGTGGTGGCCCACGCACTGGGCCATGATCACCCGCTGGGTGGCGGCTAGGCCCAGGGCCTTGGAGAGCGCGGGCACGTCGATGCCCGTGCGCGCCACGCTGGCCAGCCCTGCGGCGGCGCAGAACAAGTACACGTTCTGGCTGATGAAGCCGGTGTCGAGCCCGGCGATGATGAGCTTCTCCTCATTGGTGTCGCCCGCCACGCGGTCCATGTCGGCCACGTAGACAAGGTTCACCGGGGCGGTGCCAACGTAGGACTGCGTTCCCGTGAGGGCGCGCAGGTCCCGGTCCGACTTGCGGCGCAGGACCGCGGCCGGCGCGTCGTAGGCAAACACGCCGTCCTTGCGCGTCACCAGCACCTCGATCTCCTGCCGGTTGCGGGCCGAGGGCGCGGTGCGGCGTCCGTCGGGCCGGTTCACGCCGCAGGCGGCCCACAAAAGCTCCAGCAGCAGCGCCTCGTCCAGCGGAGCGTCCGCATAGCCGCGCAGACTCTGGCGGGCGCGCAACGCATCCTCAAGGCCCTTGCCCTTCAGGCTCGGGGCCCCCTTGGCCTGGGGCGCGGCGGCCAGGGCCGCTCCGGCGACGCCCATTCCGGCCAGGCCAGCGGCCAACACTCCGGCAGTGCACATGAATTTGCGGCGATCCATAGAAGCCTCCACGAAAGTTTTCGTCACGGATTGTGGTGCGCAAAAACGTCCTGAAGGACGCGGCGCGCCGCACCCCCAAGAGCGCCTCCAACTTGGGGCATCTGTACACCCTCGCGCCGCCGACCGCCAGAGCCCAGGCGGACCCTGCCGGGGCACGGGAGGCCGTGCCCCGGTTCAGACGGGCAAAAGGCGTGGCGTGGGCTGGATTGAGCTTGCGCCCCAGAAGCCGCTGCCGATCCTGAACATGAGGAGTGTGTGCTGGCAACGCCGCCAGCAGCCAATGGCGGGAGAGCCGCAAAAGCTTCTCGGACTGGCGGCCCGCGCCCGAAGAGGCAAAAGCCGCGCCAGGGGCGAAAACAACATCTTACGCGACGCCCTGGACGGTCACGGCAGAGAAGGCCGCAGCTGCGCCGGGCCATCACCGGTCCATCGCCTATCCGTCATCGACCCATCTCCGACCCGTCACCAGCCCGGCGCAGCCCCAAAAAAAGCCGCCCCCCGCGTGATGCGGAAGGCGGCCCATACGGCGAATATCCGGCCGGAGCTAGAAGCGGTTCTCCAGAAGCTCCACCAGCGACTGCTCCAGCGCGGTGCGGCACACGTCCGCCGGGCAGTTGGGCACGGCCTGACAGTCCTCCGTGGCGGCGCGGCTGACAAAAACCTCACGCTGGGGGCCTGCGGCAGCGGGGCTCAGCACCACCAGCACGCGGCCCTGGCAGAAGTCCGGGTTGGCGGAGCCGTAAGGCGCGCCGCCGTGGAAGGCCTGAGTGGAGCGCCCGGAGCCGCGCTCGTTGCGGCGCAGCTGCATGGAGTCGCGCAGGTCCTGGGTCTCGCGGCTGCCCGTGCCCAGGCCCTTGTCCGGCAGCCAGTAGTAGGCCTGCTCGGTGTAGGCGGAGCCGACCACGCTGGCGGGAACGCGCAGTTCCTCGGCCATGATGCCCATGTCCGCGGCGCGCATGTTGCCGCACAGCAGGTGCACCTCAAGATTGTAGCGCGCGGGGCCGCTTGCACGCAGCGTGTAGCCCTTGGGGCCCAGGGTGCGCGTCACAAAGCCCTTCAGGGAAGGATCGTCGGCCACGACAAGCTGGGGGTGCCCCTTGGCGTCCAGATCGTAGAGATTGACGCGCAGGGTGTAGTCGCCCGCGGCGCGGCCGAACTCGCTCAAACCCCGCACCGCGAGGTTGGGATCGCGCGGGGCGCAACCGCCAAGCGCCGCAAGCGCCGCCAAAACGACCAGGATGACCATCCGCTGCATGTAGTTGCTCCTTGCATGAAATGCCTGCGGCAAGACGCCGCTTCCATCAGATAGCCCATAGGCCCGCCCCCGGCAAGCCCCAAGCGCACGCCCCGCCCCTGGCGGGCCTTGCCAGTTTTCGCGCCTGCGGGTAGTAATCCGCCAGCGGAGGCCCCATGTCCTTATTTTCCCTGCACGCCAAAGGCCCCCTGGAGGCATTGCTGCGCTTCGCCGGACTGCTTGTCGTGGTGGGGCTCACCGTGCTTGGCTTTTGGAAAAACAGCGAGCGCAACATGGAGCGCATCAACGAGCGCGCCAGCGCCCGCGCCGGCCTGTCCGACGAGGTGAAGGGGCTTTCCGAAGCCGAGCGCACCCACGTCGCCGCCTTCATCACCACCCTGCGCCAGACCTATGGCGTGGAGGCGCGCGTGCAGGTGGCCAAGGCGAGCCCCACGCCGCCGGAGCCCGACGGCAAGACCCTGTACGTGGGCCTGGGCCTTGAGGACAAGACCGCCGTGGTCCAGCTGCCGCCGCTCATGGCCCGCTCCCTTGGGCCGGGCTTTGCCCGCAGCCTGGAGCGGGAGCACTTCCCCTTCCACTTCGGCCCCGGCAAAAGCTGGCAGAAGGGGCTGCTCGCGGCCCTGGACCTCATCGAGAGCCGCCTGGCGACCCTTGGGGCAGAGCAGAATTCCGGCCGGCAATCCGATGAGGCCGCCGGACAGGCCGTCAAGCAGGCCGCCGGGCAGGCAGCCGATCGGGCAGGCAAGCAGGCAGGCAAGCAGGCAGGCAACCAGGCCGCCGGGCAGACGATTGACCAGGCTCCCCGAAAAACACAGCAACAAGCGCCGCCCGCCCCCGCATCCATAGGGCAAAAGAGCGCGGACAAGGAAACGAAGTGAGCGAAGAACTCCCCCGCGTGACCCTCTACACGGACGGCTCCTGCCTGGGCAATCCCGGTCCCGGCGGCTACGGCGCGGTGCTGCTGGCCGGACCGCACCGCCTGGAGCTCTCCCAGGGCTATTCCGGCACCACCAACAACCGCATGGAGATCATGGGGGTCATCGCCGGGCTGGAGGCTCTCAAGACCAAGAGCGCGGTGGAGATCATCACGGACTCGCAGTACGTGAAAAAGGCCTTCACCGACCGCTGGCTTGTGGGCTGGCAGAAAAACGGCTGGAAGACCGCGGCCAAGCAGCCGGTCAAGAATCAGGATTTGTGGAAGCGGCTGGTGCCGCTCATCGCCGCCCATGAGGTGAGCTGGCGCTGGGTGCGCGGCCACTGCGGCACCCCGGAGAACGAGCGTTGCGACGTGCTGGCGCGCACCGCAGCCTCGGGCCGCAACCTGCCCCCGGACGCGCAGCAGCCTTAGACGCGCCTCGCGCTCCGATTTCCAAGCGCCACAGGCCAAGGCCGCAGCGCGGCCATGCTGTTGCAAGCCTGATTCTGTGCCTGCGCTGTTCCGTGAGTTTTCGGGGAGAGAGAAAGGCAAGGACTGACGCGGCGGCGCTAGCGTCCGGCAACGCCGACCTCCGCGCCCCACTCCCAGCGTTTGCGCAGCAAAAGCTTGTACGACCGGCCGCCGTGGACCATCTCGGCCAGGGCGGCGGGCGCGCTTTGCACAAAGCCTTTGAGGGGCGCGGCCCCAAGGTGGCGCATGGCCCAGAACAGCCCCCAGCGCAGGCGGTTCGACCAGCGTATCTCCGGCCGCACGCTGCGGTCCAGCAGGCCCGCATACTCCCGCGCGGCCAGGCCGCCCACGTCGCCGCCCGCGGCCGCAAGGGCCCGGCAGGCCGCCGCGCCCGCATGGGCTCCGGTGGCCAGGGCGTAGAAGATGCCCTCGCCGAACAGCGGCTCCACAAAGCCCCCGGCATCGCCCGCCAGCAAAAGCCGCCCGCCGCAAGGCCGGGCCAGGGCGTTGCCATAGGGCAGCGGGTGCCCGCGCAGCGGCACACGCTCCGGCTTTTCCACCCCCAGCAGGCCTAAATAGTCGTGGAAGATCACGCCGAAGTCGCGCTCGGCGTGGCGCAGGCCACAAATGCCCACCTTTGGACCGCGCGGACCGGGGAACACCCAGCCGTAGCCCGCGCTGGGCGCGCCCACGTGCAGCTCCGGCACGCGCACCTCGCGCGGGAACCGGCCCGGGCCCTCGCCCACGGGCAGCTCCACCTCGATGGCCGCGGCCAGATCGCGCCGCCAGGCCGAGCGGTCGACGTTGAGCGCCCGGCGGGTGACGGAGTTGGCGCCGTCCGCGCCGATGACGAGCCGGGCTTGCAGGGTCTCGCCATCGCGGAAGGTCAAGGTCCCGGCCGCCGCGTCGCAAGAGGCCACCTCGCGCCCGGGCAGAAGCTCGGCCCCGCGCGCCACGGCGTTGGCGCACAAGAGCGCGTCAAAGGCCGGCCGGTCGATAAAGCGAAAGGGCTCCGTTGCCACGCCGTGGGCCAGCTCGAGCCCTTGGTGATAGAAAAGATATTCCGGGGTCTGGTGGAACAGCCCGCCCTTTGCGGCCAGGTCGGCCTCGGCAAGGCCGAAGACGCGGGCCAGGGCCTGCATGGTCTTGGCCGTAAGCAGCCCGCCGCACAGCTTGAACCTGGGGTGTGCCGCGCGGTCCGCAAGCCCCACGCGAAAGCCGCGCCCCGCAAGCACAACAGCCGCGGCGCAGCCCGCCGGCCCCGCTCCGGCCACCAGCACGTCATAAACCTTGACCACAGCCCCCTCCATCCGTCACATTGCCCTGTCCGTGTAGCGCGCCAAGGCCGCGCGGGCAAGACCCCTTCCCCCCGAGGTGACCATGTCCGCTCCTGTTCCCTGCTTCCAGGCCCTGCTTTTCGATTTCGACGGCACCCTCTCGCGCCTGACCATCGACTTCACCCGTCTGCGCCGCAAGATCACCGCCCTGGCCGAGGCCTTTCTCGGCGAGGAGCCGGAGCCCTCCGAGCTGCCGGTGCTGGAGTGGATCGACGAGCTGGCCACGGAGATCAGCGCGTTCGACGACGACCTGGGCCGCCAGTTCCACACGCGCGGACGCCTGGTCATCCAGGCCACGGAGCTGGACGCCGCCCGCGATGCCGAGCTGTTTCCCTTTACGCGGCCCATGCTGGCGACCCTGCGCCAGGGCGGCGTCAAAACCGGCATCCTCACGCGCAACTCCACGGCAGCGGTCAAGTCCGTGTTTCCGGACGTGACCCGCTGCTGCGACGCCTTCATGGCCCGCGAAGACACCCCGCGCGTGAAGCCCCACCCGGACCACGCCCTGGCCCTTTTGGCGCGCCTCGGCGTCGCCCCGGGCGCGGCGCTGCTGGTGGGCGACCATCCCATCGACATAGAGACCGCCCGGCGCGCTGGTATTTACGCCGCCGCCGTGCAGAGCGGTCACGCCAGCCGCGAGGCCTTGGCCGAGGCCAACCCTGACTACCTCGCCCAAGACTGCCCGGCCCTGCTCGACCAGCTGCGGGCCGCCGGAGGCTTGCCTTTCTAGGGAGACTACGTATATCCGAAAGGAAAGGCGGTAGTTTCGATGCAACAACGGGTAAAACGTCGGGAGCTCAGACCGGGCATGTTCGTGGTCAGCCACGGCCAGGGCACCTTCAACAACCCCTTGGTGCGCGTGAACAAGACCATTGCGACCCCGGCGGACATCGCCCTGCTGATTCCGGCCGATGCCGACGAGGTGGTCATCGACCCCGGCCAGAGCCGCCCCGCGAGCCAGGCCGACCCCGCCGGCGCGGCCAGAGCCACCACCCTGGGCGGCGAGCTGCCCGTGGCCCGCAAGCTCTACGCCGACGCGCTGACCCACGCGCGCGGCTTCATGGACGACGTGCGCCAGGGCACGGACATCGACTGCCGCGCCGCCATTCCCCTGGTGGAAAACTTCATCGAGAGCGTATTCCGCAACGAAAGCGCCGCCGTGACGCTGTTCAAGCTGCACGGCTTCGACGAATACACTTACACCCACTCCATCAATGTTAGCCTGCTGGCCGTGATTCTGGGCAAGCACCTGGGGCTCGACAAGGCCACGCTCTTGCAGCTGGGCCTTGCGGGCATGTATCACGATGTGGGCAAGGCCCGCATTCCGGAAGAGATTTTGAACAAACCCGGCGAGCTGACGCCCGGCGAATTCCAGCTCATGAAGTCCCACACCCTGGAGGGCTACAAGATCATGGCCGCCCAGCCGGATCTGAACCCGGAGATACTGCGCGCCGTGGTGGAGCACCACGAACGCCACGACGGCTCCGGCTATCCGCGCGGGCTCACGGGGGAGCAGATCGGCCGCTTCTCGCGCATCATCAGCGTGGTGGACGTGTATGACGCGCTCACTAGCAGGCGCGTGTACAAGAGCGCCATGGCCCCGGCCAAGGCCCTGGGCATGATGTACCAGTGGCGCGAAAAGGACTTTCCCCACCAGGCGATCGAGAACTTCATCCGCTGCATCGGCGTGTTTCCCGTGGGCAGCTTCGTGCAGCTCTCCGGCGGAGAGTACGGCATCGTGACCGGCGTGAACCCGCTCAAGCCCACCAGGCCGCAGGTCAAGGTCGTTATGGACGCCAAGATGCGGCCGCAGCTGCCGCGCAGCCTGGACCTTGCCGAAGCCGCGGACGGCCCCGGCGCCCAGGAGATCCTCCAGGTGCTGAACCCGGCCGAGTTCAAGATCGACCTCGAACCTTTTTTCCTCTCCTAGGCCCCATGCGGCAGCTTTTGCCGTGCCCCAATCCGCTAACACGTTGATATTCCTGCCTTGCGACTTTGGAACGGCTTTTGAATTGGAGCCGGTCAAAGGAGCATCCAATGCAGGAAGTTACCTCGACCACGAGCGACCTCGGCAACAGCTTTGACCAAATGCGCACCAGCGCCCTGGTGGACTTGTCCTCCCAGTCGCGCGCCTTTTCCGACTTCATGCGCCTCGGGTCACAGTCGAGCCAGAGTTCCGCGACGAACACAGCGACGAACATAACGCCGAACGCCGCGGCAAGCGCGGTCAATCCCGCCGCCACGGTCTCCGCGGCCGCGCCCATCGTCAACTCGGTCAACAGCGTCATCCAGAACGCGCCGCTGAGCACAAGCACAAGCGCCGCAACCACCAGCGCAAGCGCCGCAACCACCAGCGCCAACAACAACGCCGCAGCCCCGGCGCTGCCGACCGTTGGCGCAGGCGTGCAGAATCTGTTCGCCCAAATAAATAGCGCCGCGAACACCACGCCGGCGCAGCCCCTGGTGCAGAGCGACACCGCAAGCACCCTGGCCACCACGGTGAGCACCACGGCCAGCACCACCCGCGTGGCCAGCAAGAGCGCCAGCAAGAGCACCAGCAACACCAAGAACACCCCGGTGTCCCGCACGGCCTTCGAGAAGTCCAAGGCGCTGCTGGCCAAGGCCGGGCTTACCGATACCGAGATCGAGGACCTGAGCGGCCGCGTCCAGGCGGGCACCCTGACTTGGGGCCAACTGGCGCAGACCCTGGGCGCGCACACCGCGGGCGCCAAGAAGAGCGTAGAGCTTTCCGCCAGCGAAACCGCCGACTTGCAGTCCATGTTCCAGAAGATGGGCTTTGCCGGCACCGATGCGAGCGCCATGGTCAAGTCCGTCGCCTCCGGCGATGGCCTCAAGGTGCTCTCCGCCATTCAGAACAAGCTTTCCACCACCACCGACGACAGCACCCTCGGCTTCAACGCGAGCGAGCTTGCGACCTTCTTCAAGGCGCTGCGCGTGCCCGACGACACCGCGGCCAAGCTGAGCCAGAAGCTCGCCGGCGACACCGCCACCGCCGCCGACATGAAAAACGCCCTGGCCACCATCGGCCAAGCCATGCAGGAGCAGCGCACCAAGGCCAGCGCCAACGACACCGAGGTGGCCAAGGGCCTGGCCAAGATAATGGAGAAGGACGTGGCCAAGAGCGCCCGCGACACCACCTCCACCACCACGGCCGCCAGCAGCAGCAGTTCCGGCCAGGTGCCCTATGACCTGAAGACCAAGGACCGGAACGACACCAGCTGGTTCAACGACCACGAGAAGACCCAGCAAAAGTCCAGCGACGACGCCTGGAGCAAGTTCAACAACAAGGTCCGCACCGACGACTCCGGCACGCAGCAGAACGGCACAGGCAGCAGCAGCGGCAACGGGAGCAACACGGGCGCGGGCACCGGAACGGGTACAGGAACGGGCGCCGGCGCTGGCTCGACCGTCACCGGCCACACGCTGGCGCAGAACACCGGCAAGGAAAGCCTGGACGCGGCCATCAACCGCTCGGCCCAGACTCTCGCCACGGCGCAGACCAGCGCAAGCACCACGCAGGCGGCCAAGGGTTTTGAGCAGGTCACCGCGCCCAAGGTGCTCGATCAGGTCACCCAGGCCATGCTGAAGGACCTGGGCCAGGGCCGCAAGCAGCTCACCATTGAGCTCGACCCCGACAACCTGGGCAAGGTGCAGGTGATGCTGCAGGTCAAGGGCAAGGAAGTCACCGCGGTCATCAGCGCCGAGGACTCCGGCACCGCGGCCATGCTGCAGTCCAACATGGAGGGTCTGCGCAAGAGCCTGGAGGACAAGGGGCTCACCGTGCAGAGCATGGAGGTGCAGACGGGCCTCGCCTCACGGCAGGACCAGCAGGCCGCCTTCAATGCGGAGCAGCACAACCAGCAGGCCCAGGAGCAGCAGGAGATGTCGAGAATTTTCTCGCAAATGCGCATGATGCGCGCCGATTCAGGCGAAGTGGCCCTGGATATGCAAAATACAGACATGCAGGCAATTCTTGCCGACCAGGGTCTGCATCTCATCGCATAAGCAGGAGTACGGGACATGACCACCACAAGCGCGACGACCGGCACAAACAGCACGACAGACAGCACCATCTCGACGACGCACAAGACGTCGCTCGACCAGGCTGACTTCATGACCATTCTGCTGGCGCAGCTGAAGTATCAGGACCCGAACAACCCCATGGACGACAAGGAAATGGCCTCGCAGCTGGTGCAGTACTCCAGCCTCGAAATGTTGACCAAGATCAATGAGAACCTGACGACGCTGGTTACCGACAACAGCACCGACAATATCAAGTCCGGCGTCGACTACATCGGCAAGAGCATCAAGAGCACCGGTTACAACCTCACCGTCTCCAAGGGCACAGTGAGCACGCTTTACTACAGTCTCGGCGAGTCCGTCACCAACGCCACGGCGAACGTTTACGACTCCAACGGCGACATCGTCCGTTCGGTGGCTTTGGGCAGCAAGGGCAAGGGCGACTACTCCTACGTCTGGGACGGCAAGGACACCGACGGCAACACCTGCACGGACGGCACGTACGGCATCATCATCAATGCCACGAACTCCCAAGGGAGCAAGGTCGTCGTACAGTCGCAGATCAGCGGCGTGGTCACCGGAGTCAAGAGCGCCAGCGGCACCGTGTACCTGGAGCTGGCCGACGGGCGCACCGTCGAGCTCGCCAGCGTCACGGAGGTCGTCAACACGTCCACCACCAAGGACGCAACATCGGACACAAAATCTTAGCGCGGCAACCAGGCGAATTTCAGGTCGACTTTACGAAATAAGACAGGGGTTCAAGGAGGTCAGGCATGTCACTTCTTTCCGCAATGTACCAAGGCATTTCCGGTATGCAAGCCCATTCGACGGCCATATCCGTCATTGGCAACAACCTGGCGAACGTCAGCACCATCGGCTACAAGGGCTCCACATGCGCCTTCGCCGACCTGATCAGCCAGGACGTCACCACCTCGGCGGGCACGGCGCAGCTCGGCCTTGGCGTCCAGGTGGCCTCAATCTACGGCGACTTCGCCCAGGGCTCCATCGAGACGACCACCTCGGCCACCGACGTGGCCATCGGCGGCGCCGGCTACTTCTGCGTCAAGCCGGGCGGTTCCGACGCGACCTATTACACCCGCGCCGGCAATTTCACCTTCAACAATGAAGGCTACCTGGTGGACACCAACGGCTACCGCGTGCAGGGCTGGGCCATGAAGAAGGCCGCGAGCACCTCTTCCACCACGACCACGGACTACCAGATTTACGGCACCGCAACGGACATCCAGGTGTCCAACTTCCAGTCTCCGGCCTCGGCCACCACCAAGGTCAGCCTCATCACCAACCTGAATCCCTCACAGACGACCCAGTGCAGCTCGAACGACGGCAACCCCTTCTTTTCCGTGCTCGAAACATGGCAGGGCAACAAGACCACCCCGCTCGACAGCTCGAACTACGGCTACAGCGGCACGGTCAAGGTGTACGACGACACGGGCACCTCGCACACGCTCACGGTCTTTTACGACAAGGTGACCTTAAGCTCCAACGCCGGCAGCGACACCGTGTGGCAGTACACGGTCACCTGCAAGCCTTCGGAAGACGGCCGCACCATCGACGGCCAGAAGCTGGCCTCCACCAGCGCCGCCGGCCTGCTCATGACCGGCACGCTGACCTTCCGCTCCGGCGTGTTGGTGGGGCAAAGCGCCTACACCCTCAAGAGCAACGCCACCGGCGACCTGAAGGGATTAAGCAACTGGACCCAGGCGGACTTCTCCAACAGCGGCCGGCCGGAGTTCACCGCAAACTTCACCAAGGCCTCCAACGCCAGCAGCTCCACCGCGACCAACGCCCAAAACATCGAGCTTGACCTGGGCATGCGCAGCACGAGCAGAAGCTGGTCCGGCACCGCCAGCAACGCGAGCATGGTGGGCAACGCCATCAGCAACGCAAGCTACCTGTCGAGCATGGGCTCTCCCTCGGTAAGCGCCCTGGCGACCGAATCGTACAACACGGGCGGCAACTCCACCCTGTACCAGAGCCAGGACGGCTACACCGCCGGCTACCTGCAAAACGTCTCCATCGGCCAAGACGGCGTCATCACCGGCACCTTCTCCAACGGCCAGCAAATGGCGCTCTACTCGCTGGAGCTCGCCACATTCACCAACCAATGGGGCCTGCGGCGCGACGGCAGCAACCTCTTCAGCGCCACCCTCGACTCCGGCGACGCCCTCACCGGCACGGCCAACACGGCGGGCAAGGGCAAGATCACATCCAACGCCCTGGAAGCCTCCAACGTGGACATGGCCTCGGAATTCGTCGACCTCATCACCGCCCAGCGCGGCTTCGAGGCCAACTCCAAGGTCATCACCACGGCGGACACCCTGCTCAGCACCGTCATCTCCATGAAGCGTTAACAAGAGACCAAGAGCCTTCCCCCTGTTTGCCCCGTCCGGCCCGACCAGCCGGACGGGGCCTTTTTGCATGTGGAAAGAATTGCCACAACAACACAACAATCTGGAATCGCACACGCATTCTGCTGCGCAACACTGCGCCGACCTGTGCCTGCACACGAAAAACAGGCAAGAAACAACAGAAGGGGCCATGCGGGCCGGACCTGGCGGGCCGGACTTGGCAGGACAGGCCTGTTGGGATGGATCAGGCGGAACAGGTCAGGCGAAGCAGGTCAGGTGGAACGAGCCAAGTGGAACAGGCCAGATGGGCCTCGTCAGGCAGGCCTTGTCAGACGGAACGGGGCAGGCAAGCCGGACCAGACGGGACAAGCCAAGCAGGACGGGCCAGACGAAGCGCGTCGGGTGGAGTGCATCGGGGAGGGCCGGATCGAGTGGGCCGGGGCAGGTGGAACGGGGCAGGCGGGCCTCGTCAGGCGGGGCCAAACGCAAGACGCCTACGCCGCGACGATGGCGGCCAGGCGCTCCAAAAGCTCCAGGCTGCTCC
>Ga0209373_10002403_pt1 | contig 18901 bp, 8 predicted proteins | sample Higcelweek5metaG_FD_187173 | JGI IMG/M metagenome (GOLD analysis project Ga0209373, IMG submission 187173) | Freshwater pond sediment microbial communities from the University of Edinburgh, under environmental carbon perturbations - High... | ecosystem: Environmental > Aquatic > Freshwater >... | reverse complement strand
CCGTCCCCGACACTGCCTACGAGAAAAATCCGCTCACGTTCGGCAAACTCACGTCGCTGCTCGCCGGTTGCGCGCAGGGATCGCAACAGGAGGAGAAGATCCTCGACTCGCTCGACATCGCCGAGTCCCGCGTGCTCCGTACACCGGAGACCGAGAACCTTTACGACAAGCCCGCCCAGATCCTCGCCAAGGGTATCCGCCGTGCGGATCTCACTGTGCTCATGCTCCGGCAGGTCGAGACCTACATCGCCCGCCGCCGCCGCCTCGTCGCCGAGGGCCGCCAGCTCCTCCAAGCCGTCACCGAGCAGGAGAACGCCGCCGCGGGCCGCGCCGCGGCGATCGAAGGCCGGCTCGCCGAAGCCCGCCACGACATGGCCGTCGCCCGCGCCCTCTGGCTCGAGGAAATCCAACGCGCCCAGTCGATCAACGACCGCCGCGACGATATCCTCGCCAATCAGGTCCACCAGCTCGCGTTCGTCCGTCCGCGCTGCGTCGATCTCGTCCGGCGCGACCTGCCGTCCATCGAGTGCGACCGCACCGACGAACTCGCGCCCGTACCCGCCGCGTTGAAGGCCGATCGCGATCCGCCCGAGGAGCTGGAGCACTACCTCCAGTTGTTCCACCACGCACCGGCGCGCTGGTTCCGCTCCCTCGGCCCGCGCCTCGCCGAGATCAACTCCCGTGAGCGTCTCGCCCGCCTCCTCGACACCGTCCAGGTCAACGCCAAACGCCTCGTCGCCGCACCGCTGCCGGTCTTCGCCGAGACCGCCGGCGCGAGCCTCACCGCGTATCGCGCCGGTCTCGACGTCGTGGCGACGCTGCGCCGCCAGACCCTCGCGCTGCCGCTCATCAAACCCAATCTCGCCTGGGAGGACTTCCGCCGCCTCGCCACCGACCACGCCACCGTCGGCGATCTGCTCGACGGCGCCCACGGCCACGCCCTGCTCGCGCGCAACGCGGCCCAGGAGCTCGAGAACATCGGCCGCGTCGCCGCCGCGCTCCACGCGGAGTTCGCCGCGGTCCTGCCGGGCATCCGCATGCTCTGGGTCGAACGCTACAGCCAGTTCGACCGCCCGGCGCCGTTGCGCGACGTCACCACCCTGCCACGCGCCGAGACGCTCACCCGCGATGCCCGCCGCAACTTCCAGGCCTATCTCGACTGGCTCTTCGGCCGGATCGACAGCTCCGAGGCGGGAGCCGTCTCGCTTGCGAACGACCTCGTGCGCATCGCCCTCCTGCTCGCCAGCCACGCCCCGGTCAACCGGCTCATCCTGGGCCACGTGCCGCGGCCGTTGCCGATCCGTCCGGGAATCCTAATACCGATTCGCCCGATCGATCCGCGTTTGGTGCGGGTCGGCATGGAGTTCCACGTCTGGCGCGAATCGCAGATCGTCGCCCGCGGCCGGGTCGAGGACATCCGCGACGGTGAAGTCTCCGCCCGCGTCGAAGCCCACGAGACGACCACCACGATGCTCGACGTGAACATGAAGGTGCAGTTCCAGGCCGCCCCGCCGGCCGACTCAGTCAAGACCTTCGCGCTCGCTCGCTAGCGGCGCCCGCCATGGTCACCGCTCCCACCCGCCGCGTCCGCCACCTCCAGCTGCACGCCCCGACCGGCGCGCAGGCCCGGCGCGGTGCGTTGCTGATCGAGGACGCCTTGCGCACCGCGAGCCTGCCGATCGCCGATCAGGGACGCCTCGTCGTCGTACGGCGCCTCGACCTCGGCGTGATCGACCCGGCCGCACCAGCCTCCCGAGTCGCCCTCCAGCTTGAGGATGCCTTCCGCCGCCTTCACGCCTCCGCAGTATCGTTCGATTCGCCCGCCGCGGCGGCAGCCGATGCCGTCTTCTTCGCCGGCGCCCTCTCCGCCTTGATCGCACTCGTGCGCCGTTTCGCCCGACACCAACCGCTCGACGGCTGGTTTTGGCGATCTGCGGTCCCCGGTTGGGAGCCACACTCCGACCGCCCGCACCACTGGGGCTGGCTGATCGAGCGCTCGTTTGACCATCCAACCGGTCCGGCCGCTCTCGTCGCCGAGACCCTTGCGGCGGATGCTCTCGACGAGCTGTTCGTCGCGATGTCGCCCTCCTTCGCCGCCGCCGCTCTCCACCGCATGGGAGTGTCGAACATCTCCGTGCCGATCGACGCCACCGCACCAGGCTTCTCCGTTGCGGCGCGGACCTGGCTCACCATTCGGCTCCGCGCCGCGCCCGAACTCGATGAGCGTGTTCTGTTCCTGGCGACACAGCTCGCCCTCGCCCACCGGCCGACCCTTGCCGCCGACCCGCACCTGCCGGGCCGGGTTTTCGCGGCGCTTCTGCACTGGGGGCCTTCGGCGATCCCGTCCGCTTTGGCTCCGTTCTTCCCGCCGACCAGCTCCCTAAAGTCGTCCGAGGCCGCTCGTCCCATCGGCCGCGGCCGGCAACCGGGAGCGGCCCCTCGCGCCCCGGCCGGTTCATCGCCGGGCCAGACGTTTCTTGCGCCCGAACCCGACGCGCCGCCGGCGGATCCGGCCGAAGAAGTCCCAATCTCCCCAGTCACCAGCCATGCCGGTTTGCTCTTCTTGATTCCGTTGCTGCGCCGGCTCGGTTTCGAGGCCCGACTCGCCACTAATCCCGTCCTCCTCGAGGCGGCTTTCCCGGCCCGGCTTCTCCTCCACGTCGGCGAGCGCCTCGGCCTCGACCGCCAGGACCCGCTCGCGAACGCCCTCCGTTCCCTTTTCCCCGAAGAGCCGCCACCCGCGGAGCTTCCGTTCGCCCCTTGGGTCTCGGCCCTGCGCAAAGCCTGTCGCCGCCTCGCCCGCGTCCACCTCGGGGCGGTTGTCCGCCGCCCCGGCCGCCTGTGCGTCGCGCCGGCCAATCTCGATCTCACCTTCGCCCCAGCGCAGGCCGATCTCCGCCTGCGCCGGGCCGGAATGGACCTCGACCCCGGCTGGGTGCCGTGGCTCGGGGTCGTCGTGCGTTACCACTATTCCGATGCAACCTGAGATCTCTGCCACCCCTCAAGTGCACCTTCGCTTCGGCGATCTCGCGCTCGCCGCGATTGCGAACGCGCTCCACCCCGAGACGGCCCCGGCGGCGGAGATCGAGTATCTCCGGCAACGGCAACGCACCGTCGCCCAGCAAGGCGACTGGCAGGTCCGACTACAGGAAGCCCTCCGCCGCCCGGCCGACTCCGACCAACCGCTGCTCGATGTCTCCGCCGGCCTCGGGCTCTCGCCGCTCGAGATTCTCACCGTGGCGCTAGCCATCGCCGTCGAGCAGGACGCCGTGGTCGGCCGCGCGCTCGTGCGTATCCAGACTCCGGCGGGAGGCAGCCGGCCGACCCTCGGGCTGGTCGTCGCCGCATTTGCCCGTCTCCTCTCCGCGGATGCCTCGCCCTGGGACCTGCTGCTCAACGGCGCGGCCCTGCGTTCCGGCCTGCTCGTCCTGCACAACGACGCCGCTCCACTCCCCGAGCGTGCCATCGCGGTGCCCGTTCCGCTTTGTCTCGCCCTCTCCGGAGCCACCGGCCACTGGCCGGGCGCCACCGAGTCCTCGACTACGGTGCCACTGCCACCTTCCACCCTGAACGATGCGCGCCGCCAAGCGCACGCCCTGGCGAATTCCGCCGAACCGACGCTGCACATTCGCTGCGGCTCACCGAGCGAAGGGCGGGCCGTCGCCACCTTGCTGGCCCGCCAACTCGAGCGCACCGCCGTCTTCGTCGAAGGCGACCGACTCGCGGGCTTCGGCCCCTGGCTCCGCCTACGCAAGCGCCTGCCAGTCTTTGTCTACGATCTCGCACCATCCGAACACCGCCTCCTCCCCGAACTGCCGGGTTACGACGGTCCCGTCTTGGTCCTCTCCGGCCCGGACGGGGCGGTCGCGGGTCCCGGCGGTTCGCTGCCCGAGTGGTCCCTCGCCGTTCCGCCCGCCGCCGAGCGCGCGGAACTCTGGCAACAGGCGCTCGGTCCCGGCGCGACCGAACTGACCCGGCAACTCGCCGCCCACCATCGGCACAGCGCCGGCCGCATCGCCCAGATCGGTCGCCTCGCGCGCCACCACGCGCGCCTCATCAATCCAAAATCCGATGACGTTCCGCCGCCGGTCGGCCCCTCCGCGATCGTCGCCGCCGCCTGGTCCGGCGAAGCTGGCGGGCTCGACTCGCTCGCAGAACCGCTGCGCGCCCCGATCCCCGACGAAGCGCTCGTCGCTCCTCCCGCGCTCCGCGCGTCCCTCGAGCTGTTGCTGCTCCGCTGCCGGTCCCGCGACGGCCTCGTCGACGGCCTCGGAGTCTCCGCCACCGCCCGCTACCGGCCCGGCGTGCGGGCGCTGTTCACCGGCCCGAGCGGCACCGGCAAAACCCTCGCGGCCGGCTGGCTCGCCACCCACCTCGGTCTCCCCCTCTACCGCGTCGATCTCGCCGGCGTCAGCAGCAAGTACATCGGCGAGACCGAGAAAAACCTCGCGCGGCTCCTCGCCCGCGCCGAGCAGACCGAAGTCGTGTTGCTGTTTGACGAGGCCGACTCGCTCTTCGGCAAACGCACCGACATCCGCGACAGCAACGACCGCTTCGCCAACGCCCAAACCAACTATCTGCTCCAGCGCATCGAGAACTACGACGGCCTCGTCCTCCTCACCAGCAACAGCAAAGCCCGCTTCGATTCCGCCTTCGCGCGGCGGCTCGATGTCGTGCTGGATTTTCCGCTACCCAATCCCGACGAGCGCCGCGCCCTCTGGCTCGCCCACCTCGGACCGCACCACGCACTGGCGCCGGCCGAGCTGAACCGCCTCGCCGCCATCGCCGATCTCGCCGGTGGTCACATTCGCAACGCCGTGCTCACCGCCGCGTTGCTCGCCCGCCACGACGGCCGCCCGATCGTTGCCGCCGACTGCCTCCGCGGTCTCGAGGAAGAGTACCGCAAGGTCGGCCACCCGTACCCCGACTCGCTCCGCACCGGCAACTGACGGCGCCGCTCCATCTCCGGCCCGCCCGCGATGCACGCTCCGCCCACTCGAAGACCGGAACACCCAGCACGCCCGGTGGCGCGCCCACGGTCGCCCGAGCCGACCACCAGCGGCGTCTCCACCTCCGACGCACCGGGCCTGCCGCTCTACCTCGACGGAGCTTTGTCGTCCTCGGATCTTCGCAGCACTCCGCTCGCGCCTTCGGAATGCAGCAGCGAAGAGCCGCTGTTCTCCGCGATGCCCGAAGTGGCCATGAGCATCGCTCCACCGCTGCCGGAAGCACCGCTCGCCGGTCCGCCTGCACCCGCGGCAGACCGGCCGCACTCCGTTCCCCCACCGCCCCGTCGCCCCGACCCGCGACGAGCCACCGAGACACCAACTGCTCCGGCGGATCGCCCCGACTCGCCCGAGTCCCGCGCGCGCGCCTCCAGTGGTTTTCCCGTGGAGACACAGGCCACCACTGGTCCAACGCCACCCGGTGTGCCGGCTGTTCCTGCGAATGCGCCTCCGGCCGCCGCGCCCGCAACACCAGCGACAACCCCCGCCGATACGGCTGCCTCTCCCACCGGCGAGCCCCGGCCGGCCGCAGCCGGCGCCGCACCCGGTCGGGCGGGTCCAGCTCGAGCCGGCGCCGCCGGAGGTCTTGAACCTTCCGATACCCCGGCCGGTCCGGCACGCCCGGCTCGCGCCGCCGGAGGGCATGGAGCAGGCGGGCGCGGCAGCGCGACTCACGGAGCCGACCGCGACGTCGATCCGAGCTCCGACATCCCGATCGACGCCACAGACGCGGACGCCATCGCCCTGCTGACCGGAGAGTGGGATTCGGCTCCGATTCCCCGCTTGTTGCTGGCCCCGATCGAGGCCGAGTTCACCGCCCCGTCCTCCGCCACGTTCGTGATCCCGCCGAAGCCCGCACCTCCCGGCGACAAGACCCCGGCAGAGAAGACCGCCGCGGCGAACACCGATGCGGTCCGCCGTGCCGGCGACGCCTATGCGCTGCTGGCCAGCCAGGCGCGCGAATACCACTCCGCCGTCCTCGCGCATGCCAATGCCGAACAAGTGCGCCTCCGAGACCAGGCCGAACAGGCGCTGCGCCAGGCCGACCGCGCGTTGGTGCCGCACGTCGAGCAGTTGCGCCAGACCCTCGAGCAGCAGCGCCAGATCCTCGATCGCGCCGCCGAGGAGGCGGACGCAACGATCGACCAACAGGCGACGCTCGCCCGCCGGTCCATCTGGGGCGCTGCCGCCGCCGCCCGCCGCCGGATCGCCCTCGCTGTCGCCGGCGCTCAAGCACAGCTTCCGTCCATCGGCACCAGTCTCCGTCAGCGGTTCATCAACAGCTACTCCATCGCCTCCGGCGAAATCCGTCTCGCCGGTACATTCGCGAGCACCCAGCTGCGAAGTCCGGCCAAGCACACGGCCACCGCCAACGCGATCCCCGAGGGCACAGATCCTACGATCCGCGCCCAAGTCGAAGCCAAACGGCGCGCCGTGCCTCGCGAGCTGAACTCGCTCGCCACCACCATCGCCACCCAGGCGCCAGCTCAGGCCCGGAACATCGACAATCGGCTCACCACCGCGCCTCCAGGAGGAGCCTCCCTTTCCGCCAACATCGACGTATTCATCGAGTCGCTGCGCCAAAACATCGTCGGCGGCACCACCGCCGCCGGCACCACCGAGTCCCTCGGCCAACGGGGCAATCGCGCCGTAGACGGTGCGCAGACGCAGGCGCTCCGCTCGCTGGCCGACCAGGTGAAGGCCGTGAAGCGCACGGTGCGACACGCCAGGGCGAGCGGCGAGCACCAGCTCGCGCTGCAACGCTCGGCGGGGCTCGCTCGTCTCTCCGATATCCGCCGCTCCGCCCTCCAATCGATCGGCGCCCAAGCCGCGAGCGCACTGGGCACCATCGCCAGCGCCACGCGCTCCGCCCTGCCGCTCTACGCCGACGCCGTCCGTCGCACCGCCACCACGCTCCAGAGCACCGCGGCCTCGGGAGCCGCCGCGCTGGCCAAAGCGGCCCAGACCGCCACCGTCCCGGTGGCCCGCTCGCTCAGCGACGGTCGACAGGTCCAGTTTGCCCGCCTCACCCAGGTTGCAAACGGCGCCGCCGGGTCTTCCACCCAGCAAAGCGAGCAAGTGCAGTTGGATGGTGAGCGGGCCAACGGTGAGTTCACCGTCAACATGGGCCAGCTCGTCGAGGGCCTCGTCACCGAATTGCAGCAAACGGCCGAGCAACAAAGTTCCGCCTTCCGCACCCTCGCCCGCGGCGTCGCCTCGTCCGCGACCAGCTTCACCCAGCCGATCCCGACGATGTACGCGGCCGCGATCGCCAACCAGGTCCGCGCGCTCGACCCCGTCTTCACCTCGGAGGACGCCACCGTTTCGGCCGAAGCGATCCGCATCGTCGGCGAATACAACGGCAAATCCCAGACCCCCCTCGACCACATCGGCGATGCGCTCTTCACCGTCGCCAAAAACGTCGACGGAATTCTGTGCCAGCGCGCGGTCAACGCCTGGAGTGCCATCGATCGCTTCGACATGGATGAGGACGCACTCATGGCCGCGTTCCGCGGCCTCAGCCAACGTCAAGCGGAGGCCGTAGAATTCAAATACAACGCCTATCACCCCAACCTCCGGAACTATCTCCGCGAGCAGCACGACGCCCTCGCCACCGGACTCAACGACAACGAATACAACTCGATCATCAGCGCGCTCAACGGCGATGCCGCAGCCGCCGCGCGTTACGAGCTCGCCACCACCACCCACTGGTACGGCAACGAGGGCGAGCGGGCCAGCCAGGTGATCGAGAGTCTCTCCGAAGCCGATCGCCGCACCCTCGTCACCTCACCCGAATGGGCAAATCTTCGCCGCGAGATCAGCAGCGGTCTGCATGGCACCGAAGCCGGTGTCTTCGACGCCCTCGCCGATCCCACAAAGACCAGCATCCAAGCCGGCGCCCGCGTCGGTGCGCTCCGGACCCGCGACCGCATCGACGCCGCCCGCCGCGCGCGCGATGACGAGGCTCTCGCCCGAGCCGTCACCGAGTTGGGCGCCCCCGCCTCCGCCGACCGCGCCACGCTCAACCCGGATGAAGTCCGGCCCACCGACGCTGAATACCGGACCGCCGTCCAGCGGGAGTTTGCCACCCTCCCGGGCGTGATGGAGAATCCACCACCTGCCGGAACCACCCTCACCCCGGAGCAAGCCGCCAACACCCTCGCCAACTACGCCACACGCACATTCACGGTCGAGGAGCCCGTCGGCGAGGGCCAGACCATGCCGGTCACCTACCGGCTCGAGAACACCTCGAGCATTCTCGTGGGGGCGATCGCCCGCTCGGGCCCCGATTCCGTCGACGCGCGCGCGGCTCGCCTGCTCCACGAGTCGGAACGCCCCGGCGGCGGCCGCCCCAATCTCGAGGCGCTCGAGAACGCCCTCGTCGATCCGCGCCTCAATCCCGCCCTCACGCCCGACCTCACGCCGGAGCAGCGCGACGCAGCCCGGCAGGAACAAGACCAGATCTACCTCCGCTACGCCGAGCTCGCCGACGCCAACCACGTCCCAGGTGCTCCACACAACGCCCTCGAAGCTCGCATGCTCGCCGAAGAGCGGCTGCGCCTGCGTTTCGGCGACAGCGCCCGTGACCGCGTCGGCGCCGACTACACCGCCTCCATCGTTCGCGAAGACCGTCCCAACCCGGTCTTCGCGATGCGCTACGCGGTCGAAGGCTCCGGCACCGACGAGGCGCTCATCCACCGCACCCTCGGGCGCCTGTCGCGCGAGGACATCGCCCGACTCCGCACCGACTACAACGCACGTTACGGCGAAGATCTCTATGCCCGACTCGGGGTCTTCGGCCGCGGCTCTTTCGGTGAAGTCTCCGGCGATGATCGGCTCCAGGTCGAACGCGAGCTCATGGGCGTGCCGCGCAACGATCGCGAACGCCTCGAAGTCGCGATGTTCGCCAACCAGCAGCAGGTCAACGAGCGCGGCATCCTCAACGTCAACGGCGGCTCGGCCGAGGAGCGGGCGCTCACCGATGCCCGCGCCGGCCTCCGCTCAATGGCCGGCAGCGGCACGGTCACCCTCGACGAGTTCGGGCGTCCGACCATCTCCGGCGGCTCCTTCGATGCACGCGGGCGCTACACCGGGCCGGACCGCGACGCGTTCGGCCGGTCGCTCAATTTCTCGCAGGCCGCCGTCGACGCTTACACCGCCCGCATCGACCGTATCGCGAGTGTCGTCACAACCGGCATCGCCATCCTCGGCGCCGTCGTCGCCGCGGCCATCACCATCGCCACCGCCGGCGCGGCCGGACCGTTGATCGTCGCGGCGCTCGCCACCGGCCTAGCCTCCATGGCCGCCAACGCCGCCATCCGCGGTGGCCGTTACGGTTGGGAGGAGGCTGCGGTCGACCTCGGCATGACTGCCGTGCAGGCCATCACCGCCGGCGTCGGCGCCCAGCTCGGCGCCGCCTCGCAGGCCGCCATCAAGGGCGCTCAAGCCGCCGGCGCCACCGCCGCGACCATTACGCGGATGAGCATCGTCAACGCCGCCCGCATCGGTGCCGTCACCGGCGCGATCGGCGGCGTGGGCGGCGCGGCCCTCAACGAGAGCACGTGGGACCGCGGCATCGGCTCCGGCCTCGGACTCGTGCTCGCCGGCGGCCTGAAAGGCGCCCTTTCCGGCGCCGTCACCGGCGCCGTCACCAACGGCATCGAGGGCATCGGCCGCGGCGACAATACCATCGGCAACGCCATCGGCGGACTCTCCGCCCGCGGAGGGCTCGTCCGCGGAGGCCTCAACATCGTCGGCCGCGGCCTCGGGCGCAGCGCCATCTCCGGCGTCGGCGGCATGACCGGCCGCACCACCGAGCTCCTCTTCGATACCGCCACCGGGCAGTTCCACGGCAGTCGTCGCGAGGCGTTCGCCTCGATTGGCGAGGCCGGAACCCAAGCCGCGTTCCAAGGCTTCTTCGAGGGCGCCGCCGAAGCCGGCGGCCAGCGCTATCATGACTCCCGCCACCCGCCCGGCGGAACCGAGCCCGCCCCCCGCCGCCCAGCCGGCGAGACCACCGAGCCCTCCGGGGCACCGAGTCGCCAAAGCCCGGACACAGCGAGCATCCCTCCACCAAGCAGCGTCGAGCCCGTAACGGTGGCCCACCCGATCGCATCCGCCGAGGCGCCCGCACCGACCCACGCTCCCGAGGCTGGACCACCGCGAGGCCCAGCCGAAACACCGGACGCTCGCCCCCGCACCTCGCCCGGCACCGCCGAGGACGGCGCAGCGAGACGCCCCGCTGTGCACGAAGCCGGCGAAGGCACCGCGTCCGCCATTCGCGACTCCGACTTCCACGGTCGGGCCGTGGAGCCGGGCTCCGCCGATGCCGCAAGCGGCCGCGTGGCGAAAGGCGCTGTCCGCCGCCTCCTCGGCGTCGAAACCGGCGGGATCGAAGGCGCTCGCCTGCCCAATCCACGCGATGCCACCCGCATCGCACTGCTCACCCACAGCGGCGAAGAAGTGCCCGTCCGGGTACGGGTCACTCGCGAACCGTTGCCCGCCGGCCCGGATGGCGCACCGGTCGCCCGTTTCCGCCCCGACCCGCAAACCGGTGGCTACATCGTCGAAGTCTCCGGCGGTGCCCAGGCCCACCACGTGGAACGTGCGCTCGCCCACGAGTTGGCCGAGATTCGCGCCGGCCACGGACGCACTGAAACGGCCGATGTCCTCACGCCATCGCGCGCCGCTCCGGAGTCGGCTCCCGGAAGCGCCCGTCCCCGCCTTTCACCCCACGACGAAGGCCGCCTCGCCGAACTGGGCGTCATCGCCCGCGATCTGCGGAACGCCCGGAGTCCGTCCGAACGCTCACGTTTGCTGGCCGACGCTCAAGCGTTGGTCGAGCACCTCGGACTGCTCGGTTCCGACCCCGCCTCGGCCCGCCGTCGCGACCTCGTCTTCGAATCGCTCGGCGGCAGTCCGCGACGCGGCATGTTCCCAGAGGTCGCGGCGACCTCGCCCGAGAACGCCCGCCTGCTCGAGCTCGCTCATTTCACTCCCGATGGCGATGCGCGCGGCCTCCTCGCCAACGCCGTCCTGCGCAACTCGCCAGAGGCCAATCGCCTCCTTGAGATCGGCGAAATGGCGCGGCGGTCGGGTCGCAGCGGGCTCGTCGACAACGACATGCTCGATCTCCCCGGAGCCCCGGAAATGGGCATGCGGCGCGACGACCCCCGGCCCGGCCGTGGCAAGCTCGGGGAGACACGGCGCGACCGGCAGCGAATCGAGGGCGATCTGCGCGACCAGGCTCGCCGCGACTTCGGGCGCATGCTCCAGGAGGCCATCTTGGACCCCGGCCAGCACAACCCGCTCACCCAGCGCACCCTCGAATACCTCACGCCACGGGAGATAGAATACGTCGTCCGCACCGGCCGTCTGCCGCGCGGAATCGAGTTTCACCACCTGCTCGCGGTGGCCGACTTCCCGGAATTTGCCGGTCGAGGCGACGTCGGCCTGGGCCTGCCGAAAGACGTCCACCGTTCCGCCGGCCACGACGACCTGACATCCCGCCCGGTCGAGGCCGGCACCCTTGTCAACCCCGGCGCCGAGAATCGGCCGCCCTTCCACAACGATCCGGAGGCGGTCAAAGGCTCGCGGGCTCGGCGCTCCGACATCGCCGAAGGCTCGCGCTCGACCGGCGACGTCGACCGCGATCTCGGGATTCAGCTGCAGGCCCAGCAGCGGCAACTCACGAACCAGGCCGAACGGCTGGAGGGTGAAATCGCCCGGATGGAGGCCAGACTCGCCGAACGTCGCCAAGAGGGCCGCGCCACCGATCGCATTGAGGCGACCCTCGCCGACCGTCGGGCCGATCTGAACCGGACCCGGCGCCACCTCGCCGAGCTGCCCGCCGCCGGAGCGGCCCTCACCGCCGCACGTACCGCGCCGACCACCGCCAACGACGGCACCGCCGCCGGTGTCCGCGGATCGGATTTCGTCGGCAACGCAACCAACGCCGGTATTCGAGCTTACAGCACGCAGCTCGATTCAGCCATTCCCCGGCTCGCCGAGACAGGCGGCCCTCTCGCCGGTTCGATCCGGCAGCCAGACCCCGAAAACCCGCACAACATCAGGCTCCGAAGCCGGTCCGGTGACGAAGTCACTGTCGAGGTCAGCGTGAGCCGCTCCGTCCACCCGGCCGAGGCGGACGGACTCGCCCCGGCCGCCCGTATCATCAAACTCGGCGAGGGTCACTACGCCGTCGAGATCTCGGCTGGGACTCCCGCCCGTCACCTCGAACGAGCCCTGGCCCATGAGCTCGTCGAAATCCGCGCGCGGCACGGCCAGACCGAGTTGGGCGACGCCCTCCGTCCCGGCGGGCGCCCGGTCACGGCAACCGAGGATCGGCGTCCGAACCTCTCCGCCCACGACGAGGGTCGGCTCGCGGAGCTCGGCGTCATGGCGCGGCAACTGGCCGAGACGACCGATCCCGCCGTCCGGGCGCAGTTGCGCGACGATGCCGAACGGCTCGTCCACGCCCTCGGCCTCACCGGCGACAGCGATGCCGCCGTGGCCCGCCGAAATCTCGCGCTGGCCGCCCTCCGCCATGTCGAGGACGGCCCGCACGGCTTGCGGATTCCTCCGGAGGCGGCCGACCTGGTGCTTTCCGCGGTGGGCGGGGCAGGCCTCAATCCATTCCTCATCCGTCCGACAGGACAGGCCGGCGACGACCTCAAAACACTGCAGGCCGCCTTTGCCCGACTGGCGAACGAGCCGGCAACCGCCACCAATGCTAACCATCTCCGCGAACTCGCGAGACTTGCCGCCCAGACCATGATCGATGCGGGAGTCGTACATCGTACACGAGGTGGCACCGGCACCGAACTCGGGATCCTCGCCGATCGTCTGGGCATCAGTCGCGGGGAGTTCCATCGCTCCACCGATCCGTTCCACCTGTTCCTTCGCACCAGGGGTAGCGTCCACGCTTCCAACGGACTCGCCGACGGGTCGATGCGGCCGAGCTCCTCAAAGGCGATCACTCCGGGTTTCGAAGCAGACTACCGCGTCGGCCCCCATCACGAGGAACTCGCAGCGCCGACCTCGGCCGATTTTCATGCCGACGCCCATGAGTACGAGGGCTTGTCTCGAGAGTCCGCCAATCTTCGAAGCGAGCGTGATCGCCCAACCACCTCCGCCTCCCGGCGGGACGAGATCAACCACCGGCTCGATGAGATCGGAGAGCGGATCATTCCGCTCTCCGAACGCATCGGCCTCGCCGCCGGGAAGCGCTTCGTCGAGCAGTGTATCGATCCTCGCCCGACAACGGAGACGCCCATGCGCCGAGGGGCGGGCGTGCCTGACCTCATGTACGAAGGTCCCGAGGGCCGCATCGTCATCGTCGAATGCAAGGGCGGCGAGTCGCCCCTCGGCTCCCGTGCCAGCGCCGACCGACGTTTCCAGGTCGAGCAGGGAACGATCGAGTACCTCCAAAGCCTCGCCCGAACCATGGCGAATTCGAAATCACCGACACGAGAGGCTGGCGAACGCCTCCTGGCGGCGCTCGCCCACACGCCACCCAAGGTCGAGTATTACTCGGTTCGACAACCCTTCGACGACCACGGCCGTCCAACTGCGCCGGAGGTTGCCCAGTTCGATCTCACCCCCAACCATCCGCTCAGATGAGCGACTTGCTCCACCTTGATCGTCCCAACCTGGTTTCCACCGAAACGTGGCGCGCGCGCCTTGCACACGTCGAGGAACTCCATCGCATCGTCACAACGCGTCAGCCCACCTCCGCTGACGGCACCGACCTGTTCGAGATCGCCGTGGATCGTGGCTGCCTGCTGGCTTGGCTGGGATCCCCATCCGGCCTCGGAGCAACCTTCCAGGCGGCGGCGGCCGCCGCCGCGGCCGCCACCTTGGCCCAGACGGCGGAGAGCGGCACCATTCTCTTCACCCCACCCGGCGGAGCGTCGCGCCGGATCCCCCCCGGACCTGCTCGTCTCAATCCCGCGCTCTGGCGCGACGCCCTTTCGCTTGCGCTGCTGGTTCGCGACGAAGAGGCGCTGGCCGTTCTCACCGCCCCGGCAACGATCGATTCCGTCCAACTTCCCGCCCACCAAGCCGACGCATTCTGGCCGGCATACTGCCGGGCGTTCGCAGCCGTGGCCAACGCCGAACCGGACGCCGATCATCAGTTCCAGCGCGCCACCGCGCTCCTGGCGAACTCTCAGATCATCGCGCCGGATGTGCGCGAGGAGATCGATCGTCCGGTTCTCGAGCTTGCCCGGCTTCTCCATTCCGGCACTACACGCGGCTGGACGGTTGCAGTGCGGGAGGCAATCGCCGCCCACCGCCGGCATTTCAGCCGAGAAGAGAACCATGGGGAACCCCGCGGCGCCCTACCACTCGCAATCCTCGGTCTCTGCGCGCTCGCCCACGACCGCGGGATCGTCACCGCCATCACCTCCGAGTATTTCCCGGCGGAACTGGTCGCCACCGGCGCGCCACCCACCTCCAGCTATCTCACCCTCGCACTCGCCCCACGCCTGATCACCCGCGCCGAGGAGGCAATCTGGTTCCTCGATCTCGCCGGTTTCCCGCGCAACCGCCGCTCGCACCGTCTCCTTGAGACACCCGCGGGCCTCGTCGCGCGCTACGAGGCTTCCGGGGCCAAACACCTGCCGCATGCCACAGTCGATTTCCTTTATCCCGACGATCTTCCCGCCGGCGCCACACCGCCGCCACCCGCCCTCGACCCCGGCGAACTGGTCTGGCTGGCCGAACGTTTCGCCACCACCGCCGGAGAAAAGCGACTCTCCGAGCGCGAGCAACGCGCATGGCTTTCCGAGGCCGTCGAGTGCATCGAGACGGTCTTGCCTCGGATCCATACCTCGGTGACAGCAGTGCAGGCGAACGCCTTCACCAGCCGGCTCGGTCGGGAACTCTTCGCGGCCGAACCCGGCCGCTTCCAACGCGCACGACTCGAAGCCTACCGCGACGCCTTGCGCCGTCAGGTTGACAACGCTCGTCCGCACTCCGCCCCGTCAGGCCCAATCGAAGAAACAGTCGATGCCCGCGAGGCCGCGCTCGCTTTCGTCGACCTCATCCGCGCTCAGGCGATGCCCTTGCTCGAAGCGCTGGGTCGGCCCGGTGCGGCCGAGATCGTCCCCCAGCTCCGTCCCCGCCCCGACGATTTCGCCAAGGTCTTCGCTGCTCCCGTCGTCGACGCCGCCCGACGGGCCTACGAGACCATCTGGTCCGGCTCGCTCGACATGACCGCGCCAGCGGCAAACCAGACCGAGGTGATCTGCCATGTCGCACCGGCCGGCATGTTCGCCTCCGACAACGAGCTATCCCGGCATTTCCCCGGCGGATACAGCGCCATCGCCGGTGCGCTCAATCCGCAACGGGTCTGGATCGCTTGGAAATACGTCGCGCCTGGTCAGACCACCGGCCTCGCCTTCGATGGGCTGGTCTGGTGCGACGATCACTGGGCGTGGTTTCCGAAGCCGTACCAAGCGCTCGCCCCGATACCGCCGGCGCGCTGAAAACCACCCGACTCGGGCATCGCTTTTTCCGCGACGGCGCTCATGCTACGGCGACCCTGACCCCTATGAAACGTCGCGATTTTCTCCGCCGCTCCGTTGTACTCGGCGCCACCGCGTTCGCCGGTGCCCGCCTCGTCCCAGCACTCCTCGCTGATCAGACCGCCGCAGACACGCCGGCCAAGACGTCCGTTCCCACCGGGACAACGCCGCCCGACATCGCCGTCGTATCCGGCTCCGACACCTTCGCCGCCACGCTCCGCGCCGTCGAGCTGGCCGGGGGCATCGGCCGCTTCGTCAAGCCCGGCGCCAAAGTCGGCCTGCTCATCAACGCCCCGAGCTGGTGGCGCAAGCCCGGCTCCTTCACCTCGCCCGACGTCACCCTCGCCGTCCTCCAACTCTGCCTCGACGCCGGCGCCGGCGAGATCACCTACGCCATCGACCCCGCCTCCGATTACTGGTCGCGCACCCCGCTCGGCGCGAAGTATCCGAAGCTCACCGCCACCGCCCGCAAGAACCCGGGCGAGTGGACCGAGGTGGAGATTCCCCGCGGCGTCGCGCTGAAGAAGGCCAAGGTCAACCGCACCGCGCTCGACTGCGACGTGTTGATCAACCTGCCCATCGCCAAGCACCACGCCGGCACCGGCTTCACCGGCTGCCTGAAGAACTTCATGGGCGCCTGCCACCGCGAGACCAACCAGTTCTTCCACAACGGCTCCGGCGCTAAGGGCGACTACGAGGATGTCTCATTCCTCTCCCAGTGCATCGCCGACGTGAACCTCGTGCGCCGACCCGATCTCAACGTCTGCGACGCTTCCGAGTTTCTCCTCACCAACGGCCCCGCCGGCCCCGGCGAGCTCAAGCGCGCCAGCAAGGCGATCGCAGGCACCAACCCGGTCTCGGTCGACGCCTACGCCTGCACGCTCCTCGGCCTCACCGCCGAAAAGGTCGCGATGATCGGCATGGCCGCCGCACATGGTATCGGAGAACCGGTGCTCACCAAGCTCGCCGTCCGCGAAGCCGCGCTCTGAGCTCCCCGGCTCTGCGCTCCCTCGTGGAGGGCGCCGCTTCGTCGGCGCCGTGTTCGCACAGCTGCACTCCGAATCCACCCGTCCATGTCCCCTTTCCGCTCCCCGCGCCCGCTCGTCGTCGCGCTCAGCGCCACCCTCGCCATCGCAAGCTGTCCGGCGTTCGCTGCCGACGCCCCCGAAGCCGTCGTCGTCAAGCTCCAGCCGGCCACCGGCTGGGCCGCGCCCGAGCCGGCGCGCGTCGCCGTCGGCACCGGCCTCTTCGAGCTCATCGACGGCGGCGCGGAGCTGTACCACGAATTCGGTTTCAAACGCGCCGCCACCTGGTCGCTGGAGACCGCCGCACGCGACAGCATCCAGGTCGAGCTCTACGAGATGAACGACTCCGCCGCGGCCTACGGCGCATGGTCATTGATGCAGACCGGCCAATTCACCCGCAGCACGCTCGGTCAGGGCTCGCTGCGCTTCGGCTACTACGTCGCGTTCTGGAGCGGCACCTACTTCGCCAGCATCACCGGCGCGCGGCCAGACACCACCACGCAGGCCGAGGTCGACCGCCTTGCCGCTCAACTCGCTGCCCTGCTGCCGCACGATGGCGAGTTGCCCTCGTGGTTCGAACGGTTGCCGGTCGCCAACGCGTGCGAGCGGAAATACTTCCGCGGGCGCATCGGACTCTCGAATATCGCAGCCGGCCCCGCCGCCGATCTCGTCGAGGGCGGCGAAGGGCTCTTCGCCAAGTTCCCCGACCGACAGCAGCTCCTCCTTCACTTCGCCACCGAGGAGGAAGCGGCCGGTAAGCTCGAGTCCGCACGGCAAACAGCCGGAGCGCGCGCCACGTCCGCAGCGGACAAGCTGAAGATCGTTGTCGCCCAAGCGGGCACGGACCTGATCGTGACGACTAGCTCGGCAGCCGAACAATAACGACTCCCCGACTGGCACAGGCGTCGAGTTCGTAGAGCGGTGACAGTAGATTCCGATCAGTCTGGCTGCGGACGGTGGTGAGCCAGTGCATGCACAACGCCTTCACCACCTTGACCGCCGGTCTTCTCGCTGGCGATTTCGCACGAGCCTCAAGAAACTTGGCGCCCGTTTCGCTCCCCATCATGAACACCGCCCTTCGCGCCTTCTTCAAAAACGACCGCTTCGCCCGCCTCAGCGGCATCGAGCTGCTCGATGCCGGTCCGGGCTGGGCCAAGGCCGAGATGAAGGTGGGCGACCAGCACCTCAACGCCGCCGATGTCGTCCACGGCGGCGCGCTCTTCACCCTCGCCGATCTCGCCTTCGCCGTCGCCTCCAACAGCCACGGACGCCTCGCCCTCAGCATCAACGTCACCATCTCCTACCTGAAGGCCGCGCGCGGCCCGCTGATCACCGCCGAGGCAAAGGAAGTGTCCTGCAATTCCAAGCTCGCCACCTACACGATGGAGCTGCGCGACGCCGCCGGCGACCTCGTCGCTCTCGCCCAAGGCACCGTCTTCCGCAAGGACACGCCGCTGCCGGGCACGTGAGCCACGCAGCCTCCGATGCCCGACTGTAGGCCACCGCGCCGAGGTGGCTCCTTGTCGTAGCGAAGCCCGTGAGGGCTTCGTTTCCCTAGCTGGGCAGCTCCGTCGTTCAGCTACGCGGATCGCTGTTCTTGGGATTAGCGCCACGGCCGGGGCGTCTTCTGGGATCACCGATCCCGCCCACAGCCCACAGCGCGATACTCATCTCCGCTGGAGCGCGGCGCTCCGTCGCCGCCGTTCCGAAGATGAGGCGCAGCCGGAGCTGCGCCTTCATCATAGCGGCTCAGTTCGTGAGCGTCCTCACTTCTTCTTGTTCAACGCCGCGCTGAACCAGTCGCCGCCGAGCGACTGCTGCGACGCCGGCTTGCCGCCGAAGCTGCCGCCGCCGCTCGGGTGCCCGCCGCCGAAACCGCCGGGGCGATTGCCGCCGGGACTCGTGCGCGCGCCTCCTGGAGCTCCGGCGACGCCGGTCGGATTGCGCGGGCCGATCTGCGGGTTGCTGCGCATCGAAAGAGCGATGCGGTTGCGCGCCAGATCCACCTCGGTGACGGTCACCATCACCTTCTGCTGCGGCTTCACCACCTCCCCCGGCTCCTTCACGAAACTGTCGGCCAGCTGCGAGACGTGCACGAGCCCGTCCTGATGCACGCCGATGTCCACGAATGCGCCGAACGCTGTCACGTTCGTCACGATACCGGGCAGCTTCATGCCGGGCTTGAGGTCCTCGGGCTTGTGCACGCCCTCGTCGAATTTGAACGCCTCGAACTGCTTGCGCGGGTCGCGGCCGGGCTTCGCGAGCTCGGCCAGGATGTCCTTCAGCGTCGGCAGACCGACCTTCTCGGTGACGTAGGCGTCCGGCTTGATCTTGGCGCGCA
>Ga0209373_10002400_pt1 | contig 18913 bp, 19 predicted proteins | sample Higcelweek5metaG_FD_187173 | JGI IMG/M metagenome (GOLD analysis project Ga0209373, IMG submission 187173) | Freshwater pond sediment microbial communities from the University of Edinburgh, under environmental carbon perturbations - High... | ecosystem: Environmental > Aquatic > Freshwater >... | reverse complement strand
AATCACGAGAGGTGGCTTTTATTAATAGCTGATAATCAACTCCGAGAATTGATAATTTTGTTAGATCAAAGACAGAGACAGTATCAGGAGAATATTTTTGAGAGTTTTTGATTATCCAATCGGCATTAGTTTGAATAAATTGGGTGATAATAAAATTTGGGATAAGAATGGGGGCGGATACTGAAAAGGAAGTGGATGAAGTAAGTCGAAGACGAAGGGAACGAATTGATTTACGGGAGACTGAATAACTAAATGATTGATTATGAATAACGATTTGGAACATGGGATGTTAGTATAGTATAGATGGTGTATATTGGAGCTGATCATCGAGGGTTTTATTTGAAAGAAAAAATTAAAGAGTGGTTGACGGCTTGGGAGTATGAGTGTAGAGATTTGGGAGCAGAAAGTTATGACCAAAATGATGATTATCCGGATATTGCCTTTAAGGTTGGAAGAAAAGTAGTGGCTGATAATGGAAAGGGAGTATTAATTTGTGGATCCGGGGTGGGGGTGTGTGTAGCCGCCAATAAGATGAAAGGGGTAAGAGCTGGTGTTTGCCTGACAGAAGGACAGGTTTTTTCAGGAAGAAATGATGATGATATGAATATTTTATGTCTGAATGCCGATATCGTGGCTGAAGAAGAAAATCAAGCCATTTTGAAAGCTTTTTTAGAAACTCCTTTTGGAAGTGAAGAAAGGTATGTGAGGAGAATTAATAAAATAAAAGAATATGAAACTAAGGAGTGTTGAAGAGATATTGCCAAAAACTAGAGTGGTTTTAAAGATGGATTTGGACCTTCCAATAACAAATGGAATGATCGAGGATAACAGCCGATTAATTAAATCCATACCAACAATCAAGTTGCTTTTGGCCAAAGAGTGTCGGATTGCCATTATTGGAAAATTGGGAAGACCGGAAGGACACGACCAAAGGCTGTCTTTAAGACCTATCTACGTGGAGTTGATGTCTTTGCTTGAGCCAAACGGTGAGAATCTAATAGAAAGTGTGTTTGTTGAGGAAGTTGGGGATAGAGATAAAATTGATCAAGCCTTGGCCGACAATCAAATTGTGTTTTTGGAAAATTTAAGGTTTTGGAAAGGTGAGGAGAGTAATGATGCTGACTTTCTCGGGGGGTTAGTAGAAGTTTGTCAATTTTTTGTAAATGATGCCTTGGCGGTGTCACACCGCAAAGAAAGGTCAAATATGCTTTTTAAAAACTTACCTGGTTTCTATGGAATTGCCTTTGTTGAGGAGGTAGATAAAATTTCGAAAGCAATCGATAATCCAGAAAGACCCTTGGTAATATTACTGGGAGGGGCAAAAGAGGATAAGCTCAGTTATCTTCCGGATTTGGAAAAAATAGCCGATTATGTTTTGATTGGGGGGAAATTACCCCGGCTTCGCCCTACGGGCTACGACGGGCAAAGCAAAATTATCTGGGCCAAACTGCGAGGGGATGGATTGGATTTGAGTGATGATGATATTGGTAAATTTAAAGAAATAATTAGTAGTTCTAAAACAGTTATCTGGGCCGGAGCGATGGGTAGATATGAAGATGTAAATTGTCGAAAGGGAACTGAGGAAATTGCCAGGACGGTGGCGGGAGTGGCGGGTTATAAAATTATTGCTGGAGGAGATACCGGAGCCTCGATTGTTAATTTGGGTCTAGGGGATAAAATTGATTTTATCTGCAGTGGTGGCGGAGTGATGCTGGAATACTTAACCAAGAGAACTTTGCCTGCCTGGGAATAGTTTTTATCATTGAACATATGAACGCGACGGTAATAAATAATCTAATCAAAGAATTTGTTTTAGTCGAGGGTTATCATGCTAAATCACTAAGATGGCAGAGGCCAGAACTTTGGGATAAGGGGAAGGGAACGGTAATATTAATTCCTGGCTACGGAGGTACTTTTTCATTTTTTACAAATATTGGTAATTATTTGAATAGTTTAGGATGGAAAGTTAAATTGTTTGCTGGTTTTAAAAGTTTGGAAAAAATTGATGTGTTAGCCAAAAAATTAGCACAAGAAATAATCAACAATGAAGAGAGCGAACTGGTACTGTTAGCTCACAGTAAGGGTGGATTGGTTGCCAAAAAAATGATGGATGATTATGAAGAGGCAAACGAAAAAGTAAAAATGGCGATTTGTTTTTCAACGCCATGGAAAGGATCGATACTTTGCCAATTAAGGGTTATGAATTTAGAAGAGATGAGGCCGAGCGACCCTTTGATAAAAAAAATTGTCAAAGAAAACAAAAACAACAAAAAAATAATTAGTTTTTACTCGAAGGTGGATGATCGAGTGTTGCCAAATGAGAATTTGATTTTGGAGGGGGGAAGAAATATTAGAATTGAGATTGTGGGACATTCAAGAATTCTGGAGTCAAAACAAGCCTGGGAAGAATTGGGGAGAATAATGAGGTATGATTAATTATGGAAAATAAAAGAGTAAAAATTGGAATTAATGGTTTTGGGAGGATTGGTAGTGTGGTATTAAGAGCAATTTTGGCCGAAAGATATGATGTTGATGTGGTGGCGATTAATACCAAAGGTGATTTGGAGATGGAAGCTTATCAGTTACAGTTTAAATATGACTCGGTATACGGCCGGTCCCCTTTCCATGTTCAGGTGGCCGAACCAAAGAATGGAGGTGAAATTGGAAGATTGGAAGTAGGAGAAAACTCGATACCGTTTATGGGAGAGCTGGATCCAACAAAAATTGGTTGGAAAAAATATGGGGTGGAGGTGGTATTGGAGTGCACCGGTGCATTTACTGATAATAAAGCCTTGGGTCACATAAAAGCCGGGGCAAAGAAAGTAATTATTTCAGCACCAGCAAAAGATCCGAAGATACCGGTATACATTATGGGTGTGAATGAAGATAACTACCATGGAGAGGAATTGATTTCTAATGGTTCGTGCACGACAAACTGTGTGGCACCAATAGTAAAATTGATTGACGAGAAGATCGGTTTTCAAACAGGAGTGTTAACGACAATCCATGCCTATACGACCAATCAAAATATTGTTGACGGAGCAGCAAAAGATCCAAGAAGAGCAAGGGCGGCCGCAATAAATATTGTTCCAACAACAACCGGTGCAGCTGAGGCGGTTATTGCCTGCTATCCGGAAGCTAAAGGGAGATTTGGAGGGAATGCAATCCGAGTACCAGTGATTTGTGGTTCATATTCCGACTTAACATTTAAGATGGTTAGAAAAACAAATATTGAAGAAGTTAATTCGATATTAGAAGAAGCTAGTATTACTCCGGAGCTGGTGGGAAAGATGAAAATTTCTTACGATCCGTTGGTGTCATCGGATGTGATTGGAAACAACGCTTCGTGTGTAATTGACACCAGGATGACCAAGGTTTTAGCTGATGACATGGTGTCGATCGGGGCTTGGTATGATAATGAATATGGCTATTCTTGCAGATTGATTGAGATGGCTATCCGAATATGCGCATAATTCCAACCACTGGACTACTTAAAAGTTTTGATGAAGCGGAAAAGAGGCTGAATCAAATAAAAGACTATTCACGATGGATTCAGGTGGATGTCTGCGATAATGTGTTTGCGCCTGGCAAAACATTTGAGCTGGAACTGTTGAAGAAAGTGGATTTTAATACTGATAATGTGCTTTGGGATATTCACCTAATGGTTAAGGAGCCAATTGATTGGATAGAAAAATGCATGTTTGTCGGAGCCAGCAGAATTATTGGGCAGGTGGAAATGATGACGGACAGGGATGATTTTATTACTAAGGTGAAAAATACTGGTTTGGAGGCAGGGTTAGCTTTTGATGTACAGACAATTATAGGCCAGATTCCAGAGGAAACAGATGAAGTGATTTTGATGGGGAGAAAAGCCGGATTTGGCTATTACGAACTGGATAAAACAGTATTAACCAGAATTAAAGAGGCCAGACAAATTGGTGGAACGTACCAGATAGCGATTGACGGTGGAGTGGATGTAACAGATATCAAAGAGTTAGAACTAAGCGGAGTGGAAATTGTATACTCAGAAACTAATTATTTTAAATTAAAAGAACTATATGATAACCAAGGATGAGATAAATAAATTAATTGAAATAGCAAATTTATCCGAAAAAAATGCCTATATTTTTAAATCACATCATGCTTTTGGGGCAGCAGTATTAACGACTGAAGGTGAGGTATTTGGTGGTTGTAATATTGACGGAGTAATTTCTAGTCTGGGATCATGCGCGGAGGTAGTAGCTCTTCACAATGCTGTGGCTCACGGAAGATATGAGATCAAGGCCGTGTTGGTAATTGATGAAAAAGAATTTGTTTATCCTTGTGGGACATGCTTGCAATTTATATGCCAATTTCAACAAAGCTCAAAAGAAAAGATAAAGATAATCTCAGCAAAAATAAATGGTGAGTATCTGATGAAGGATTTGACCGAACTACTCCCAAATGGCTATTTTTCAGATAGTAATGCCGAAAAATTATCTGCTTTTAAAAATAAATGAAAAAAACCAGCAAAAAAATTCAGAGGGTGGCTTTTTTTGGCGATGCTGAAGCAAAAACAAGTGATGTTCATTTTAAAGATGCTTTTTTGGTAGCTAAACTACTAGCAAGTGAAGGCTATATTATCTGCAATGGTGGTGGACCGGGGGTAATGTTGGCCAGCACGCAAGGCGCCAAAGAAGCAAAAGGAAAAGTTGAAATCGTAATTTTAAAAAAAGAAGACGAGCCGGGAAATTACGAAGGGACCGATAAAAATAATATTTTATTAGCTGACAAAATATATGAAATGCCCGACATTAGTGAAAGAACAGAAAAATTGATAGAAATTGCCGATGCTTTTGTCATTTTTAAGGGTGGAACGGGAACTTTAGCTGAAATAGGTATTGCCTGGGAATTGGCGAGATTTGACTATGGCCACCATGAACCACTAGTTTTTTATGGTAGTTTTTGGAACAGAATAGTAGGAAGTATTATCGAAAAGATGGAGTTTACTAAGGATGAACAGGAGGTGGTGACGGTGGTTCGGAAACCTGAGGAGGTACTGAAGACATTAAGGCGGGTTGGGAATTAAATTTGATTTCAATGGGAACATTTTTTGATTCAATAACTATATTTTTGGACAAGGTCAATCTGGCAATTTGGGAATGAGAAGTCTCATAAGACCAGGATTGATCAAAGATAAAATTACCGAGTGAATAATAAATATATTTATTTTGATAGACCTCAAGTGGTTGATAGACATGGGGGTGATGGCCGTGAATAATGTCGGCTCCAGCATCAATCATTTGGTGAGCCAAATCGACCCGCCACTGTTCCTGATGGGGCAGGTATTCATTTCCCCAATGGATAGAAACAATTAACCAATCGACTCTGGAATCAAGCTGGGCAATTCGAGAAATAATGGCTGTTTTGTCAGTCTGGGGATAGGTGATAAAGTCATAACCAATAAATCCAAAGGAGATTCCATTGATGTTTTGAATAAGAAAATCATCATAAAAATTGGGAACTAATGATAAAAATTTTTTGGTTTGAGAAAGACCATCTTGGCCATAATTTAGGATGTGATTGTTATTTAGGTTAACAATAAATCGATGAGACTGAAGAAAAGGAACGAAGCGCTCATCACCACAAAAAGTAAAGGTGCCCGTCTCCCCTTTCGGACATTGGGAAATAATCGGGCTTTCAAGATTGGCTAGGGTGAAGTCATTAGAAGTAAGCCAGGGAGAAATTTCTTTGAAGCTCCAAGAAAAGTCATTTTTAAGTCTGGCAGTTGAAGTGATGTGGCGACCAAGCCCGAGATCACCAACCAAGCCAACAATAACAATTGGGGTTGGAGTGGGGGTTGGGGAAAGACTCTGAATGACTGAGGAGATGGGCGTAGTAATGGGAATGGGTGATAGGTTTCTGACTGAAGGAAATAATGAAGAGAAAAAAGAAATAATAAATATAAATATTTTTTCCACTGGCTTTAGTATACTTAAAAGGATGGTAAAAAAGTTTTATTTATTATTCGTAGCTAGTTTGGTGCTGGGCGGATGTGGATTTGATATGTCTAAATCAGGGGTAGAAATAATCTGCAACCCCAGCGCTCAGGTGACGATTGATGGCAAGGAAATGGGGATGACTCCCTATAAAAATAATTCACTAAAACCCGGAGAAATAGAGATTAAACTAACACAGGACAATAAGCAGTGGAGCCGAAAGGTTCATTTGGAAAACAACGCCAATACGGTAGTTAATTGGGATTTTAGTCAAGAAAATCAAACGGCTGGTGGCTATGTTTTATATTTAGAACCGACAGGCAACAGAGAAAAGGCTGGATTTCTGGTCAGCTCAACTCCCGATAAAGCAGCGGTGGCGATTGATGGTGAGATTAAGACACTAACACCAGGTAAAATTGATGATTTTGGCGAGGGAGATAAGCAGGTAGTAGTTTCCTTTCCGGGCTATAAAAGCATTATTGTTTTTGTAAAAGCAATAAATGGATACCAGCTGATACTAGAATCTGAATTGGCAAAAGAAACAGTGATTAATACTGGAATATTGTCTCCAACACCATCGACCAACGATCAGGCAACCAGTGAACCAACAATTAATCAAGTATGGGTGAAAATAAAGGAGACGGAAACTGGTTGGTTGAGAGTCAGAGACATTGCCGGAAGTGAGGGGGTGGAGATAAAAAAAGTAAATACTGGAGATAAATATAAATATTTGGAAGAGAAAAACGATTGGTATAAGATTGATTTGGGGAAAGGAGACAGTGGTTGGATTTCAGCTAAGTACGCCGAGAAACTTTGAGGATAAAACCGGTGAAAAGTAGTATTATACCGATAAAAACATAGAATTTTTGTTGGCTGTTTAAAAAAAGAGAGATCAGACCAAGGACCAGACTAATGGACCAATAAAAAACGGCTATTTGAGAGCGTGACCAGCCGATCTTAAGTAACTGATGATGAAGATGGTCGGCACCACCTAGAAGAGGAGAACGGCCAGAAAGAAGTCGACGGATGATGACATAAACCGCATCGATAATAGGAATACCTAGAAGCAAGATTACTGTGGCCAATTTCGCTCCTGAAAGAATTGATAAAACGGCAAGGAAAAAACCAGCCAGGCTTTTACCACTGTAGCCAGTCATGATAGATTGGGGAAAAATATTGTACGGGAGAAAACCAAGATAAGCACCGGCGACAGTAGCAGATAACAGAATGACCGGCCATTGAGTAATGTCCTGGGAAAATCTGAATCCGAGAACGCCAATAAAGAAGGCAGAAATGGAAACAAAACCAGGAAGTTGGCCATCAACACCTGACGACCAACCGACAACATTCATGCACCAGACTATCCAAATAATGGCCAACAAATCAGAAATTACCCAAACAGAGTGGGGTCCAAAAAAATTAAAGTTAATAGTTAAAAAAGAAAGGTCGATAATCCCACCAAAAGGATTGGAAACATAAGCAATTCCGATGCCGGAGCCGACAACCACCAGTGCGGCCAGAGTGTTGGTAATAAGCCTGGTAATTGGGTTTAGATCACTCACATCATCGATAATTCCAATAATTATGGTAATTAATGCCGCCAGCAATACTCCCAACAAGTGTTTGTCCAGGGACAAAAAAACCAAGCTAGTAATGATAATGGATAGAAAAATGGAGATTCCACCACCCCGAGGAACAGCAGAAAGAGCAGTGGCATTGTGGGTTTTCTGGTTTTTTTTAATTGGATCTTCAATCCAAGAACGAGAAATAAAGAATTTTCTAGTCAGCGGAGTCAATAGGGCTGAAATGGAAGCAGAAAAAACAATGCACAAGAGAAATGTAATTACCATTTAAGATATCAAATTAATGATATTAAATAATGAAATCGTTGAGAGAATTGAATACACAAGTGAAAAAATAACCAATAATCTGGAAAAAAGCAGACAACTCCGGTGAATTAGAGTGGCGATAGAATTATTAATCAGACTAATTATTATTGAGAGAGTAGGTAAGATAAATAGAGTTGAAGCCGGACCTAGTTGTGATTCTCCCCAAGATAAGGAAAAAAATATCGGGACTTGTGGAGGAAGACTATTGAATCGATAGACCAGATATAGAATCTGGAGAAAAATAAGGGTTAAATTCCAGCGAAAAAATTGGCCGTTGATTTTTTCTTGCCAAAACTTGCCTAGAGTGGAGAGCTGAATTGATAGGGTAGTAAAAATTGACATGGAATTAGCGGAGGCGGTAGACAGAAGCCGAATTAAAGCTCCGATCAAAAATGTAATAATTATCTACAATTCGGTCAAGTTCGGGAAAAGGTCGGTTGGTCATGGGAAAGGTGATAATAAATTTAGGCTGGTGAATTTTTATAGAATTAATTGTTTCGTCGTAACCACGAAAATCGACAATATGATAAGCAACTGTATATCTGCCGGTTGGTAAGCGGTCGGCGAGCGGATAAATATAAGGTTGATCACCCCAAATAAAAAGCCGATCATCGGAAGTAGTATTTTTTTTCAGATATGAAGATAGTTGATAATTGTTATTGATGTTTTGACCAAAAAATGATTGATAATCAAGCTGTGATTTAAAACCCAATAGGTAGGAATAGCTATTGATGTAGTAAGTAACTACGGGGTAAAAATAAAATTTATATCGGATGATAATAATTGCCAGAAATAAAAAGGCGAGAATGGTTGGGTATCTGCCCGATATTAGCAATCCGAACAGCAAACAGAGAGGAGGGAGGATTTGAATTAGATAGTGAGGATAAGGCCTGGACGATAGAAGGGTTCCAAAAATGGTTGAAATAAACCAAAAAAGAAGAAAAGCTGTTTGGACAGAGATTTTTTTAAATCGATACCCTAGATAGATAAGCCCATAAAAGACACAGAGCACAATTGTGCGACTAACTAATCCTCCGTCAGAGGTTGACCCCGAGTGAGAACCGGTAGCCCAAGAAGATAAATAGCCAAAATTCTGAAAAATGGAAGCAAAAAGAAACTGTGACAAAGCCCCTTGAAAATAAAAATATATCCCCCAAAGGACAATAGGAGTGAAGAAGCCTAGGGTAAAAACAAGAAGCTGCGATATTTTGAGTTTTGATTTAATAAAAATTAACCAGGCAAATAGAAAAGCAAATTCAATTGCCACCGGGATCTTGATTGTAAAAGCAAAGCCCAGAAGTAAGGAGGAAAGAAAAAATTTTTGATGCTTTATGAATAAATAAACACCAAGTATGGTGGGGAGAAGCATAAATATCTCAGCATTAGCAATATTTCCCTCAAATAAAGGAATTGAGGTGAGAACCAAAAATATGACAGTAGTGGCCACACTGAGACGACGGGAAAAAAAGTGGCATGAAAGGTGGTAGAAATAATAGAGGGTTGGTATCATCCAGATGAGGAGTAAAAGACGGAAACCAAAAACAGTTTGGGAAATGGCGGCTAAATAATACAGGGAGGGTGGCTTGTTGTCGTGAATCTGGCTGTAGACAACCCATCCATGACGAATTGCCTGACCTAAGGTTAGATATATTCCCTCATCTCCATACCAATCAGGTTCGATAAGCGACGGAAGTCGGAGAATAATGAACAAGAGAGAGAGTAATAGCAGTAATCGATGTCTTCTGAAAAACCCCCGAATCATTTTATGATTTTAACATTATTATTTTGCCTTTTTTTGGGTGGTTTTGTATTCAAGTCGACGACCCAAAAGTAAGCGGGTATGAGAATCCAGACCAGGTAAAACTGACATGGTTAAAGTGGCGACAGGCATAAGAGGCCACTGAAGCATGTTTTTTAAGAAATTAACAACCCCTTTTTTCTGAGATATGGGGCGTAGTTGCCAATCAAGAATAATTAAGACAACTAAGGGTAGTAGACAAATTGTGAGAATGATATTAGAAATGCGAGGAAGATTATAACCAATGGAGGTTTGAAAAAAGTGAGGATTTAGAAGCGTGGGAAGACTAGTGCCGAGGGTTAATATAAACCAATTGCTTGACCAAATAAAGTGGGTCTCGATTAGTTTGAAGACCCGAAGTAGGCGAGTCAAGATGGGGATTTCCCGATGTTTCATCGCCTGCTTGATGGCGTAGGGAATATCGATTGCTCCCCAAGCGTGACGAACACATTGGTGATAGCGGTTTTTTAGGGCGTCAAAATAATTTTTTCCATCAGGAGCATTAACGATGGTGGGGAGAAAGATAGGCTCAACTGATGTCTTGCCACCACTTTGAAAAAAAGTCTGTAGAAAGATATGCCAGTCCTCGGGTATCATATCAGGATCCCAGTATCCGGCAGCGTCGATAAGGTGATACGAAGACGAATAACACGAATAATTGAAGAAAATCCCATCTGGCTCTTGAATATTAGCGATGTGAATAACATTTCCCATGGTACCGATAATTCGAATCGGGGCAGGAACTGAGTTGATATTATTATGCCAAAAAATCGGTGATTGCCAAAAGCGGAAATATCGTTCCGGCGATGACGCAAAATAATAGGTTAAGGCCGAGAAATACTTGGGGTGAAAAATGGTGTCTACGTCACAACTAGTAAGAGTTAAGTGGTCAAGATTATATTTGCCGGTAAGAATATAGTGCTTTTTAAAATATTTCGCTGCCCAGGCTTCGTTGCTGTGTTTTCCGGCAGTTTCGCCAACAATATCACTTGGGTGTTCGGTAAAAATAAGATCACCAAAAACGTGGTCATATTTACTTTGAAAAAAATCGATTGTTTGTTGGTTATTTTCCTGACCAGCTCTTTGTTCCTGGGCAAGAATGATATGAATTTTTTTAAGATCAATATCTACCTGCTTGGCTAAACTACCAATCGCCATGTCGATAACAGACACTGGCTCTTTGTACGATGAGATAACGATAACGTGACCAATATCTTTATATTTTAACCAATCGGCTCGAAAGTTGTCGTTAAACGCCTCAAGCCAGTTAATTTTTTTAGCGGACTGAATTTTTACGTAACCGATTAAAGCTAAGATAGAAGACTTAAACGATTGATATAACCAGTAGACCAGAAAAGCGATGACAAAGTAGGCGACAATTTTGGGAACCAAAAATGATCCCCAGATTGGAAATAATATTGTTGACCAAGCAAAAAAACCAGGTATCATTTCGAGAAAACGATTGGAGTTTAGATATTTCCTCATAAAGTAATTGATTATAACAAAATAGAACACGTAGATGAGATAAAATAGAACAAATGACTATCGGAACGGCCATAAATAAAACTGTGGCTTATTCAAAAAAATTTAAGACAGTAATTAGTCGAGAAGAACTGGAAACTAGACTGGTGTCTGATCAGATTTATTCAAGTAAGAAAATAAACGCCTATTTAAGTAACCACGCTATTGAGCTGGATAATACAACGAATAAGACATTGGCGATTAAAACTGAATTAGCTAAAAAAATGGTCTTGGATCATTTAATAAAGTTTCGGTCAATACTGATGGTAGGGATTACCGGATCGGTGGCCAGTCTTCACCCCAAGACAGATGACGATATCGACTTGCTAATAATTACCGAAAACAATCGTTTGTGGTGGACGAGGTTTTGGCTGAGGATATATGTTTGGTGGAATAATATTCCACATCGTCGATATGGCAAAAAGGAGGGTCGAAACGAATTCTGTTTTAATTTATGGCTAGAAAAGAGGGCGATAGTATTGCCCAAAGAAAGGCAAAATCTACGAAACGCACTGGATTTGATGATGATGATCCCGATTTTGGATAGGGGTGGATATTATGGACAATTTATTAATAAAAACAAATGGGTGACAAAATATACTGCCACTGGTTATGAGAGGGTAATGAGTAAAATTAGGGCGACTCCAAATCAAAACCAATCAAGTAATCGATTACTTGATTGGTTAAACCATTTTTTTTTCAGAGGCCAATACTGGTTTATGAAAGGTAAGATTCGAGGCGAGTTAATCAATAAAAAGGTGGCTTTTTTTCACCATGAAGATAAAATTGATAGAATGACAACGATGAAAAATAGTTTCAAAAAAAAGGATATTTGGTATGGATTGATGTTAATGGCAGTTTTTGGATTTGGAATGATGATTATTTTAGTATCACTAATCAGATTTAGTCTTGACAAAACATTAACTGATGACCGCAGAGGTGAAATTAGAAAAAAACAGATTGAAATTGTGATCTTGAATAATGGGACTAAAAAATCAGAATTTTATAAATTGCCTGACTTCGGAATGCTCTCGACTGATAAACGCTATCGACTTAAGGAGCTTAGAGACTGGATTTGGATTAAAATTACTAATAAAGCCCAGGATAAAACCAACTTATTGATGCTGATGGCTGACAAGAAAATTGCGGAAACGGACTATCTGTTAAAACAAGGCCAGATTGAGTTGGCAGTTAAGGCTGGCATCGAAGCGTTGGATAAACTACAATATGCAAAATCGGTTTGGGAGAATAGTTTAGATAATAATCCGGAAACTGATCAGAGAGTATATTTGGCTGGTTATGTATATCAAGAGATTCTCCGAGAGGATATTAAACGATTATCTATTAATAATGAAAATCTTAATAAATTAATAGAAACAATTAATCAATGGAATGAAACGCAAAAAATCAAAAAATAAATCTATATTTAGAGTTTTCGGATTAGCCTTTATTGGTGTGGGGCTAATAGTCATCGGGCTAACTTTGTATGCGGTCAAGGATATGCCAAATCCAAGAAATTTGACCACCGGCGAGTATCCCGAGTCCTCAAGAATATTTGACAGAAATGGCAAATTGCTTTACGAGTTTTATGGTGATAAAAGAAGGGTACCCGTCAAATTATCTGAAATACCAGACAATTTCAAAAAGGCAACGTTAGCAATAGAAGATAAAGATTTCTACACCCATGGCGGGTTTGACTTAAGAGGAATATTGCGAGGATTATATCGGACAATATTTGAAAAGCGACTCCAGGGCGGTTCGACTTTGACGCAACAATTGGTTAAAAATGCCCTATTAACACAAGAAAGGACGATCTCCAGAAAGGTTAAAGAGGCAATCCTGACGGTGGCAACTGAATTATTGTATAAAAAGGATCAGATTTTGGAAATGTATTTTAATCAAATACCGTACGGAGGAACTATGTGGGGGGTGGAGGCGGCAGCCAGAGGTATTTTCAACAAAAAAATTAGTGACCTTAATTTGGCAGAATCAGCCCTGATAGCGGGGTTGCCAGGGTCACCGACACGCTACTCCCCTTTTGCCCACCCGGATGCGGCTAAAAAAAGACAGGAAATGGTACTGAGTCGGATGGAGGAACTGAAGATGATTACGAGCGATCAAAAAGAAGAGGCGATGGCCGAAAAATTAAATTATTATGTTAACCAAAATGATGTCTTGGCTCCTCATTTTGTTTTTTATGTCAAAGAAAATCTGGTGGAAAAGTTTGGATTAAAAAAAGTAAATGAAGGCGGACTCAGAATAACAACGACTCTGGATTCTGATTTACAGGAATATACCCAAACAACCGTATCTTCGGAAGTGGCAAAATTGGCTAAATCTAACGTTACCAACGGAGCCGCAATGGTGATAGAGCCAAAAACTGGACAAATTTTAGCTATGGTTGGATCAAAGGACTATTTTGCAAATGACATCGAAGGTAAGTTTAATGTGACGACAGCTTTAAGACAGCCAGGCTCGTCTATCAAACCACTAAATTATGCCGTCGGAATTGAGACCGGTAAAATTACGGCAGCTTCGGTAAGTTATGATGGTCCGACTTGTTTTAAATCAGAGAACCAAAGGGACTATTGTCCAACAAATTACGGCAATAAGTATTTTGGGTTGCAAAACGTGAGAACGTCACTGGGCAATTCAATTAATACCACTGCAGTGAAGGTGTTGAAACTAAATGGGGTTGAGGCATTCGTGGCATCAGCGTCAGCCATGGGGATTACAACACTTAAGGACGCATCAAATTATGGCTTGTCTTTAACTTTGGGTGGTGGTGAAGTGATGATGACTGATATGGCGGTTGCTTTTGGAGTGTTGGCAAATCAGGGTTTAAAGCAGGAATTAACTCCAATAATCAAGATTGAAGACTCTAAAGGAAATATTTTGGAAGAGTATAAATATGTCCCAGGAGAACGGGAGCTATCAGGGGAAACTACGTATATTATCTCCCATATATTGTCTGATGATGGGGCGAGACGGATGGTGTTTGGGGCAGGTTCATTATTAAATATTAAGAAACATCCTGAAGTATCCGTTAAAACCGGAACTACAAATGATCTGAGAGACAATTGGACCATCGGATATACGTCTGATTATGTGACGTTGGTTTGGGTGGGAAATAATGATAACTCCAGAATGAGGGGGGTAGTTTCAGGAATATCGGGGGCAGCTCCAATTTGGAGTAAAGTGATGACTCAACTATTAACAGATAAGCCAGTAAAGGTGGTGGTGAGACCACAGAATGTCGTCGGAACTAATGTCTGCAACTTAACCGGCCAATTACCTCCGGAGGAAGGTTGTGATCTTCATTATGAATATTTTAAGAAAGAGTTTGTGCCAACATCAAAAGTGCCACTAAAAATGAATGTCCTAATAAATAAGGACAACAACCAAATTGTTGGTGTGGGAGATTCGGCTACCAATACAGAATGGCAAGACCACAATGTTATTAAAGATATCTCTGGCCAAATGGTTTGTTTGGATTGCCCCCCGATAACCGACGGAGAAACACCTATTTACCACATCAACTAGTGTTGATATTCTCTTTTATCAGAAGATTGTTGATCAGTCTGGGCAAACCGTTTCTGTTGTTGGGTAAATTAATTACCCAGATATTGATGTCAATATTACTGAGATGGTCGTATTGGGTTGGTACCTTGGTAATAATTGGACTATGTGTCGGGGTTATTTGGATATATCAAGATGTAACCAAGGAATTGCCAAATGTGAACGCAATATATAACCCACCAATGATGTCCACTAAGATTGTTGATAGAAACGGAAAACTGTTGTATAAGTTTTACGATGGAGAAGATAGAAGCTGGGTAAAATTGGACAAAATTCCCCAGAGTTTGATTTGGTCAACTCTGGCAATTGAAGATAAAGATTTCTACAAACACCACGGCTTATCAATTAGAGGAATTATTAGAGCTTTGATATTTGATATTACAAAAGAAGACGGGGTTAGGCCTCGAGGCGGATCGACAATAACCCAGCAACTAGTGAAGGTGGTGTTTTTAAGTGGCGAACAAAAATGGCAGAGGAAATTGAAGGAAGCAATTTTGGCAATTGTAATTGAGAATAAATTGTCAAAAGATCAAATTTTGGAAAGATATCTTAACCAGGTAGCGTATGGTGGTGATACTTACGGTGTACAGGAAGCAGCCCAAAAATATTTTGGTAAAGATGTGGAAAATCTGAACCTGGCGGAGTCAAGTTTTTTGGCGGGGTTACCGGCATCACCAACGTCATATTCACCATATGGAGTTAATAAACAGCTTGCCTACGACCGCCACAAGCAAGTAATTAATCAATTGATTAGTAGTGGAATGATAAGCCAGGAAATTGGGGAAAAAGTTAAAGCAGAAAAATTAGAACTAAAACCAGAAAAAAAAATTATCAAGGCACCCCACTTTGTTTTTTATATTAAAAATATATTAGAGAGTAAATATGGCTATGTCAATTTTGGTCGATTAGGATTAACGGTTAGAACCAGCCTGGACTTGTCGACTCAAGTAATAGCTGAAGAAATCGTGCAAAAAGAAGTAGCTGGGGTAAAAAAACTTCACATAACAAATGGGGCTGCGATGGTGGTTGGAGTTAAAGATGGTGATATTTTAGCAATGGTTGGTTCCAAGGATTATTATGCCGACGATATCGATGGAAAATTTAATGTGACTACAGCGTTAAGGCAGCCAGGATCGTCTATCAAGCCTATCAACTATTTATTGGCGCTAAAAAATGGAAAAACACTAGCATCAATAGTTAATGACAGCCCGGTTAGTTATCAATTGAAAGGGCAGAAGCCATATAATCCCCAAAATTACAACGGAAAATTTATGGGGCCAGTAACTTTGAGAACAGCATTAGCCTCGTCATTGAATATCCCTTCAGTAAAATTATTAGCTGAAAATGGAGTTGATAATATGATTGATTTGGCTAAAACTATGGGCATAAATACTTGGAATGATAGAAATCGTTTTGGTTTAGCTTTGGCTTTGGGGGGAGGTGAAGTCAAGATGACAGAATTTGTCCAAGCCTATAGTGTGTTTGCCAATATGGGAGAAAAAATAGAAATTAACCCAATATTAGAAATTAAAAACTATCTGGGAGAGATTGTGTATCAAAAACAAATTGAAAAAAACAGAGTGGTTGAGGCTGAATATGCTTATTTGATAAATGATGTTCTGAGTGATGATGTGGCCAGAGCGCCAATTTTTGGCTTAAATTCCAAGCTCCATATCCCTGGTAAAACGGTGGCGGTAAAAACTGGTACCACGAACGTATTAAAGGATAATTGGTGTATAGGGTGGACACCGAGTGTTTTGGTGGCAGTTTGGGTGGGCAATAATGACAGCTCACCAATGAGCTGGGTAGCCTCCGGAGTGTCTGGGGCAACCCCGATTTGGAATCGGATAATAAGTAAAAGTATCGGAGTAGACGAAAAATGGGAAAAACCGGTAGTGGTAAATAAAAAAAATGTCTGCGGAAAGGATGAGTATTTTATTGATGGCACCGAAAAAGAAGCGAAGTGTCCGATTAGGCCAACAGAAACACCAGCTAGGTAGGATTGTTGAGGGCAGACCAATAAATTTCTTCTATGATCTGGGGGATTAATTGTGGCTGATTGTGATCAGGATTGTTTATTTTTATATAAAAATAAAGAGTTTTTTGAGGAGTATTAATTAGCAGATTGGCTTCGTAGGGGCTCGTAGAGATGTGATGGATTTTAATAACCGCGCCAGGGGGAAGAATGAGATCAATACCGTCTTTTTGGGTGTCACTAGAAGTGAGGAGCGAATCGGTAATAGTTTTTAGCTGTGAGGGTAAAAGTGGGGGTGAGTTGAGAGAATAAATTGATTGGTTTTTGGTCAGATCATGCACCTGGATTGACCATGAATTTGGATTAAATCCACTGATTTGATTAAGATTTATTTGGGAGATTGAGGTTGATGAACTGTTAGGGGTAGGAACATTTATCTTAGGTAAAGATACGGAAAAATTAAAGTTTTTAAAATTGGAGAATACCCAAAAAATGATGCTGAGACCGATGGTTAAAAACAAAGAGACAATTAGAGTAATTCTTCGCTGACGGTCTTTTTTTTCACCATCTATTGATTCAACCAAATCGAGTTGCTCAGCTGATAAATTTTTGCGATTTTTTTCTGGCTTGGGAAGCATAATTATGATTTCATCTGATCAAGGGTTAAAAGACCTGGTTTAGCACCAAGACGTGAAACAACTGAGGCGGAGTTTTTTATCCCCCAATGAAGAGCGTCGTTGGGGGTTAGTTGGTGAGCCAGGGCGGCGACAAAGGCCGACCCAAAACCATCACCAGCTCCGGTTTCATCGACCGGATGAACGTTGATGATTGGAGAGAATAGCTTTTGGGTTTCAAAAAGAACGTAGGCACCATGTCGACCATCCGTGATGGCTGTAATTTTAGATCCAAAGGAAGCCAGTTTTTTCCAAAAAAGATCGTCATCTATCGAGTGTTGGGTAAGCTGTTGAGATTCAGTTCTATTTAGAAGAAGAAAATCGACATGGGAGAGTAAGGGAATTAGCCGGGAAGGATCTGAAAGTTCACGATTACCTGGATTTAAAGAAATACGAATATTGTTTTCAAAACCAAAACCGATTATTTTTTCCAGAAGGTCGAGATTACCTTCAAGAGAGCTGATATATAACCAGCCAGACTGCATAAGGGTTGACCAATTAAGATGGTCTTCCTGAAGACAACTTGGGCCTCGGGAGGTAAGAATGCTTCGACCACCATCAGGGGCAACCAGAATGACTGAGAAGTCGGTTTTTTCTTGATCTGATTGGACCAGTAAGGAGGAGTCAACGTCATTACTTTCAAGATCTTGGAGGATATAGTGACTGAGAGGGTCGGTGCCAAACAAGGAAACGCAGGCGGATTTAAGACCAAGCCGGGAAAACGAGACTGAAGAATTAGTGGCTCCGCCACCTGAGCAAATCAGACTGTCTGAAATTTCATTTTTTGAAGAATATGCCAATGACAGAGATTGGCCACCTTCTACTTCAGTATCGGCCTTAACGGTCAGCTGATTAGATTTAATAAAGATGTCGGTGGTGGCAGCGCCGATAGAAACAATGTCAAACATACTTCATTGTAGATAAGATTGGTCTAACAGTAAACTAACTTATATAATTGAGTATGAAAATATTTCTAACTGCAAAATTTCCAATCAACGACATATCGGAAAATTTGTATCAGGAGTTGTCGAAAATTGGTTTTGAAGTACAGTGTTTCGCCAGAGATGTGACTACAAAATTTGATAATCCAAGACAATTAATGAGAGAGGCGGAGAAAATGATTAATGAGTGCGACATTCTGGTGATCGATGTAACTGAAAAATCTTGGGGAAGATCAATAGAGGCCGGGATAGCTTTTGGGGGTAGAAAAAAAATAGTGGTGATACATAAAGGAGAAACACCAAGTGAAACAGTGTTGGGGATTGCTGATTATGTGTGGAAGTATGACAAAATATTTGACTTGGTGCCTAAATTTCAAGCGTTGCTCTGAGAAAAATCCTGTAATTTGTCGGTGACAATTTTTGAGATATCAATGATCACTGGATTTAGATAATCATATACTTTTTCAGAGGAAGAGTTGGTGAGGTTAGCCGTAAGTGATTGGCGAAAAGCCAGGCGAAGGTCGGTATTAATATTGATTTTTACCACCCCAAGGTCGA
>Ga0209373_10002399_pt1 | contig 18920 bp, 31 predicted proteins | sample Higcelweek5metaG_FD_187173 | JGI IMG/M metagenome (GOLD analysis project Ga0209373, IMG submission 187173) | Freshwater pond sediment microbial communities from the University of Edinburgh, under environmental carbon perturbations - High... | ecosystem: Environmental > Aquatic > Freshwater >... | reverse complement strand
CAAAGTTCTTTGGGGATGCTATTCCCGATCAAGAGTTGGGGATGTGGCTTTGTCCTACGTACAGCATTAAAGAGATGCTTTCCACAAAGACATATTCTGACGGGGGCGAGTCAAAGCCGTTATACCTTCAGGATAAAGCTATTTATAATATGTGGAAAAACAATATCAAAGCTGCTATTATTAAAGCATCTGAACCTATTGAAATAAAAGATTATGAATCTATGTGTAAGATTACTACTGATATTGACCAAGCTATAGATTGGATAGAAGAAGCTATGGATTGGGAATATGTATCTTTCGATATTGAAACAAATTCCATTAAATGCTATAGGGAAGGTTCAAGAATACTCTCTGTATCTATAAGTAATGGAAAAGTAGCATATGCATTTAAGTTTTTTGATGATAAAGTATTCAAGAGAATGTTCAAGAATCTTATGTTAAATAGTAGCAAAAAGATTGCGCATAATACGTCGTTCGAGTATCAGTGGATTAAACAAAAGGAGGGGTACTACATAAAGAATGCAGATATAGATACTATGTTAATGGCTCATTGCATAAATTCTCATAAACCAACCGGATTGAAGTATGAGGTGTATCATCGTCTTGGAGTTATAGCTTACGACGAGACTGCTGATGAATTTATAAGTTCCTCCACAGAAGAAAAAGAAAAGTATGGAGATAATGCTTTTAATACCCTTGTAAATTGTTCTATTGAGGATATGCTTTTGTATAATGCACAGGACTCCTTATACACATATATGATCTTTGAACAGATGAGAAAGGAGATGGATGAGTTTCAATGGGGAGGTTATAAATTCCTTAATGAAAGCTCACTGTGGCTGACTCAAGCGCAAGTACATGGCTTCAGTATAGATGTAGAGAACTATGCAAATGTTAATATCACACTAGAGAATAAAATTAAAGAGCTAGAAGCTAATATTCTGCTTTGTGATGAAATTAAGCTATGGGATAAAGAAGAACCTTTTAATTATAATAGTGGGCTACAGTTAGGCCATCTCTTGTATGACATTATGAAAATTAAGCCCTCTATATTTACAGAATCAGGAAAACCAGCCACAAGCGTAGAGGCATTGGAAAAACTTGATACCCCACTGGTTAAGAAGATTCTTGAGATTAGAAAATATCAGAAACTCTTTGGCACATATATTCACCAATTTGCTCTTGAGCAGACTGATGGTAGAATTCATGCGTTTACTTACCTTAATCGGGTGGAAACATTTCGTTCTAGTATGGGATCTATAAATATTCAGAATCAGCCAAAACGTGATAAATTTGCTAAGCAACTTATTACATCTATGGTTATACCTGAAAAAGGTCAAAGACTAATAAGTTTCGATCTTAAAGGAGCCGAAGTTACAGTTTCCGCATGTAATAGTAAAGATAATGAACTCATAAAGTATGTAGAAGATTTAAGCCAAGATATGCACAGACAGCTTTGTATGTTTGGATTTTTTCTTGAGAAAGATGAAGTGACTTCTATATTGAGAAAGGGTATGAAAAATACGCTTACATTTCCCTTGTTTTATAACTCTTATTATGTTAATATTGCTCCAGATTTATATGAATTTGCAAAAGAACAAAACATGCTTCCGCATCTAGCAAAACATGGTATAAAAACATATGTAGACTTCGTTGAACATGTACGGAAGATAGAAGAGCACCTTTGGAAAGATATGTTCCCTAAACATAGATCATGGATGAAGAAACAATGGGATATTTACCAGAAGGATGGAAAATTATCTATTCCAACAGGATTTTATGTATATGCACCTATGAGGAAAAATAATACTCCTAATACTCCTATACAGGGGAGTGCATACCACTGCAATCAGAGAACGTTTAATAAGTTATCCGCATTTATTCAAGAGAAAAACTTAAAAAGTAGATTATTGTTTCAGATACACGACAGCTTGTGCCTTTCTGTAGAACCCGGAGAAGAGGATCTACTTGATTGGGCTGTTTGGTATTATGGAACTCAAGAAATTAGACAGGAGTGGAAATGGCTTATTGCTACATTGTATTACGAGAAAGAAATGGGAGATATAGATGCCTCATGGAGTACACTCAAAGAGGTTGGATTACTTGGACAGGATGGTAAGATAATAAAGAAATAAGGGAGTAATAAAATGATTCAAATAAATGTATCCAATGGAATAATTGTTGTTGATGATGAAGATGTAAACAAAGTTATGCAGAAAAAATGGTATGTACGATATCCTAAGAGAGGGAGCACACCTTACTGTTATACGTGGGTATATACAGGTGGAAAAGTAATTGCTACATCATTACATCGATTTATTACAGGAACAATTGATAAAGATTCCGTCATAATAGACCATATTGACCATGATGGATTAAATAATCAAAAGGGGAATTTGCGAGTATGTTCTTGTATTGAAAACGCATGGAATAAACAAAAAGGGAGAAACAATACATCAGGGTATAAAGGGGTTACTTGGAAAAATAACAAATGGTGTGCTCGTATAATGAAGGAGAACATTATGTATGATTTAGGAAGCTATTCTATTATAGAAGACGCAGCCTTTTCATATGATATTGCAGCGTTATATTTATTTGGAGAATTTAGTTGTACTAATTTTGATAAAGATATGTATGAAGGTATTGATATAAAAAATGAATATAGTAATAGACTTTATATTCCAACTTCACACTATAGGGGGGTTGTGCAGAGAAAGACAAATTGGGAAACAACAGTGTGTGTTGGAAGAAAGACTAATTATATTGGTAGATTTTCTACAGAATTAGAAGCTGCCCTCGCTTATGATAAGAAAGCCTATGAGCTTCTAGGAGACAAAGCCAAGCTAAACTTTCCTGAGCGAATAGATGAATATAAAGGAGTAATTACATGAATTATGGTGTAGAATTTACGTTCAAAGACGGTAAAAAAGATTGGTACGACCCTATTGACAAAGATAAGGTCAGAGAGGAAATGGATAATGATGATATAGGAGAAGCACATATTTGGGTAAATGTGTATGATTATTGGATAGATAAAGATAAAGTAGAATCCTATAAGTTCTATGAGGTAGGAGAGGAATAATGCACTTTGAGAACAACGTAAAGCGACATTGCTACATATGTGAGGATAGAGATACAGGAACTGTCTGGTTTGATGGAGAATATGTTTCAGGAGCCTTTAGGGATTTTATTGATAAAGAAGTAGATATCACTGTGAGTATGAACCCAGTACAAGCAGATGATTGGCAAACAAATGAAGTCTGCTTGCAAGACAAACTATACAATGCTTTATCTGTTTGTTTAGATGCTCTTTATGAAGCGTGGGAAATCGCACCATTGGATAGACTTCCTAGCAAGGTGCCCAGAGCAATTCAAGAGGCTCAATATGCTCTGAATCAGGTAGATGGGGGATCTAGGTAATGCTAAAAGGTTCAGGATTCACCCCTTTTGGAGATCCCCTAACTCTTAACTACTATAAGCATCCTCTAGGGCTTTGGTACAAGAATAAGTCCTCTACTTGGCATCTCTACCACCATACCCAGATGGGGTTTTCAGATTATGTGGTGTGGGCAGCTAACAGGAAGAACAAGATCGTCAGGCATTACCCACTCCTTGAGATTAACCATATAGCTGCCTGTGGGATTATGGTGAGGGATACAGAGCAGTTTCATAATGGCTGGGACACTATGCTTAAAGGCAAATGTGTATGCAAGAAGTGTCTAGCTGTACTGAAAGAGGAACTAAAGGCACAGGGGCTATTGGTGAAGCGAGGTACATATTTGGTATACCTTCCTTCTCAACCTCAAGAAGAACTATCTCCCGCGACTGCAGAGGAGAAGTTACTTGACAAAGGTGAGAAAGCATGGTATGATATATAGGAATTATAGGAGGCTGAAATGAATACTGTTAAGATTGCTAAGTTTGATGACTATTCTTTGACTTTTGATGACGGGACTATTTTGTGCTCACAGCATGATCAAGATTGTTGTGAGTCTCATTATTTGTGCTTAAGCGATTTCTCTATTGTAGATTTCAATGGACTTGAATTTGATCTAAGCAATGATAACTTTTTTGAGCGAATTGATGGTTTTGGCATAGCACTTAAGCCAACTAACGGACACCCTGTGCGGATTCCCGGATACGGGTATAATAATGGGTACTATTCATCTCAGTTGGATTTAGTGTTGACCCGAGCTAATGGAGACACTAGAGTATATGATGTGTCTGAGTGTCAGGTAATAGAGGGCTAACGTTTTTATAGGAGGTAGATATGCAAGTAATTAAGGGTAAGTATAATAGTGCTAATGTAATGATTGATGCGGTAGATGATTCCACTCGTTCTCAGATTCAGGGATTTGTGAATAATCCTTCTTTTGGAGCATCTTATATAGCTATTATGCCGGATTGTCATGCAGGAGCAGGTAGTTGTATAGGGTTTACTATGCGGATGGTTGATAGGATCATCCCAGACATAGTTGGGGTAGACATCGGCTGTGGAATGTTATCTGCCAAATTTGATGTAGAAGGCCTTGATGTACGGGCTTTTGACCAGTTTATTAAGGATAACATCCCTTCTGGGTTTTGTGTCAATGACAAGGCGTATGATGGAAAGCCTTTCTTTCTGGATACTGTTAAGAAGATCGGTATGGATGAGGGTAGGGCTCTGAGGTCTATCGGCACTCTGGGTGGTGGAAATCACTTTATTGAGGCTGGATATGGTTCTGACGGTAAATTGTGGGTTACTATTCATTCAGGATCCCGTAATTTAGGTCTCCAGATTGCAAAATATCATAGTACCAAGGCAAAAGAGCTCTGTGCTAAGCGGGGGGCAGATACTCAGGGTATTCCGTTCCTTCTGGTGAATTCTCCTGAAGGGCAGGATTATATTGCAGATCAGCTCATTGGTGTAGAGTATGCTCATAAGAACCGCATGGCTATGATGGGTAAGATTATGGACTTTTTTGGTAAGGTGACTGTGGATAGCATAGAGTCTGTCCATAACTTTATAGATGAGTCAGGTATGATTCGTAAAGGAGCTACTTCGGCACAGCTTGGAGAGAGAGTAATTATACCATTCAATATGCGTGATGGGCTTGCTATCTGTGTTGGAAAGGGAAACAATAAGTATAATTATTCTGCTCCTCATGGCGCGGGTCGTATCCTGTCTCGATCCAAGGCTAAGGCTACTCTTGATGTAGGATACTTTAAGGATGAAATGGCATTAGCTGGAATATACACGACTACTGCCAATGCAGGTACGCTTGATGAGTCTCCTGATGCCTACAAAGATATGAACATCATCCTCGATAACATTAAAGAGACTGTGGACATTGTTGAAATGATTAAGCCCGTTTACAACTTCAAGGCTGGTGGAGAGTAACTGTATACTTTTTCATACACTATGTGTGTCAAAATGACACACTATGAGCCCCATTGACACTTATCAAGAGTGTGTGATATGGTTCTTATTCCCGTCTTTGAGGACGGGATTTATTATCTGGAGGTAAAAGTATGTTTAGACATTTTCAGGATTGGCTTGATAGAAACAGGATTAAATCACTCAGAAAAGCCTGTATGAAGGCTATGTGTAAGGAACATTTTAATGATATGTGTGATAAACTCGCGTTTGAAGGCACCGATTACGGTTCAGGAGTACAAGGACTCGTCAGTGGCATGAATGCTTCTGCTATATGGGAACCCCCTAAGACTTCTACACAGATTATTGCAGATTTGACAAGTGCTATTAATAGACTGAGTAGACGTTCAGGGAAATAAGGAGGCAGAAGATATGTTAATTGGATTAATTATTACATATGTTTTGGGAGTAGGCGGAATGTTCATAGTAGCTATTCAGCTGCCACCGCATACTCATGGAATCAGTGACATTGTTAGCTCTTTTGTGGTTTCCCTCATATGGCCATTTATGGTAGTTGCGGGGCTCATTATGAAGCTGTGCGGGAGATAGAAGATATGCAGAAAGCAATTATTGTAAGTATAGCTGCAGGCAATAGAAATCAAGGTACAGAACCCCTAAACCAGTATCTGTCTGATGGCTGGAAGGTGCTTAAAGTTGAACCCTTCGTTCCCAGTGTTGGCGGAAATTCAGGCTCATTCACACTAGGTGCATCTTTGGTTATATTGGAGAAATAGATATGGAAGTATTCCTTGCAATGTTAGTAGGTCTAGGTATAGGGATTGTATTTGGTGTGGATTGTGCTCTTGCCAAGTACAAGAAAGTAGCAGAAGAACACAAGGTTGTGGAGATTGCAGGTAAAGTATATAGGTTGGTGGAGGTTGAGGGATGAATTATATAGACACTATTGTAGAGAACACTATCCTTCAGGATTGTCCTTATGATCATTTAAGTGGATCTGCTACAGATATGGATGATGAGACCTATACAACACCCCTATTTGGTACAGGGGAGCACGGATGCAGGGGAATTACTTGTAAGGAATGTTGGAATCAGGAGGTTGAGGGATGACCCTTTCTATAAAAGAATATGAAACAATTATAGATGATGAAGACTATGATTTAATAAAAGAGTTCTCTTGGAGAGTCTGTAAGAAGGAAGAAAAGCAAGGACTTATATACTTCCATGCAGCGACTAGAAGAGATCCTGTAACATATAAACAAAAAGACCTTAGATTGCATAGACTTATTATGGGGTGTGTTGTAGGAGATGGAATTTATATAGATCATATAAACCACAATACGCTCGACAATAGAAAATGTAATCTTAGAAAAACTGATGCTGGTGGAAATGTAAGAAATAGCCGAAAGAATACGCGAAACACCTCTGGCTACAAGGGTGTCTTCTTTTTCAAAAGAGACTCCATATATAAGGCTGGCATTAAATACAATGGAACCTCCTATAATATAGGAAGTTCTACAGACATAATTGAAGCCGCGAGACTATATGATATGATGGCAATTAGGTTGTTTGGAGAGTATTCCTGCACAAACTTTGATAAGAACAATTATAAGGATGACGAAATAGAAGAAGTGTATAAGAAAATGATAAACAATCTGTATTCTTCTAATACGTCTGGTTATAGAGGGGTTTCGTGGAACAATAAGATGTCTGGGTGGTCAGCGAACGTTCAATACAATAATAAAAACCACTATTTAGGGATATTCAATGATCCCATACAAGCGGCAAAAGTACGAGATAAAAAAGCTATAGAATTATTTGGAAGCGCAGTCATACTAAACTTTCCAAAAGAAGACTATATAAAGGAGCAACAGAATGAGCAAGAAGCAGCGAAGTGAGCAGGAATTTATTAAAGATACTATCGGGGGGTATCTGGAAGCAAATGATTGGAGGGTGCAAGAAAACTCTAATGTAGGATTCTCCATAGGTGGGTTGATGCTACATAGCTCTGGTGCTATGTCGGCTAATTATTGGTTGAATGAAGTATATCCAAAAGAGATTTCTGATGCACACAAAAATGCATCTATGCATATACATGATTTATGTATGCTTGCTCCGTATTGTGCTGGGTGGAGCATTAAGCAACTTATTATGGAAGGTCTTGGTGGTGTACCAGATAAGATTACATCTGCACCTGCAAAACACCTGAATACCCTTATGCAGCAAATCGTTAATTTTCTTGGTATTATGCAAAATGAGTGGGTAGGGGCACAAGCTCTATCCTCGTTTGATACATTTACCGCCCCATTTGTTCGGAACGAATCCCTATCTGATAAAGAAATAAAACAGTGTATGCAAACTTTCATATACGGTATCAATAGTCCTTCTCGATGGGGCTCACAAGCGCCATTCTCAAATATCACACTTGATTGGGTGTGTCCTAATGATATGAAGAATACTCCTGCTATTATTGGAGGCATTGAACAGGAATTTACCTATGGCGAGTGTCAATCCGAAATGGATAGGATTAATAAAATATTTATGGAAGTTATGATTGAAGGAGATGCTAGTGGGCGGGGATTTCAGTACCCTATTCCAACATACAACATCACCAATGAATTTAACTGGGATCATCCTAATGCAGAGATTCTATTTACTATGACTGCTAAGTATGGTACACCCTACTATAGTAATTTTATTAGCTCTGATATGAAACCAGATGATGTAAGATCAATGTGCTGTCGTCTTAGACTTGACAAACGAGAACTTCGCAAGCGTGGTGGTGGGTTATTTGGCTCGGATGAATTCACTGGTTCTATTGGTGTAGTTACTATCAATTTGCCTCAGCTTGCCTATCTTGCAAAACAAGAAACCCTTGATAACCCAGAACTCACAGAATGGATGTTCAAGGAAAAGATTTGCGCCACTATGAATCTTGCCAAACAAAGCCTTGAGATCAAACGTAAGAAACTAGTAGAATGGTTTGAGCAGGGTATGTACCCATATACCAAGAGATATCTCAGGAACTTCAATAATCATTTCAACACTATTGGACTTGTTGGAATGAATGAAGCGTGTCTTAATCTTATTGGGGAAGATATTACCACAGAATCAGGAGTGCTTCTTGCTGAAAAAGTGCTGTTGTTTATGCGTGATGAGCTTCTTAAATATCAAGAGGAAACTGGGAACCTTTATAATCTTGAGGCCACCCCTGCGGAATCTACGTCATACAGGCTTGCGTTGCATGATAAGGCAAACTACCCAGATATTATCACATCAGGAGACGATGAACCATACTATACTAATTCTTCACAACTCCCTGTAGATTTTACCAGTGATCTTATGGATGCTCTTGATAGGCAAGAACCACTTCAGACAAAGTACACTGGTGGAACAGTGTTTCACGTTATGCTTGGGGAGCGGGTGACTAGTTGGGAAGCCTGTAGGGAACTAGTAAAAACCATCTGTGTGAACTACAAAATACCGTATGTTTCAATCTCCCCCATGTATTCGATCTGTTCTGAGCATGGTTATCTCGATGGGGAACAGGTAAAATGTCCCATGTGTGGAAAAGAGACTGAAGTATATGCGAGGATCGTAGGATACTACCGTGCTATAAGGAACTGGAATAAGGGTAAAAAGGAAGAAAAGAAGCACAGACTCGCTTTTATCACTAAATAGTACTTGACACTCTTCCTGTAATCTGCTATAATAGGGTTACAGGTTGAGAGACCAAAGGAAGGTTTATATGGACAATTTTATAATGCTTTCAGACAAATTAGAGGTCGAGGCTATGGCTGGTGCTCATATTTATGGGTGTAATAAAGAGGCTCAGGAACTAGCAAATAAGTTAGGTATTCCTGTAGTATTCAAGTTTAATGGTGAGAAGTATGCAATTAATCCGTCGTATAGGAGGTCTTAGATGAAAAAGAACATTGAAGTGTATGAGGGTCTGATTGGACTTGATGGTTTTTCTAATCTATATTACGCAATAGATAATGAGTCTATTGATAGTGTAGTAGATGCGTTTATGGGTAAGTGTGTCCGTATCACTATAGAAGAATTGGAGGAAAAACAATGAGACGATGGAAAGTAATTGATGGTGGAAATGGTTATTTTCACTATGGTGATATAATTACAAAAGCTGGGGAGGAGGTCACTTCATGGTTCTGGCTACCTGACGAGTCTGATTTTTGGGCAATTAATCTCTGTTGTCTTGTAGAAATCGACGAGAACGGGAACACCATCCGTACATACAAAGCAGGGGATAAACTTGACGAAGGCACTTTAGTGGGAGGAACTATGAACAAGGTAGAAGCAAAGAAACGATTGGATGCTATTGAGGCAGAGACTAAGGCACTTAGGGAGATCCTTGAGAAACCTGATGGGATTGTATATGACAGTGACAAAATTTATATAGCAATTAATCTAGAAATATACAGGCTCCCTTTTATTCTTATGGGGCATAATGGGCATTTTTTCTGGTATTCTCTTGAAACTTCAGAAGCCGTATGGACTTTGGAAAGGGTATCTGGACAGGAAGCTATTGGTAAAGTAATCTCTGATGGGTTTATAGTTCGCACTTTCTCTAAGCGCGACGACGCCCTCAAGTTTATGATGGAGTGCAAATAGATGTTTGCTATGAACGTGCCTTTTAAGAAACTCCATCCAGACGCCAAGATCCCCACTCAGGGGAATAGTATGTTTGATGCGGGTATGGATCTATCTTCCGTAGAAGAAGTAGAAATTAGGCCCGGAGAATCCAAGGCAGTTTCTATTGGACTTGCTTGGGATGGTATGTCTATGTGTTCTGAGTATGAAAAACCTGTACTTATCATCAAGTCTCGCTCTGGTCTTGCCTTCAAGCAACATATTGAGGTAGGGGCAGGAATTGTGGATGCTACCTACACGGGCCTTATCATGGTCATGCTGAGGAACATGGGTGAAGCCCCCTTCAAGGTAGAAGTGGGAGATCGTATTGCACAAGGCATTGTCTATATGATACCATATGTACAAGCTGTAGAGGTAGCAGAGCTTACTGAGACCAGTCGGGGTGATGATGGCTTCGGATCCACTGGAGTGAAGTAACCATGGCTGATTTAACTATGTGTCAAGGGCAGGGATGTCCATATAGTACCTTCTGTTATAGGCATATTGCTAAACCAGATACATATCAGTCCTACTTTGTAAAGCCTCAGTGGTATGTAGGTGAAGGTGATAAATGCAAATGTGATTACTTCTGGGAGACCAGAAAGGAGTTCATGAAATGAAATACGAAGTCGGGGATAGTATCACTATTAAATCTAAGGAAGAGATTGATGTATTGAAGAAAGGTACAGACAGTATCAATGGACTGCTTTGGATTGATGCTATGGATTGTCTTTGTGAAAAAACCTATACTGTACTAAGCATAGAAACAGGATATTACCAAATTAACGAGGATGATCCTTGGTGGGTGAATGATGATATGATTGCAGACACCACATCTGCTTCAGTAGGATCTATTGCTGGTAAAATTATAGGAAATACATGTATAGGCTCTTTAGCCCTCCTTGCTATTAACCCTGCTTCTAAGTACAACAAACCTATCACAGGTCTTGATGGTGTGAGGACTTCAGTTGATGTGTATCGTGTGCTGGTGGCTTTTGGCATCACTGACCCTGAGCTTCAGCACTCCCTCAAGAAGCTCCTGAATCTGGGCACTCGTGGCAAGGGGGACTATACACAGGATCTTGATGAGGCTATTCTGTCTTTGCAGAAGATGAAAGAGCGAAAGGAGCAGGAATGCAAGTAACCGGCTTTAAGAAGAAGGGTACTTGGCGAGAAGTTGCTGATGCTGCTAGAACCACCATCCATAAAGAAGCTGGAACTAATGAGCCTTCACTTGCATGGAAGAAGCAGATACTTCTTGCAGAGCACAGCCCTATTCGTACTATGCAATTTAAGTGGAAGTGGCTTGAGCTTCCCTATTTTGTTTCAGTGCATTTTGCACGACATTGGTTAGGTATTGTTCATTTCGTTTCTACTTCTCGTACAGATAGAACGGGGGTTGACAGAACCAAACTTTATCAGGATAATCCAGTGGAGCATGAGTGTGAGGCTAATGCTCAGGCTCTTATCAATATTAGCCGAAAAAGATTGTGTAGAAAGGCTAGTAAAGAGACTCAGGATGCTTGGTGGAAAGTGTATCAAAAGGTCTATGAGCAAGATCCTATCATGGCAGAAGCAATGGTGTGTGAGTGCATCTATAGAGGATTCTGTCCAGAGTTTAGTAGTTGTGGATTCTGTAACACACCAGACTATCAGGAATGGCTTACAGAATATAGAAATATTCCTAAGAAGGAGAAGTAATATGAAAGGTATTGTGTCAGAGCTTGTAAAGCGTATTGAGGATGCTTATGCAAATCCTAAGTATGAAATTGATTCCATTATTGTTGACAAGGAAACAGGTGAGATTAAGATTGCTTGCCATGTTAGAGAAGTGACTAAGGAGGAAGTAGATGGTTAAACAGTTTGGAATTGACATTACTGATGATGTCAAGATTGACAAGGTGCATCTTGAACTGGAGAATGAGTGGTATCCCGCAAAGTATCAGTTCTACTCAGATGCTCTTGCAGGAGCTAAGACTGAGTTGGATCTTGCCAAAGATAACCTTGAGGCAACCGAATCTCGTAGGGATCTCTATTGGCGCAGGAATCCTCCTGATGACCTCAAGGCTACGGAGAAGGTATTTGACTCTCTGTTGGCTGATGATTCTGAGGTACAGAAGGCTAAAGAGAATCTTCGTGCAGCACAGGAGACGGTAAACACCCTCTACAGTGCCGTGAACTCGTTGGACAAGGTAGGATCATCTATTGATAACCTTGTGAAGTTGGCTCTTGCCAAGTATTATCAGACCACAGGAGAAGTTAAAGATACTGTGGGCGAAAGCAAATTCGGTCATTAATTAAAGGAGATACCTAATGGACTTTGGAAATCGTGAGAAAGCAGGAAAGGGCGCGAGTTACTCCGCATTGGATTTTTCATCTGTTGGTGGAAAAGTAAACTTCTATAAGCTCAAGGAGGGCTCAAACAAGCTCGATGTAGTTCCGTATACGGCTTCTGCCAAGCTACACCCCCTCATTGCAGCAGGGCGGCTTGAGAAGGGCTCCCCTGACTATGATCTTGAGATCTTTGTGCATCGCAACATTGGTGCTTCTGGTGGTGCCTATGTTTGCCCCAAGAAGCTCACTGGTGCTCCCTGCCCTATCTGTGAAGCCGCTGAAGAGCTGGAAGCTCGTGTAAAGGGTGGAGACAAGAAGGCAGAAGAGACTCAGAAGAAGCTCTTCCCGTCTTTCCGTATCTTCATGAACGTGGTTGATATGATGGAACCCGAGAAGGGTGTGCAGGTATTTGAAACCAACAACAAACAGTTTCTCAAGCCCCTCAAAGCCGCACAAGCAGAGTTTAATACCGATTCAGACGCTCAGGAGAAGAGCCCGAAGGCACATTTTGCTGACCCTGATAATGGCCTTACTATCAAGGTGATTGGTGGAGCAGCGAGTTTTGGTGGGCATGACTACACTGAGCCTACTGGTATTACTCTTCTTGCTCGTAAGACTGACATGAATGATTATCTGGACAAGGCTATTCCTCTGGATAAGTGCATCAAGGTTCTCTCCTACGAGGAATTGGAAGCTATTTTCACTGGTGCTGTTGCTGAGGATGAACCTGAAGAAGAGGAAGAAGCCCCTGCTCCCAAGGCTAAGAAATCCGCTGTAGTTGAGGACGATGAAGAACCTGCTCCTAAGAAACCCGCTAAGAAGGCTGTGGTAGAGGAAGAGGATGAAACTCCTAAGAGCAAGAAGGTCTGCCCTCATGGTTACAAATGGTATAAAGATAATGACACCAAGGATGAGTGTGAAGACTGCAAGCTATGGCGGTATTGTGCAAAGGACACTGAGCCTAAGTAACAGTTAATTAGCATTGTGACACTATCCTTGTTAAAATGCAGGGATAGTGTTATCTTGTCTGGAGGCACTATGACAGACGATCAGTTGAAAGCCATAAGGAGAAATCAGTTGGCAAAGAAAGAGAAAGAAGAAACAAAAGAAATAGTGTACTTTTCTACAGGGCATACACTTATGGATCTTGTGGTGGGTGGGGGCGAAACAGCAGGTTATGGAATGGGTTATCCAGCAGGAACCATAGTCAGGGATCATGGTGACACAGGATCATCAAAATCTTTCAAGGCTACTGAATGTATAGCAGCAAACTACCATAAGTATAAGGATAAGTTTAAGTGGCGTTATTGTGACCCTGAGAACGGAAACACCATAGATTCAGTAGCACTCTATGGATTTAATATGTTTCCTCCAGCTAAGAAAGGGGATCGTCCAGTAGTCACAGCAGAAGATTGGGATTATGATCTCAATAAATGGCTGGACACAGTTAATACAGAAGAAGGTGAAGTTGGTATATATGTGCTAGACTCACTGGATTCTCTATCTTCTTTGGAAATGGAAAGTAGAAAAGAAGAGCGTCGTGCAGCATATGAGAAAGATAAGGACTTTGATGACGGTACATATGGTGGGGGACAAGCAAAATTTCTTAGTCAAGAATTCTTTCGTGGCCTCACAGCAAAGTTAGGAGAAAAAAACTGTCTCTTATATATTGTTAGTCAAGAGCGTGACAAAATTGGTGCTAAAACCTTTGAGAAGAAATACACTGTGGGTGGTGGTAGAGCTGTTACATTTTATGAAACAGTAAGACTGAGAAGCAGGTTGAAACAGAAAGATGAGCTTAAAGACCGTGTAATCAGTGCTGTTATAGAAGTTACTGCTGAGAAAACCAGACATCCATATCCATTCAGAAAGTGCAACGTCACTATTCACTTCACCTACGGTATAGACTCTATGGCAGATGAATTGGATTTCTTATTTGATTTTAGAACCCCAACAGGAGAGTTGAAAGAGTCCAAGAAAAATGCTATTAAAGTAGTATGGGACGAGGGTATGGAGCCTATGACACGAGATGAGTTGCTAAAATATATCCCAGAAAATAAACTGCGTAAAGAATTGAAGCGTAGGGTTATTGCTGAATGGGATGCTATTGAAGCCTCTATTAAAGTAGTGCGCCCTGCTAAGTATGGTGTAGATGATGAGTAAGTATGCCCAGAGTTAAGAAAGAGATCCTTCCACCAGAGCATTGTTCATCTGTAAAGGAGTATGAGAGTAGTGCTTATTGGAGGAAGAAGTCTCACAACTTACTTGAGCCCAAAGACACGGTATGTCAAATTTGTGGTCGGCCTCGCTGGGTATGGATGCCAAGGAAAAAGAAATGGAAGTGCAGAAGATCAAGTGTGCATCATATTACATACGAAAATTGTCCAAACGAGAAGCGAGAAGAATTTATGATTTTGTGCTACTCCTGTCATACTGAAAGCCATTTGATCTTGCGCTATAGGAACATCTGTGCTATGTTTGAGAGGATGGCTAAAATAGTGGAAGAATATTTCTTCTATGAGGGAATTGATACGTTTAAGCCTTGGTGATACACTATACCCGATAAGGTACACTATACATCGTATATACTACATTTATACCTTATCGGGTATTCTTTTAAGGAGCTATAATGGAACTGGAAGAACTGAAACGAAAGATACTGGATCTCCTCTCTAATGGGGATGTTAGCAAAAGCACTATAGCTAAAACCCTCTGGGAGACATCCTCAAGAAAGCTGACCCTCGCTCTGGAAGAGCTTACTACAGCTAACCTTATTTATAAGAGGGGGTCTCTTTATTCTCTCCAGAAGCCCGAAGAAGCACCTAAGCGAAAATATACTAAGAAGGAAGTCCCTACAAAGACACTTGAAACTACTCATGGATTAAGTGTAAATGTACTTCGTATAGTATTTGTCGTTATTGCTGTGTTCACTACAGTACTTTCTATGCGAAATGTATCTGTTTATCTAATGACTATATACCCCTTTCCTTTCTGGGCATTTTATGCGGGAGTACTGGTACTGTTCATTATCACAGGAATATCCTCCACTATATATCTCTGGACTCATAAGATGAAACCATTTGCTTGTGTAACTGGTTTTGCAGCAGTATTGGCTATTGTCTATAGCATCACCTGCACCACTATAGGCATCTATGATGGCTCTAAAGATGAGTTGGCTAAGATGAACCAGATTCAGAATACTAGAACTATGCTAGAAACGCAAACCACGGATATAGAGGACTCTCTAAAAGACATAGACAAACTTATAGAAAATGAGCAAGAAGCTCTTGACAGGGTTGAGACACTTATGGTACAATACGATACAGATGAGAAGCAAAAGGCTAATGCAAAGATATACAATAAACTGTATAGTGATGCAGAGAAATCTAGGAAGTTCATCAAAGATAAGATGGCTGAGAAGTTGAAGAAGCGCGATACTAAGGTGGTTGTGCAGGATAAGCAGGAAAGTGTAGAGGTTTATATACCTACCTTTGCCGATAGGATTGGAATGGCTTTAGGGCTATCTGCGGTTTTAATTGAGTTTATTATACATGTGATAGGTAGTATCTTGTTGGAGCTGTTGAACCCCGTTAGCACATATCTTGCATTGTTTATGGGTAAGAAGGAGGAATAATGAGATATGATTGGACTAAGGCCCCCTGTTGGGCTAAAGCGGGGATACTAACGAGTAGCGGAAGAGGTTACTGGATTGATGCTGTGAATGTATACCCATTAACCAAATATAATTGGGGGTTGCCATATGATGTTCATACATGGCTGATGAAACCATCAGAAATACTAGATACCTCTGGCGATTGGATCAAGTCACTAGAGTATAGGCCATAGGAGGAATAGATGGGTCTTGATAATTCAACATACAATACAGTCATAGCCACGCTCATTCTTATTGCAGGTATTTTTGTAGCTATAGGATTGAGCAGCGGTGGCAACGATCATAATGGGGGGTACTAAAGTGGACAGAGAAGATGCTGAGGATATTGTAAATATGTATGGAAGCATCACGGAGTCTTTCTGTATACAGGTGAAACAGGGAGACCAGAAACGGTGGTCATGCCCCTATTTTTGGGAGGCAGCAAATTTCCTGATGCAGTCATATGACTATGGATTTAGCATTATATGATTAAATCAGTTGAAATCGTTCATTTTGAAGCACATAAGCATAGCTTTCTGGAGTTTGACAAAGGGCTCAATATTCTTAAAGGCTCATCAGGGGCAGGTAAGTCCTCTGTTAAACGGGCAATACTATGGGTATTGACTAATAGACCTTCAGCAAATCAGGTAATATCATGGTGGGCATCTGACAAGAAAAAGAAACAAACAGAAGAGACCAGAGTAACTATTACTCTGGACGATGGCACTACTATTGCTCGTATTAAGTCCGAGACTCTTAATGGCTATCAGATAAACGACAATAAGCCACTTGAAGCCGTAGGCACTTCCGTACCGGAAGAAGTCAGCAAGCTACTTAATATGAGTGATGTTAATCAGCAAATGCAATTATCTGCACCTTTCCTCATTAGTCAGTCTGCATCTTATGTGGCACAGTACATCAATGATATTGTCGATATGTCAGAGGCAGACAGATACCAATCTGCTGCTGAATCTAAGCGCAGGAAATGTAATGCTGACCTTGATTCTACTATTGCATCTATCAAGAATACTACTGACGCTCTAAAGGACTTTGATTGGCTTGAAGACGCTGAAAAGCGCATTAAGTGCATAGAGCGTGTAGAGACTGAGTATGAGAAGTTGCTTGCTGATTATAAAATCATAGATGATCTGGCTATTGACGAGTATAGGGAGCAGAAAAAGAAGCTAGAATCCTGTGCTGTAATACCTAAAGCTGGAGAATACGTTTTATCCATACAGACTCTAATGGGGTACAATAGGGAACTATCATCACAGAAACAGTCGCTTTCTGACAGTATCCAGTATGTTCATAGCTACGAAACTGCTATTGCAGATGGTGCTGTGGTGGAAAAAGCTGAAAAGTTGGTTAAGCGAATCAATAGGATGCTGGAAGAGCAGGGTCAGCTCGAAATAGATACTACATTGCTTAATCAGCTCATTGGTAGATATTTTCTTGCTAAGAATACTATACAAGAAGTAGCTGAAGAACTGGATGTAGAGGAAAGAGCTTTTAAGCTGATAAAATTTTGTCCTGTCTGTGGCCAAAAAATAGAAGGGCATGAGTATGCTTTTTAACAGGAGTAATAAATGGAAATAGATATCAAGGGCTTCAAAGTTCTAATAGACGATGAAGATTATGAAAAAGTGATGCAATATAAATGGTATATAGGAAAAAGGGATATTTTATTTGGGAGACCATATTTATGTTCTCATTATACAGGAGGTACTTCAAGGAGCACTTTGTTCATGCACAGACTTATTATGGGGTGTTCTTTAGGAGATGATTTATATATAGATCACATAAACCATGATACACTAGATAACAGAAAATGTAACTTGCGTATTGTAACTAATGCACAAAATAGTAGTAATAGAACCGTGTCCAACAAGAATAATAAATCTGGATATAAAGGAGTATATTATAGTAAAGATAGAGATGCTTTTAGAATACAAATCAGAGTAAACTATAAACTTATAACTGTGGGACAGACAAAGGATATAGTAGAAGCTGCAAAAATGTATGATAATGCAGCAATTCGGTATTTTGGGGAGTATGCACATACTAATTTTCCTAGAGAATGCACTACAAAGGAAATAAAATGAAAATACTTGTGAGTGGGGATCAGCATCTAAGGAGTGATCCAGCTATTTGTAGACAAGAAACAGAAGACGAATGGAAACAGTTTCAAAAAGAGCGCATTGAGGAGATTATATATATTGCTAATAAAAATAAAGCAGATATAGCGTTTACTGGAGACATGTTTGACGTCCCTCGTGTAGCTCCTGAACTGACCTCTATGCTTATAGAAGCATTGCAAAGCCTCAAAGGGGTAGCTTATTTTTTATCTGGGAATCATGAAAAGGCCTTCCATAAAGAGGAAAACGTAGGAACCTCGTCTATAGGGATCATAAAGGCATTGGCTGGAGATAACTCAGGAAGAATCAGATACTGTCCTGCTATAGATGCAGGTGGCGATCAATTTGAGCATTACTACAAGCTCTCTGATGATATAGTAATAATTCACACGTTATCATTTCCTTCTGAGGAACTTATTCCATTTGGTTGTGATGCTTATACACCAGACGCACTCTTTAGTAAGTATGATGCTAAATGGTTGTTCGTAGGAGATAATCATCTAGCATTTCATGTAGAACAGGATGGCAGACACATTATATCGTCTGGGTGTATGACAGTACAAACTGCTAAAGAGATGAAATATACCCCCTCTGTTTACCTTGTGGATACAGATAAAGATGAAGTTACAAAGGTGGAATTATTTCACGATCCCACCAAAGTCTCCAATGAGCACATTACCAAGAAGCGAGAGCATGACGAATCCCTCGAATCTGCCATCAAGCTCTTACAAGAAGTCGGGGATGATACTACACTTGACTATGTGGCAAACCTCAT
>Ga0209373_10002398_pt1 | contig 18940 bp, 9 predicted proteins | sample Higcelweek5metaG_FD_187173 | JGI IMG/M metagenome (GOLD analysis project Ga0209373, IMG submission 187173) | Freshwater pond sediment microbial communities from the University of Edinburgh, under environmental carbon perturbations - High... | ecosystem: Environmental > Aquatic > Freshwater >... | reverse complement strand
CAGGTGGGAGAGTGATGGCGACCGACCGGAAGACATGCGCGCAAGGCTTTGTGGTGACCCGCCAGCCAGTGTTCGACCGCAGGCTCGAGCCATGGGGCACGTCCATGTGCTTCGCCCAGTCCGATCTTGACGGCTCCCTTTTCTCCGACGAGACTTCGGCGAGCATTTTGCTGGAGGCCTATTTGCCCCAGCGCGGATTCGCGAACGAGAAGACCATTGTGTTTTTTCCGGCGCAGGCGGTTTTAGAGGGGGCGCCGCGTTTGCTCTGGCCGCAGAACATGCTGGTCGAGGTGGACGAGGCCGCGGGAGCCGTTGCCGGGCTGTCCGGGGCTGTGGCCGAAATAAAGCAGTCGGGCTATGGCATCGCGGTGAGCGGCTTCCGCAACGATGCGGCGTGCCGCGACTTAGTGCGCCTTGCGGATATCGTCGTCATCGACGCAGACGCCCCGGCCATCGGGGAGCTCGTTGCCACGGCGCGCGGCGGCGGGGCCAAGACCATGGTCAGCGGCCTTTCCAACTGGGAAACCATGCTCCGCGCGCGCAGCGCCCAGGCCGACATGCTCCAGGGCTTCTTCTTCAACCAGATGAGCCTGCGGCCGAGCACCAAGAGCATCACCGCCACGCAGCTTTCACGCCTGCGCCTGCTGGACTGCCTGGGCAAGCCAGATGCCGATTTCAAGGCCCTGGCGCGGCTGGTGGAAGCCGACGCGGCCCTGACCTACCGCCTTCTTTTGTTCCTCAATTCCGCCGGGTTCGGCCTGGGGCGCACGGTGGATTCCATACAGCAGGCCATTGTGCTCGCGGGCTGGCAGCCCTTGCAGAAGTGGCTGGAGATCATTCTGCTGACGGATCTCGCGCCTTCGCCGCGCCATCAGGAGCTTTGCTATTACGCCGCCCAACGGGCCGGCTTCTTGAAGCGCGTGGCCAAGGCCGCAGGGCAGGAAGCCCTTATGCCGGCGCTTTCGCTGCTGGGGCTGCTTTCCTATGTGGAGCCCATTCTGGAGATGCCGCCAACCCAGGCCCTGGCCAATATTCCCGTGGCCGAGGGCATCCGCCTGGCCCTGTGCGGGCGCAAGAGCGCGTTCTCTCCCTGGCTTGCGCTGGTGCTGGCCATGGAACGCGCGGACTGGAACGAGGCGGAGCGGGTTGGCGACAGCGCCGGTCTGTGCATGGCCGAGTTGTCGCGCTGCTACCGTGAATCCTTTGTGGAGGCGGACACGCTCTTCCGCGCCCTTTCCACGCCCGCGCCCGCGCCCGTCTAAGCCCTTCAGCGAAAGCCCACGCGAGCCGGGCACTTGCGCCCTTCCTGCATTGCATGCCTTGGAGGGAGGCGGGCGCACCTCTTTGCTCGTCCCGCAACCACCCTCGCCATCTGAACATCCCTCGCCAGGGCCCTTTCCTTTTCAGTGCCCACAGGTGAAACCCCATCCGGGGCTTGCAGTCGCAAGCCTGCGCGGCTACCATTTGCTTCGCCTGGAAGATTCCGTTCCCCAGGGGCGGGCCGCCCCGGGCGCGCCCGCAAAACCGCCAGATGAAAAGGAGCACCCCCATGTCGCCACTGCCTCCCGTGACCAAAGACACCCGCATCGGCTGGATCGGAACCGGCGTCATGGGCCTTTCCATGTGCGGGCACTTGCTGGACGCAGGACATCCTGCCGTGGTGTTCAACCGCACCCGCGCCAAGGCCGAGCCGCTGCTCGCCAAGGGCGCCGCCTGGGCCGAAAGCCCGCGCGCCGTGGCCGAGGCTTCGGACATCGTCTTCACCATTGTGGGCTACCCGGAGGACGTGCGCCGCGTGTACCTGGCCGAGGATGGCGTGCTGGCCGGGCTCGCGCCGGGCAAGATCGCCGTGGACATGACCACCACGAGCCCCAGCCTTTCCGTGGAGATCTTCGAGGCGGCGCGCAAGAAAGGCGTGCACACCCTCGACGCCCCTGTTTCCGGCGGCGATGTGGGCGCGAAAAACGCCGCCCTGTCCATCATGGTCGGCGGCGAAGCGGAAGCCTTCGCCTCCGTGCGGCCGCTCTTTGAGCGCATGGGCCGCATCATCGCCCACCAGGGCGCGGCCGGGGCAGGGCAGCATACCAAGATGTGCAACCAGATCGTCATCGCCGGGAGCATGATCGGCATGTGCGAAAGCCTGCTCTACGCCACCCGCGCCGGGCTGGACCCGCAGGCGATGCTCGGGTCCATCACCAAGGGCGCGGCCGGTTGCTGGAGCCTGGACAACCTGGCCCCGCGCATTTTGAAGGGCGATTTCGCTCCCGGCTTCATGATCGACCATTTCGTGAAGGACATGGGCATCGCCCTGGAGGAAGCCGGACGCATGGATCTCAAGCTGCCCGGGCTCGCCCTGGTGCACTCGCTGTATGTGGGCGCTGCCAAGCATGGCCATGGCCGCGACGGCACCCAGGCCCTGTTCCTGGCCTTGAAGGAGCTGGCTGCGGCGTAAACCGCGCGCGGCTGCTCTGAGCGGAATGCGCTCAAGCCCCATAAAAAACGCCCGGCAGAACCGGGCGTTTTTCGTTTGCGGCGTGGAACCGGCGTGGAAATGGGGGGCGCTATTTGCCTTTGGTCTCGCAGCGCGCCACCAGGGGCTCGAAGGTGCCTGTCTCGGGCAGGTAGCTTAAAAGCTCACCCTTTTGCATGTCGAAGTACCAGCCGTGCAGGTACACGCTGCCTTTCATCACCCGTTCCCACAGCCAGGGGAAGGTGAGGAGGTTTTCCAGCGAGACCAAAACCGAGGCCTGTTCGCAGGCGCGCTGCCGCAGGGGTTCGTCCTTGTGCGTCAGCTTGTCCGAAACTTCCCTCAAGGCGGATTCGGCGATGGTCACCCAGGGGGCGATGAATTCGCCCAGGGCGTCGCGGTCCGGCGCCATGAGAGCCTGGATGCCCCCGCAGCACGAATGGCCCAGCACGATGACGTGCTCCACCTCAAGCACCTTCACCGCATATTCCAGCGCGGCGCTGACGCCGTGGCGGCCCGGGGCCGTCTCATAGGGCGGCACCAGGTTGGCCACGTTGCGCACTACGAAGATGTCGCCCGGCTCCACACCCAATAAAATAGCCGGGTCCACGCGGGAATCGGAGCAGGCGATGACCAGCACCTTGGGGTTTTGGGCCTGGCTCAAGTCGGAGAAAAGTTGATTGTCCTCGCAGAAATACGTGCGCTGAAAGATTTTGAAACCGGAAAGAAAGCGGGCGATGTCCTTCATGAACGGGAGACTCCATGCACTGCTGACGGTGGGCTGCCAAAGGCGGCATATTAGGGGAGACGCGCCCGGACCACAAGGGCGCCTTTAGGGGCTTGGCGGATCAAAAAAAGGCGGCCCCCCGAAAGGGACCGCCCGTCATTCTTCTTTACTGGCTTCTTTACCGGCTTCTTTACCGGCGGTCGGCTAGCCGACCTTTCCCGCATCGTTGCGCAACTCGACAATGAGGTTCTGCAGGACGTTGGCCTGGCGGGCCAGCTCGTCAACGGCCTTCGCGGCTTCGCTCATGGCCTCGGAGGTTTCGTTGGCGATGTCGCTCACCTGCTCGATGGAGTGGTTGATCTCCTCGCTGGCGGCGGACTGTTCCTCGCTCGCCGTGGCGATGGAGCGCACCTGGTCCGAGGCGGATTCCACGAGGTGGACGATCTCCTTCAAGGCCTGCCCGGATTCTCCGGCAAGGCCGGTCGCTTCCGTAATAAGCTGCACGGACTTGTCCACTTCTTCCACGTTGGCTCTGGTGCTGTGCTGGATGACGCCGATGGCGTCGCCGACCTCCTTGGTGGCGGCCATGGTCTTTTCGGCCAGCTTGCGCACTTCGTCGGCCACCACGGCGAAGCCGCGCCCGGCGTCGCCGGCTCTCGCGGCCTCGATGGCGGCATTCAAGGCCAGCAGGTTGGTCTGGTCGGCAATGTCGGTGATGACTGTCATGATGCGGCCGATGTCCTCGGCCTGTGAGCCCAGGGTGTTCATGTCGGCCTTGAGCTTGCCGGTTTGGCTTTCGACGCCGGTCATGCCGGACATGACGCGGTTGACGATTTGCGAGCCGTCCTGGGCGCGCTTGCGGGCGGATTCGGCGGTTTCCGCAGCCTGGGAGGCGTTCTTGGCCACTTCAAGAACCGTGGCGTTCATCTCCTCCATGGCCGTGGCCGTTTCGGTCACGCGCATGGCCTGGCGGTCCGCGCCCTTGCTGGATTCGCCGATTTGGGCGGAAAGCTCGGCCGAAGCGGAGGACACGACGCCGACAATGGCCTCAAGCTTGCCTGCTGCGGCCAGCATGCCCTCGCTCTTGGCGCGCTCCGCGTTCTTGCGCGCCTCGTCCGCCGCCGCCGTGGCGTGCTCCGCGGCCAGCGCCTTCTCCTCGGCTTCCTGGGTCTTGGCCTTGATGTCCTTGATGTTCTGCTCCAGCACCCCCGCCGTCGTGTTCAGCGCGTTGTATATGCCGCCTATCTCGTCCTCGCGCAGGTGCTCTATGCGCTGGTGGTACACGCCGCGCGCAATGCCGTCGACGAAGTTCGACACGGCGGTGAGCGGCTTGAGGATGAAGCTGCTGGCCACAAGCCAAATGGCGAGGGCCATGATGAACAGGCTGACGACGCCCACGGCGCTGAGCAGATACAGGGTCTTGACCACGGGGGCCTTGATCTCGGATTGCTCGATGAAGCCCATGAGCTTCCACTTGGTCTTGGGCGAGGTGTAGACGATGCCCATGTAGTTCTTGCCGTCGATGACCACGTCCTCGCTGCCGGAGTCCTTGGCGAACAGGGCGCCCAGGTACTTGGGCTCAATTTCGCCGACCTTCTTGAAATTGAGCGCCTCGTGCCGCGACTCCGCCAGGATGACGCCATCGTCCTGCACCAGGACCAGATAGCCCGTCGCGCCAAGCTTCACCGACTTGATGAGTTCGGTGAGCTTCTTGAGGGAAATATCCAGGCCCACGACGCCGACCATCTTGCCATCGCGCTGAATGACGCGCGCGGCGCTGGTCACGGCTTCGCCCGTGGTGGACATGTACGCCTTGCCCAGCATCGGCTTGTCGGTGACGGGCTTGGTGTCGGTGTACCAGGGGCGCTTGCGGGGATCGTAGCCGCCCGGCATTTCCGATTCCTCAAGGTTGCTCACGAAGCCGCCCTGCTCATTGCCGGCGTAAACCTCGACATACGCCGGGTGGGTGTTCTGCACCGTGTTCAGAAAATCCACCACCTTGCGGCCGGTGGCGTCGCCCTGCTGCACCTTGGCCTTGGTCTTCGCCGTGGTGGTCAGGTGATTGGTCGTCACTTCGTCCACATGCTGCACGGCGTTGTTCAGCGCCATCATGTTGGCGTTCATCAGGCATTCGTCAAGAAAGAGCGAAATGGCGTAATCCACCTGCGTTATCTCGCCAGTGGCGGAGCGCTGGTAGGATTCGCGGGACTGCTGGCTGAAGTTGTAGGCCACAATGGCCAGGATCCCCATAAGGATGACGGCGATGACGGAGACGAGGCCCAAAATGAGGCGCGTCTTGATGGAGCGTATCATGTGACCTCCTGCTGCGGCAGATGCTGTTTTGCGGTGTCCTGCACTAAAATTGTCAATATCGCCGCGATTCGTTCCGCAGAGGGCACGTTTTTGCCTTGCGGCGGCCCCCAAGGCAAGGCTGTTTCACTTTTTGCCGTTTTTGCGCAGTTCTTCGCTGGCAGAATAAATTAGTTCTGCGATGTTTGTGGGATGCGGATTCTAAGCGTTTATGCGGGGAAGGGCGTTCTGCTGACATCAGAACGAGGAAGTATCTTAAATTGCTACTTTTGCAGCGGAATGTGCAGCAGTGATGAATACGAAAGAAATAAGTAGTGTTGAAATGAAACTGTTACGCAAATGTAAAATCGCGGATACAAATTGAAGTGAACGGCCTTCTACTGGACGTTTTCCGCGGCGGCGCGGCCGATGCGCCCGGGCACCTCCAGCACGCTGGCCGCCGCGTCGAGCACAAAGGCCCCGGCCTTGCGCAGGGGATTCTGGCTCTTTTGGGGCGTCAGCAGTTTCTGCAGGCTGGCCGCGGCGCCCACGAAGCGGTCGTGATTCAGGCTGTCCGTGGCGGACATGCTTGAGATGTCGATGAGCTGAAACTTCTCGGATTGGGCCAGGGTCTGAATGCGCGGGTCGCGCGCGTCCAGGTTGCCCACGCGCGCGCGGTCGCCGCCAAGGCGGTTCGACAGGGACAGGGCCCGGTCGTCGGGCGAGGCCAGCACGGTGAGCGGCGGATTAAGCGGGCCGATGGCCTCCACCTGGCTCTGGAAGACGTCCAGGTCGATGTCTGGCGCGGCCAGAATGACAGAGCCCAGGCGGGAAAGCACCTTGCTTTGGCCGCTTAGGCGCAGCTGCCGCAGCGATTCCATGGTGAGCCAGCAGCCCATGCTGTGGGCCGCGATGTCGATGTCGCCAAGGCGCTGGTCGCTGGTCAAATTTTTCAGCAAGGCGGCCAGCTGGTCGCGTGAGAAGGTGGCACCGTCCTTGTCGGCGACGTAGCCGGAGAGCGCTCCGTCCGACGGCCAGGAAAAGAGCAGCGTATGGCTCACGGGGTCTGGGTTGTCCACGGTGAGTTGGGCCAGGCGGAACAGCGCTTCGGGGAAGTTCGTATTGTAGCCGTGCACGAATATTCCAACCGTTTTCCGGTGGTCGGCGTCATCTTCGGCAGTCCGCGCCGGGGCTGCTTCAAGGGTGTTCTCCGTCGCCATGCCTGTCGCTTGGCCGCTGGCCTTGCCAGTCGCTTGCCCGCCAGCCTTGCCAGACGCTTGCCCCGTTGCTTTGCCAGTAGCCTGCCCTGTGGCTTTACCTGTTGCCCGGCCAGTCGCCTTTCCGGTCGCCTGACCAGTCGCTTGGCCTGTGGCTTGACCGGTGGCCTTTCCTGTTGCTTGGCCTGTGGCCATGCCGCTTGCTGGGCCTGTCGCCGCCTCGGCCAGCAGCGTGGTCTTCGGCGCACTGTCCGCCAAGAGATCGTCTTGGGCCAGAGCGTCCTGCAGCTCCTGCTCGGTAAGGGCCGTGTACGAGGCGATGGCGAAATCCGTGGCCGGATCCGGGATTTTTCCGACCTTGGGCCATTCTATGTTCGCGGACTTGTGCGTGGGCGGGATGGAGACGACGTAGCGCGCAAAGTTCATCACGCGCGAACGCTTGGAGCAGAAGGAGCCCTCGTGCTCCGGTTCTGGCGCGCGCGTGGTGGCGACGAAAAGAGTGACCTGACGGGGGGCTTCGGCTGCGGCGGGCACAGGAACCAGCACCGCCGCGCCCGGGCGCGGGGCGCAGCCGCCAAGGGCCAACAGAACGGCCAGGGCTGCGAATAGTGCCGGAATTTGCAAGGAGGCCGTCACCGCATCAAGGTTCTGGGGCTGGCGCGTCATGTCTGGTCTCTCCGTTGTCTGGGGGGCTGCACGCGGCTCTTTTGGCCCCAAACAGCGGCAATGGCAAGCGCCCGCGTCCCGGTCCGCCAGGGGGACTAGGCGGCTGGCGGCGGCGCGGTGCGTCCGCGACGCTTCACCCACAGGCGCGCGCGCTCCATGTACAAATAGACCACGGGCGTGGTGTAGAGCGTCATGGCTTGGCTGAACAGCAGCCCGCCGATGATGGTGATGCCCAGCGGACGCCGCAGCTCGGAGCCGACGCCTTGGCCCAGGGCCAGTGGCAGCGCGCCCAAAAGCGCGGCCATGGTGGTCATCATGATGGGCCGGAAGCGCAGCAGGCAGGCCTTGTTGATGGCTTCCTCGGGCGAGAGCCCGCCGCGCCGCTCGGCGTCGATGGCGAAGTCGACCATCATGATGCCGTTCTTCTTCACGATGCCGATCAGGAGGATGATGCCGATAATGGCGATGACCGAGAGGTCCGTGCCGGTGACGAGCAGGGCCAGCACCGCGCCCACGCCCGCGCTGGGCAGGGTGGAGAGGATGGTCACAGGATGCACCAGGCTCTCGTACAGCACGCCGAGAACGATATACACGCTGATGAGCGCGGCCAGAATGAGCAGAGGCTGGTTGGCCAGCGCGGCCTGGAAGGCTTGCGCCGTGCCCTGGAAGCTGCCCCGGATGCTGGCGGGCAGGCCGAGATCGCGGGCGGCCTCGTCGATGGCCTTCACCGCGTCGCCCAGGGCCGTGCCCGGCGCCAGGTTGAAGGAGAGCGTCACCGAGGGGAACTGGCCCTGGTGGTTCACGGCCAGGGATGTGGAGTTGGTGGTGTGCCGCGTGAACACGGAAAGCGGCGCCTGCGAGCCGTCGGCAAGGGGCACGTAGATGTCCTTCAGGCCGTCCGGTCCGAGCAGGTGGCCGGGCTCGGCCTCCATGACCACATGGTACTGGTTGAGCGGCGCATAGGTGATGGACACCTGCCGCTGGCCGAAGGCGTCGTAAAGGATGTTGTCGATGAGCTCCGGCGAGACGCCCAGGCGCGAGGCCGTGTCCCGGTCGATGGTCAGGGTGGACATGAGGCCCCGGTCCAGCTGGTCGCTGTTCACGTCCACCACCTGCGGCAGGGAGCGCATTTTGGCCAGGAGCCGGGGCGACCAGTAGTTCAGGTCGTTCACGCTCTCCGCCTGCAGGGTGTACTGATAGAGCGCGCTTGAGCCGCGCCCGCCCACGCGCAGGTCCTGCACCAGCTGCAGGTACGTGGGCGCTCCGGCCACGCCGGAGAGCTTCTTGCGCAGCCGCACCATGACCTGCTCGGCGTTGATGCCCCGCTTCTCAAAGGGGGCCAGGGTGGCGAAGAGGCGCGCGCTGTTCGGGCTGGAGCTTGGGCCGCCCGTGCCGCCGATGAATCCGGTGACATACTCCACGTCCGGATCTTCCTTCATGATCTCCATGACGCGCTTGAGCTTGCGCTCCATGGTCTGGAACGAGACGTCCTGCGCGGCCTGGATGCTGCCGGAAAGCCGCCCGGTGTCCTGCTGGGGGAAGAAGCCCTTGGGGATGAGCACGTAGAGGTAGCCGTTCAGCAGCAGGGTGCCGATGGCGATGAAAAGCGTGGTGCGCTTGTGCCGTAAGGCCACCTGCAGGCTGGAGGCGTAGAGCGCGGCGATGTTGTTGAACAGGCGCTCGCTGCCGCGGCTGAACCACCCCTGGTGCTCGTGGCCGGGCGGGCGCAGCAGCGCCGCGCACATCATGGGCGTGGTGGTGAGCGAGAGCAGCATGGACACGAAGATGGCGGCGGAGAGCGTGACCGCGAACTCGCGGAACAGGCGGCCCACCATGCCGCCCATGAGCAGAATGGGCAAGAACACCGCCACCAGCGAAATGCTCATGGAGACAACTGTGAAGGAGATCTCCTTGGCCCCGGCAAAGGCGGCCTCGCGCGGCTGCATGCCGCCCTCTATGTGCCGGGTTATGTTCTCCAGCACAACGATGGCGTCGTCCACCACGAAGCCCGTGGCGATGGTGAGCGCCATGAGCGAGAGGTTGTCCAGGGAATAGCCGCACAGGAACATGATGGCGAAGGTGCCCACCAGCGAAACCACCGTGGCCACGGCGGGAATGAGGGTGGCGCGGAAGGTGCGCAGAAAGACGAACACCACCAGGATGACCAGGGCGCAGGAGAGCAGGAGGCTCAGCTCCACATCGTGCAGCGAGCCGCGGATGGGCGGGGAGCGGTCCACCACGGGGTTCAAGGTCATGCCGCCGGGAAGGCTGGCCTCCAGCCGGGGCAAAAGCCCGCGCACGCTGTTCACGGTTTCGATGATGTTTGCGCCGGGCTGGCGGAAAATGACCAGCAGCACGGCGGGCTTGCCGTTGACGTACCCGGCCGCGCGTATGTCCTCCACGCTTTCGGTGACATGCGCCACATCGGCCAGGCGCACGGCCGCGCCGGAGCGGTAGGTCAGCACCAGGGGCTCGTATTCCGAGGCCTTGGGCTTCAGCTGATCGTTGGTCTGCACCTCCCAGGCGCGGTCGCCCTGGGACACCTGGCCCTTGGGCCGGTTGACGTTGGTCTTGGCGAGCACGCCGCGCACGTCTTCAAAACTCAGGCCGTAGCGGCTCACGGCCGCCGGGTTCAGCTCCACGCGAACCGCCGGCAGCGAGCCGCCGCCCACGAACACCTGTCCCACGCCGTCCACCTGCGCGATCTTCTGCTGGATCACGGTGTCGGCGGTGTCGTACAGCTGGGCGCGGGTGTGCTTTTCAGAGGTCAGGGCCAGAATCAGAATGGGCGCGTCGGCCGGGTTGATCTTCCGGTATTTGGGATTGGACGGCATGTTCGTGGGCAGAAAGCCCCGCGCCGCGTTGATGGCCGCCTGTACGTCGCGCGCGGCGCCGTTGATGTCGCGGTCCAGGTCGAACTGGAGCGTGATGCTGGTGGACCCGCGCGAGCTGGTGCTCGTCATCTCCGTCACGCCGGCTATGCGCCCGAACTGGCGCTCCAGCGGCGCGGCAACGCTGGTCGCCATGGTCTCCGGGTCCGCGCCGGGCAGCGCGGCGGAAACGGAGATGGTGGGAAAATCCACCTGAGGCAGCGGCGAGACCGGCAGGAGACGGAAGGCTATGGCCCCGGCCAGGGCTATGGCCAGGGTGAGCAGCGTGGTGGCTACGGGCCGCCGGATGAAGGGCGCGGAGAGGCTCATGGCGCGTCCGGGTTCTCGTGCTCGGCCATGGGGTCGTTTGCCTGCGTTTCCTTTGATTCCGGCGGCTCCGGCGGGGCTATTTTGCCCGCCGCGCCGTGGCCCAGCACGCGCCGCGCCAGGCGGTCGAAGGCCAAGTAGATGACCGGGGTGGTGTAGAGGGTGAGCACCTGGCTGATGACAAGGCCGCCGATGATGGACACGCCAAGGGGGCGGCGAAGCTCCGAGCCGACGCCGGTGCCGAGCGCCATGGGCAGCGCGCCCAGGAGCGCTGCCATGGTGGTCATCATGATGGGCCGGAAGCGCAGCAGGCAGGCCTGGTAGATGGCCTCGCGCGGGGGCAGGCCGTTCTCTCGCTCGGCCTCAAGGGCGAAGTCGACCATCATGATGCCGTTCTTCTTCACGATGCCGATCAAAAGGATGATGCCGATGACCGCGATGACCGTGAGCTCCATGCGGCAGGCCATGAGGGCCAGCACCGCGCCCACGCCCGCGCTGGGCAGGGTGGAGAGGATGGTCACCGGGTGGATGTAGCTTTCGTACATGATGCCGAGCACGATGTAGACCGTGACGAGCGCGGCCAGAATGAGCAGGGGCTGGTTGCCCAGCGAGGCCATGAAGGCCTGCGCCGTGCCCTGGAAGCTGCCCGCCGTGCTGTCCGGCAGGCCTATCTTGGCGGCGGTCTCGTGCACGGCGTCCACAGCCTCGCCCAGGGCCACGCCCGGCGCGAGGTTGAAGGAGGCCGTGACCGCCGGGAACTGCCCCTGGCGCGAAATGACGAGCGGGCTGGTGGTTTCGCGCACGTTCACCAGCGAGGTGAGCGGCACGTTGCTGCCGTCCGAGCTCTTGAGATAGATGGCGTTCAGGGCCTGGGGGCCGTCCTGCATGCCTAGCGGCGCCACCAGCACCACGCGGTACTGGTTCAGTTCGGTGAAGATGGTGGACACGAAGCGCTGGCCGAAGGCGTTGTACAGGGCGTTGTCGATGTCCTGCGGGGTTATGCCCAGGCGCGCCGCCGTGGCCCGGTCGATGTCCAGCTGGATGCGCAGCCCGTTGTTCAGCTGGTCGCTGCTCACGTCGATGAGCTCCGGCCGGGCGCGCAGGGCGTCCATAAAGCGCGGGGTCCACAGGGCCAGGGCGGCCGGGTCGGCGTCCTCAAGGGTGTACTGGTACTGGGTGCGGCTGCTGCGCGCGTCCACGGTCAGGTCCTGGGCGGGCTGCATGAACAGGGCGTTGCCGCCCAGCGAGGCCAGGCGGGGCGAAAGCCTGCGGATGACGTCCTGCGCGCTCTCGTCGCGCTCGGAAAGGGGCTTGAGGACGATCTGGATGCGGCCGGTGTTGAGGGAGACGTTCTGGCCGTCGATGCCGATGAAGGACGAGAGGCTCTCCACCGCCGGGTCCTTCAGTATCTCCTTGGCCAGCTCCTGCTGGCGCTCGCTCATGGCCAGGAAGGAGGCGGATTGCGGCGCCTCGGAAACGCCCAGGATGATGCCCGTGTCCTGCACGGGGAAAAAGCCCTTGGGCACGATGATGTACAGCACCACGGTGAGCACCAGGGTGCCCACGGCCACGGCCAGCGTGGCGTTCTGGTGCTCCAGCACGTATTCGAGGCTTGTGGCGTAGCCCCGGAGCATGCGGTCGAACTGGCGCTGCACCCAGGCCGCCGGGCCGCGTGTGGGCAGCTTCTCCTTGGGCACGTGCTTGAGCAGCCGGGCGCACATCATGGGCGTGAGGGTGAGCGAAACCACGGCGGAAATGAGGATGGTGACGCCGAGGGTGATGGCGAACTCGCGGAAGAGCCTGCCCACCACATCGCCCATGAACAGCAGCGGAATAAGCACCGCGATGAGCGAGATGGTGAGCGAGAGGATGGTGAAGGCTATTTGCTTGGAGCCCTTGAGCGCGGCCAGAAAGGGCGGGTCTCCCTCCTCCACGTAGCGCGAGACGTTCTCGATCATGACGATGGCGTCGTCCACCACGAAGCCAGTGGAGATGGTGAGGGCCATGAGCGAGAGGTTGTTCAGGCTGAAGCCCGCCAGGTACATGACGCCGAAGGTGCCCACCAGGGACACGGGCACGGCCACGCTGGGGATGGCCGTGGCGGGCAGATTGCGCAGGAACAGGTAGATGACGAGCACCACCAGGGCCACGGCGAGCATGAGCTCGTGCTGCACGTCGCGCACGCTGGCGCGGATGGTCATGGTCCGGTCGGAAAGCACGGTGACCTGCACGGCAGCGGGCAGCGAGCTCTTGAGCTGGGGCAAAAGCCGCTTCACGCGGTCCACCACCTCGATGACGTTGGCTCCGGGCTGGCGCTGGATGTTCACGATGATTGCCGGGTCGTTGTTCATCCAGGCGGCTTGGCGCACGTCCTCGGGTCCGTCCACCACCTCGGCCACGTCGGTGAGCCGCACGGGCGCGCCGTTCTTCCAGGCCACGATGAGCTGGCTGTAGTCCTGGCTTGAGAACAGCTGGTCGTTTGCGCCGATGATGGCGGCCTGGCGCGGGCCGTCGAAACCGCCCTTGGCCTGGTTCACGTTGGCGGCGGCTATGGCCGTGCGCAAATCCTCAAGGGAGAGGCCCAGGGCGGAGAGGGCGCGCGGGTTGGCGTGCACGCGCACGGCCGGGCGCTGCCCGCCGCTGATGCTCACCAGGCCAACGCCCGGCAGCTGGGAAATTTTCTGCGCCAGGCGCGTGTCGGCCAGGTCCTCCACCTTGTAGAGCGGCAGCTCCTTCGAGGTCAGGGCCAGAGTCAGGATGGGCGCGTCGGCCGGGTTGACCTTGCTGTACACGGGCGGGTTGGGCAGGTCTTTGGGCAGGTAGGAATAGCCCGCGTTGATGGCCGCCTGGACCTGCTGCTCGGCGACGTCCAGGCTGATTTCGAGCGAGAACTGGAGCAGGATGACCGAACAGCCGCCGGAACTTGTGGAAGTCATTTGCGAGAGGCCGGGCATTTGCCCGAACTGCCGCTCCAAAGGCGCGGTGACGCTGGTCGCCATGACATCCGGGCTTGCGCCGGGATAATAGGTGCGCACCTGGATGGTGGGGTAATCCACCTGGGGCAGCGCGGCCACGGGCAGCTGCTTGTAGGCCACCAGGCCAGCCAGCACGATGGCCACCATCAAAAGCGCGGTGGCCACGGGCCGCCGGATGAACGGTTCGCAGATGTTCATGGACGGGCCTGGGGCTGGCTCCCCGCCTGGACATCCTGCGCTGGCGCGGCGTCGGGCTTCTGGTCCGTCTTCTGGTCTGTCTTCTGGTCCATCTTCTTTTCTGGCTTTTTCTCCGCCCTGGCTTTGTGGGCTATTTTCGCGTCTGTCTTTGCCTCGGTTGTGGCGTTTGTCGTCGCGTCCGTTTTGGCCAGGGTCGTTGCGGCGTGCGCTGGCGGCGGGGCCTTGTGCGCGACCTTGGCGTCCGCGCCGGTTTCCGCCTTGCCGTTCGGCTTGGCTGTGCCGGGCTTGCCCTCGGGCTTGGCTTGCGCCGCATGCTCCGGCTTGGGCGCGGCTGCCTGGGCTGCCCCTGGCTGCGCCGTCGCTGCATGAGCCGCTGCTGTCTGAACCGCTTCATGCGCAGCCGCAGGGGGGGGAGCCGTGGCGTTCTGGCCAGCGGCATTCTGACTGGCGGCGCTGGTGGCGTTTTGCGTGCCCGCCTCGGGCTTGCCCTTGGCGCCGGGCGTCTTTATTTCCACGGGCGAGCCGTCGCGCAAGCGGTCCGCGCCGTCCACAACCACCTTCTCGCCCAGGGCCAGGCCTTTCAGAATGACGCTCTGGCCATCGCCGCTTTCGCCCACGCTCACGTTTCTGGCGCTGGCCAGGCCCTCCGGCGAAACCACATAAAGATACGTGCCCTGCTGGCTGCGCTGCACGGCGCTCGCCGGCACCACGATGGCGTCCTTCAGCACCTCAAGCAGCAGCTTGGCGTTGACGAATTGGTTGGGGTACAGCTCGCCCTTGGCGTTGGCGAAGGAGGCCTTGAGCTTCACCGTGCCGGTGTTGGTGTCTATCTGGTTGTCCAGGCTGGAGAGTTCGCCCTGCGCAAGCTTTTTTGTCTGCTCGCGGTCGTAGGCGTCCACACGCAATTTCACCCCCGACTGAAGTTTTTCCAAAACTTTCGGCAGCTGGTCCTCGGGCAGGGTGAACACGACGCTGATCGGTGCAATCTGATTCACAACCAGCAGCCCGGTTGCATCACTTGCGTGCACCATGTTGCCGGGGTCCACCTGGCGCAGGCCCACTTGGCCGGAGACCGGCGCCGTTATGCGGCTGTAGGTGATTTGCAGCCGGGCGCTGTCCGCCGTGGCCTTGTCGGTGGCGACCGTGCCCTCGTACTGGTGCACCAGGGACTGCTGCGTGTCATACTGCTGACGGGCGATGGCCCCCTGCGCCATGAGGTCGGCGTAGCGCTTCAGGTCCATGCGGGCGTTTTCCAAAAGCGCCCTGTCGCGCTTGAGCTGGCCGTCCGCCTGTGCAAGCTGCACCTGGAAGGGCCTGGAATCTATGACCAGCAGCAGATCGCCGGCCTTGACCATCTGCCCCTCGCGGAAGAGCACCTGCATGAGCTGGCCGTCCACGCGGCTGCGCACGGTCACGGTGCTCTGCGGGGTTACCGTGCCCAGGCTGGAAAGGAACACCTCCACATCCTGGGCTTTGGCCTCGGCCACGACCACGGGAAAAGGACGGTTTTTGCCGTTTGCGGCCTGGCTGGCCGCCTTGGCCGCAGCCTTGTACCAGTAGGCTCCGCCGCCTGCGGCCAGGCAGAGGGCGAGCAGGGCCAGCAGCAGCCATTTGGTTTTGCGGGAGGTGGCCGGAAGGGGAGCGGTTTCACTCATTGCTGTTTCCTGTGGCGGCTGGCAGCTCGCCTGGGGGCAAAGCCCGCCTGGAATTTCCTGACGTATCGGACAAAACAGTGCAACGCATCAGATGTAAGCAATAATCATACCTTAAGACATAAGCGGTTGCGGCTCCTGGCACCTGTGGAGCAAGGCCGAGGCAGGCGTGGCTGGAACAGTTTTGCTGCGAAACTTTTATCAGGGCGTTTTTTCCTGCGCAAGTGGAAAGATAGGGACAATCCCCGTCTGCCAGATAAATATGAACAGCCTTTGTCCTCGGCATGTTATGTGGAACACGCCGAGGAAGCTTGTCATTTCTGGACAGGTATTGACTGTGGAGTTGTGAAGGAGTAGAAAGTTTCCACGTGAAATTATTTCTTGGGAGGAATATGTCGCCCCAGACAGTTCAGAACTGCGCGGAACGATTATTGAGCCTGGCTCCAAGGCTTATGCAGACCTTGCGGGTGGAAATGCGCGCCGGCCGCCCGCGCGAACTCACCGTGCCGCAGTTCCGCACCCTGGTGTTCTACATGAACCACAAGGGGGCCGCTCTTTCCGAGGCGGCGGATCATCTCGGGCTTGGCATGCCCTCGGCTTCCAAGGTGGTGGAGGGGCTTGTGGCGCGCGGGCTTTTACTGCGCACGGCCAACACCCAGGACCGCAGGCGGGTGGACATCACCGTGACCGCGGCGGGCTTGCGCGTGCTGGCGGAGGCCCGCAACGAAGCCACGGCCGTGTTTGTGCGGCGGCTGGCGAACCTCTCCGATATGGAGCTCGACGTGCTCTACGCCGTGCTGGGCACCCTGGAGACGGTCATCGGCAGCGATGGTGCAGAGGGAACCGCCCCGGGAATTGGCGCTTTCAACTCCTTGACTACGGCCCCGGCAGTGACGAAGTAGCCCCCTGTAGGATTCTCCGCGCCGGCCTGGACCTCCGGGCCAGTTGCGGTTAGAACGCGCGCCCGGCTGCCGGAGCGGCCCCAGCCTCGTAAGCCATTACCATTTTCCCCGGTGCGTTTGACCAGCCGCCGGCTTGCCCCTTTTGAGGACCACATGGCCGACGCAGACCAGAACCAGACAGGGCGGAGCACCGCTGCCCAGCCTTCCGATTCCATTGCCTCCGTCCCCATTGCCTCTGGCGTCCAGCCCGCCGCCTCCGCGCCAGCGGGCGAGCAGGCTTTCGCCGAACAGATCTCCGCCGAACAGGCCCCGGCCAAGGCGCTTGGCCGCCGCAAGAAGATTTTTGCGGGGCTCTTTGCGGTGTTCGCCCTGGCCGCGCTGGGCTACTATCTGCACGCGCGCAGCCGCGTGAACACCGACGACGCCCAGGTGGACGGCCACATCTACACCATTTCGCCCCGCGTGCCCGGCTATGTGGTCGAGGTGCTGGTGAACGACAATGAGCTGGTGGAAAAGGACCAGCCCCTGGTGCGCATCGACCCGGTTGAGTACGAGGTCGCCCTGGCCGAGGCGGTTTCCGGCCTGTCCACGCTGCAGGAGGACTCGGCCTCCGCCGGGCAGGACGTGCAGTCGGCGCAATCCGAGCTGTCCCTGGCGCAGCTCGACCTGGACCGTAACCGGGAGCTGCTCAAGTCGAACGCGGTGGCCCAGTCGGCCTTTGACCAGGCCAAGACCAAGTCCGACACGGCGCGGGCCAAGGTTCTGGCCGCCCAGGCCAGGCTTGCGGCCATCGGCAGCGGTGGCAAGGTCAGCGTCAAGTCCACCAAGATCGAGGCCCAGAAGGCCAGAGTGCGGCAGGCCTCCCTCGACTTGGAGCACACCACCATTCTTGCTCCGGCGCGCGGCTATGTGACGCGCAAGGCCGTGGAGCGCGGCAATATGGTCTCCAAGGGCCAGCCTCTCCTGTCCCTGGTGCCCCTTGATGCGGGCGAGATCTGGATCACGGCCAACTTCAAGGAGACCCAGCTGACCGACGTGCGGCCCGGGCAGAAGGTGGACATCGAGGTGGACGCCTACCCCGGCGTAGAGCTGAAGGGCACGGTGGACTCCATCATGGCCGGATCGGGCGCGAGCTTCTCGCTGTTCCCGCCGGAGAACGCCGCGGGCAACTATGTGAAGGTCGTGCAGCGCGTGCCGGTCAAAATCACGCTCGACGCCAAGCAGGACAGCGCAAAGGCCGGGGAGCTGCCGCCGCTGCGCGTGGGCATGAGCGTGTACCCGACCATCCACACCCGCTAAGGAAAACGCATGGATGCGGCAGCGCAGCTTTTGAGCCGGCCTGGCGAGCAGCCGGCGGTGAACAAGTGGATCATCACCCTGGCGGTGATGATTCCGACGCTCATCGAGATTCTGGACACCAGCGTGGCCAACGTGGCGCTGAACCACATCCAGGGCAGCCTTTCCGCTGGGCAGGAGGAGGTCACCTGGGTGCTCACCTCGTATCTGGTGGCCAACGCCGTGGTCATTCCCATGAGCGGCTGGCTGGCCCGGGTGCTGGGCAGAAAACGCTACCTCATGGGCTCGCTGGTCATGTTCACCGCAAGCTCGCTGCTGTGCGGCGCGGCCACCAGCCTGCCGCAGCTCATCTTCTTCCGCATTCTGCAGGGCATTGGCGGCGGCGGCCTGCAGCCCATGTCGCAGGCAATTCTGCTGGAGACCTTTTCCGCGCGCCAACGCGGCCTGGCCATGAGCATCTTCGGCATGGGCGTGGTGCTTGGGCCCATTCTCGGCCCGCTTCTTGGCGGGTATTTGACGGACAACTTCTCCTGGCGCTGGATCTTCTACATCAATCTGCCCATAGGCATATTGGCGCTCTACATGGTGCAGAGCTTCGTGTTCGACCCGCACTACATGGAGCGCAGCGAAAAGGGCGAGAAGGTCGACACCGTGGGCCTTGCGCTGCTGTGCCTGGGCATCGGCAGCCTGCAGATCGTGCTGGACAAGGGCCAGACCGACGACTGGTTCAGCTCCAATTTCATCCTGGCGCTGACGCTTGTCTCCGCTGTTTCGCTGGTGACGCTCGTGTTCTGGGAGTTGGCGCACGAGCGCCCCATCGTCGACCTGCGCATCTTCAAGAACGTCAGCTTCGCCACGGGCAATGTGGTCATGTTCCTGGGCTTCTTCGCCTTTTTCGGGTCCATTGTGCTGCTGCCCATGTTTTTGCAGGGCCTCATGGGCTACACGGCCTTTCTGGCCGGGCTGGTGCTTGGCCCGGGCGGCGCGGTGGCGCTCTTCGCCATGCCCATGGTGGGCAAGCTCACCGAGAGGGTGGACAGCCGCCTGCTCCTCGGGCTGGGGCTCATCGTCAACGCCGCGGCCCTGTGGATCATGAGCGGCTTCAACCTGCACATCGACTTCGCCACGGCGGTGAGCGCGCGCCTGCTGCAGGGCTTCGGCATGCCACTGTTCTTCGTCTCCCTGACGTATTTGACCTACGCCACGGTGCCGCGCATGCAGATGAACAACGCCGCCGCCATCTTCAACCTTTTGCGCAACCTGGGCGGCTCTTTCGGCGTGGCTTTTGTGACCACGCTCTTGGCGCGGCGCTCGCAGCACCACCAAAGCCATCTCATCCAGCACCTGAACGACC
>Ga0209373_10002397_pt1 | contig 18940 bp, 16 predicted proteins | sample Higcelweek5metaG_FD_187173 | JGI IMG/M metagenome (GOLD analysis project Ga0209373, IMG submission 187173) | Freshwater pond sediment microbial communities from the University of Edinburgh, under environmental carbon perturbations - High... | ecosystem: Environmental > Aquatic > Freshwater >... | reverse complement strand
CGCAACGAGCGCGACCTTCTCCAAGCCCAGCTCGCCGATCTCCAGCACAATTTCGACGCCACGGAAGCCGACCGTCTCGCTCGTGGCGAGGCCATCGAGAAACAGGGCCACGACCAGGCACTTCTCCATCAAGAGATCGACCTCCGGCTCAAGGAGCTCCACGAACTCCAAACCTCCGCCGAGTCCCTGCGCAATGAGCGCAATCTCCTCCAGGCCCAACTCGCCGATCTCCAGCACAACTTCGACGCCGCAGAAGCCGACCGCATCGTTCGCGGCGAGGCCATCGAGAAACAGGGCCGCGAGCAGGCTCTCCTCCATCAGGAAATCGACCTCCGCCTCAAGGAGCTCCACGAGCTCCAAGCCTCCGCCGAGTCCCTGCGCAATGAGCGCAATCTCCTCCAGGCCCAACTCGCCGATCTCCAGCACAACTTCGACGCCGCAGAAGCCGACCGCATCGCACGCGGAGATGTCATCGTACATCAAGGACAGGAATCGACTGAGCTCCACCGCTTGGTCTGGCTGACCGAACAAAACCGCGACTGGTGGAAAGTCCAAGCTGAACAGACGGCACGAGATGCTAATGACGTTCAGCACTCGTTGAAGATGCGCATCGATGCACTCGAACAAACGCTCACCGGTCGGGAGGAAGAACTGTCCGCCATCCGTCACGATCTCCTGGATCATCTGCAATCACTGGAAGCATTACGCAACCGCTGGTGGTTTCGACTCGCCAACCGCCTCGGGCTTCAGTGAACCTCGCAACTTTATTCCATGGCTCGAGTCCTCGTCCTCACCACTGACCTTCCCTATTTTCCGGGGAAGATGGGGGTAGATTTCTTCAACCTGAGACACCTCGCTATCTCGCATGAGGTTGCTGTCGTTGCACCAAGCTATGAATGGTTTCCCAAAGAAGGGGTGTCGAACCTTGAGAGTCTTCTGAACTGCTCTTTTGTATGGCCGAAAACGGTCGCTGCCGTTCCGCTCTTTGTTCCAGACGATGTCGGCGGGTGGCTGCCTTCGTGGCTTGATCGGCTGCCTGTGCGCTTCCGTCGGTCTCTACTAAATCGGGTTCTGCATATCCACCGTTCGCCTAAAGATGCCTATGAGAAACTGGCCATTTTGGCCAATTGTGCGCCTCATCTTCTTCAAGCTCATAACTCCGGCCACTGGCATGCCATCGTGCTCATTCAAACCAGCACAGGCCCTTGGTTAGACTATTTGCCCGCAACCGGTGGTAAGTTCGTCTATTTCCATGATGTGCGCTCCGACTATCTAAAGCGTGCGACGGCGTTGCCCGGCCATCCGCGATTGCCTACCTCGGAAATCGCAGCCATTGCCCGCCAAGAACAGGACATCGCCACTCGCGCAGATGTCGTTGGGTTTGTCTCTGCCCTCGATCTTGAGCGCGCGCAACGGCTGTTCCAAATCCACGCCGAAAGCGGAGTAGCCCCAATCCCCGTCGACACCGCATACTATCACCCGGCTCCGCAAGGATGGACACACGATGGTCGACCCATCGTTCTCTTTACAGGACACCTCTCCCACCCCCCGAACGTCGACGCCCTCCTCCATTTTCTCGCAGAAATCTGGCCGCGAATCAAAACAGCGGTTCCCGCAGCCGTGTTTCAAGCGGTGGGAATGTTGCCAGCGACTGAGGTTGAGCGTGCGATGCGCATGGCCCCGCAATGCGAATTGCACGCGAACGTTCCGGACATTCGTCCCTATTTCTGGAATTCGAGCGCGTATATAGTTCCCATGCGCTTTGGGGGTGGCGTTCGGCAAAAGATTTTTGAAGCATGGTCGATGCGCGTCCCGGTGGTATGCACGACAATGGCCGCCGAGGGCACTGGGGGGCGCGCAGGGAAGGAGTGCTGGCTCGAAGATGAGCCCGCTGCATTCGCTGATCGGGTCGTTTCCCTCCTCAGACCACAGGAGCCGGACACAATCACCATCCGGGCTCAAGCCCATGTGGAGACTCGGAATTCGATTGGGGCCGCCGCGCCTCAATTTCAGGCGCTCGTCGAGCGTGCCTTTCACATCAAGAAACGCCGGCCATTCAAACTGCTCTACGACATGCGCTGGATGGAGCTTGGGAAAGCCGGCGGCGTGGAGCAGGCGACCTACGAACTCGTCTCGGCGATCAGCCGCTACGATCACCGCAACCAGTATCACATCCATGCCCCCCGAAGCGCCTGCCTCGAATGGGATTTCCCGCGTGGATTTCAGTGCATACACCACTTTTCGGACACGGTCGAGAAGAAAATCGAAGCGGAACATGCCTTTCTCGCAGATCGACTTGCAGAGTCGCTCGGGCTACCACCGATTCTGACCCCGCCGATGCGTTCACTGGCGGCCTATAGGAAACTCGACTTCGATCTCGTTCACTCGGTGTGCAGCTACACACATCCCGACCTCCTTGCGTTCCCTGGAATCCTTACGATCAACGATCTCCAGCACCTGCATCATCCGGAATTCTTCTCGCCACACGAACGACAAGAGCGAGAAAAGCTCTATCGGGAGGCCGCACGACGTGCGCATCACATCATCTGTATATCCGAGTATACACGACAGGACGTGCACATTCAGTACGGCATCCCGTTGGAAAAGATGACCACCGTGTGGATCATCCCCAGCCGCAATGTTTGGCAGGAGATCGCTCCCGGGCAGTGCGATTCCCTACTCAAGGGGATGGGGCTCGACGGGCCCTTCATGTTTTATCCGGCACAATGCTGGCCCCACAAAAACCACGCTCGGCTCGTCGAGACCTTCCGGTTGATCGTTCCCCACCTCCCTGCGGACCTCAAGCTGGTCTTCACCGGGCGCCCATTCCCCCCCGATCATCCGGCTGCACTTCTGATCAGGGATCTCAACCTTGAGAAACGCGTGGTGCATCTTGGCTATCGCTCGCCTCTAGAAATTCGCGCCCTCTTCCATCGTTGTCTCCTCATCGTATTCCCATCCCTCTTCGAAGGCTTCGGCATGCCGGTCGCAGAAGCGATCATCGCCAGGAAACCCGTAGCCTGCTCAAACCTGACCTCCCTGCCGGAGATCGCAGGTGACGCAGCGCTCACCTTCGATCCAACTAATATTCACGACATCGGCGGACGCATTTTGGAAATCGTTAACGACCCCGCACGCCGGGCCGACTTGACCGCGTCCGCGATCCGCCGGAGAACAGTCTTCTCAGCCCGCACTTCCGCGGTTCAAACTCTCGCCGTTTATCAACGCGTCTACGACGAGCTCTACCGCATCTGATCCATGGAGAGCCTGCCACTCATTTCAATTGTCACGCCGTCCTTCAACCAAGGCCGTTTCCTGCGGGAGACCCTGCAAAGTCTTGTCGACCAAGAGTACCCGAATCTGGAGGTCATTATCCAAGATGGAGGTTCCACCGACGATGCCGTGACCATCGCCGAGGGATTCGTGCGTCGCTATCCTTCTATTTTCCAGCTCTTCGTTGAAAAGGACGGAGGCCAGGCAGACGCGCTCAATCGCGGCTTTGCGCGAGTGCGAGGCGAGATCCTCGGGTTTCTCAACTCCGACGACACCCTCTATCCACGTATCCTGCATCGGGTGGCCGCGGAGATCGATCCGCGGCGTGGGCGCTGGGTCGTGATGGGGCGATGCCTTTTCACTGGAGACGGAGAGCGCTACGTCGGAGTCGAGCACCCGGCGGAGTACAAGAACCATTTCGAGCACCTCGCAATCTGGAAGCGTGGGTTCAATACCATCCCCCAGCCTTCCGTGTTCTGGCACCGGAAAGTATGGGAGAATTGCGGTGGATTCAATATCCACGAGCACCACGCTCTCGACTACGACTTGTTTTGCCGGTTCAGCGAACATTACCGCTTCCATCGAATCGACGAACTCTGGAGTACGTTTCGAATGCACGCGGTCTCGAAATCCGCGCAAAAAACCGAGTCAGAGGTATTGGCGCTAAGCATCGCCGTCAGCCGACATTATTGGGGCTCGTGGTGGCGCCCGCTGCGGTGGCGCTGCGCGCTTTCGCATTGGCTGCACACCCGCAATACCCACGAGCACGCCCGTCATCACGCACGACGGGCTGAAGAAGCGGCATCCAGCGGCCGCACGTTAATCACGTTGAGTGAATTCTTGAAAACAGCCTTCTATTCCCCAGCGATGGCGAGAGACCGCTTGCTCCAAGCATGGATCGTTCGCCGCAAACTCCGGATGCTTGAGCGCTTCATTTGGTCGGGGGAGAGTTTCTCCACCCGCTATCCCGACATGTGGATTGGGCCACTCTATCGCGAGAAGATTGTTATCCCTAAAAACGGACGCCGCCTCACAGTCATCCTCCAGCATACTCCGCAAGGTTATCACCAGAAGGTCACCGCCACTCTGATCCTCAACGGGAAAACGACCGACACCAAGTCATTCACGGAGCAAGCACAGTTCGTCCTAACGGCAGACGTTTCCACCTATGCAGGGAAATCGGTCGTCTTCGAGATACGCAGCGACTCCTATTTCGTGCCCCGCCTCGTCCACAACACACCAGACGACAGGCAACTCTCCGTGCAGTTGCTCGAAACCCGGGTCGAGTGATTCCCCCCCCTACCTCATCGCTTCACTTCTAGCCCTCCCATACCGTGACCCCGTTTCAACGCACCACCGACGCAGCGCTCAGGTTCAGTCCCCCCGGCCACTTCTACAGTCCCCACCCACGGCTGAAAGATCTTGAAGCGGAACGTGTTGACGGGCGACAGCGCCCGGAACAGGCGGCGGGAATTGACCTGAACACAGAGGAACAACTCAGCGTGCTGCGCCGCGCCGAGGAGCTTCGGCCGGCAGGCCCTTGGCTGATCGATCAGCACGAGTCATTGCGTTTCTATTACAACAACGCCTTCTTCCGCTTCGGCGACTCGAACGCGATATGGCAGATCGCGTCGCCTACGACTTTTCCGAAGATCATCGTCTGAGAGTTTCCGCTCCGGAACCTTGACTCGTTAATCGCCCAGTAGGGGACTCTCTCTCGACTCCCGCCCATGTCACAGATTCTGAATATACTATTTGCCGTCCTAATTGCCGTGTGGTTTGGTGTGCCTTGGGGAGCATGCCTCATTCGTAATGGAGAAACCCGCCGCTCGCATCTACTCCTGCACTGTTTCATGGCCGGTTTGCCAACCTTGGGCCTCGCGGCTCAGTTTTGCTGGCGTTTCGGCTGGAACGCGCACGAAGCGGCATGGCTTGTTTGCGGACTAGTCTGCCTAGTCAATGTTGCATGCCTGCTGGCACTCCGCGGGGAAAAGATCTCCTGGACCTCATCCGAAAACGCGGGTCTCTGCTCCGCCGGACTCATTCTCATACTATTCTTAAGCGTTTTTGCAATCAATAGCGGACGCCCATATTACGGGCGCATGTGGGGGGATCAGATCAACTACAGTCTTACTGCCAACTACATTCAAAACGCTTTCCCTAAACCTTTTGTACCACCCTATACACACCCTGCTGAGCGGGTGGTTTATGATAGCGGAATGTTGGATGACCGAATTGGGCAATCCTCTCTTCATGCTTGGCTCGCTGAATTCACTGGGAGCCGTGTCCTTGAGTCCTTTGTGTACGTTTCGGCATTGGCAGTAGTCGCATACCTTATCGCCATCTATCTCATCGCTCGAGTATGTGGGATCTCCGACCGCCTCGCCGCCGTTGCTGCCGCGACAGCGGCAATCGCACCGCCTATTCACGCCATCCATCTTGAGTCCTTCCTAAGCCAAATCGCAGCTACCCCATATATACTGTTTGGCGCCCTCGCGACCCACTACCTAATCGACTCCAAACGTCTTATTTGGTTGTGGCCGACCGCACTATGCACCGCTTGGGTACTCACCGCTTATTTCGAGTTCTTTCCTCTCTTGTTGTTGGTCGCGGGAGTGACTTGGCTGGCAGCCGTCTGGCGCTCCAAAACCATCTGGCAGCAGACCGCGCTTCTTTTGTCGGGACTGCTGGCAGGGATCCTGTTCGCCAGCAACATTAGCAGCAATCCGCTGCTACGCATGCTTCGTGCGACGGCGGCTCGACCGGATTTCGAAAAGTTCTTTCCGTGGGCTTACAAACCAGAAGGATTCGCACGCCTAATCATTGGCGACTGGGCTCCCACGATCTCCCATGAGCTCATGATTGCCACCGCGTCGCTCGCGTTTGCAATAACGGTTTGGGCAATAACTGGACTGTTTCGGCATGCGTTTCGAGAGAAGCAGGGCCTTCCACTCGCGATGGTTTCATTGCTCCTCTTTCCGCTGCTCATAGCCATCGTCCCCGGAGAACACTCGTACCAGTTCTACAAGACCCTTCAGTCGTTCTGGCCGATTACATTGCTTGGATTTGTCGTTTGGTGGCACTTACGGCATCGGGGCGCTCGAGTTGTAGCAGTCATCTATTGCCCCCTGTTTCTCATCATGGCTGGATCTTCATTCTGGATGCTAGCCACCGAGGCAACGGGGCAATCTCCGAGGTCAGGGCTCTCCCCCTATATGCGTCAACATGGCGACGACGCGTTGACGGAACTGTTTCGCAACCAGAAAGCGCAGCAGATAATCCTCAGTTCCCCCCTCCGACATCATTGGAACGACATGCTGATCAATGGCGTTGTCGCTCTTCAGCTTTCTCCTCGCTTTGAACACATCCAATCCAAGTGGATCCGTATTGGGGAGCATGCACACGCACAGCCGATCAGCAGTCTGGTTCCTGACGACCCAACAACCGCAGAGGTGCGCACAATTCAACCTGACTTCTTCGCCCAGCTCGATTCAACAATATTAGTTCAGGTCGGTGCGCCCTATCTTGAGCCCGCAGGCTGTTTGATGGACAAAGTTGCCGCAATTGGTCAGTTGCAGCTATTCCAGCCCCACAGTAACCGGTGGCTTGTCGCAAGCACCCTTGCAGCCCTCGATCAAGATGCAACTATAGACGAACGAGGGATCTATGTCGGCAACGGGCCCGAGCGCTTTATCCGATTAGATCTCGAGTCATCCCAAGATATTCACGCGGGGGTCGGCCTTGAAATCACCTTTGAACCTGCAGATGAATCTCCTGAGGAGCGATGGCATATCTACTCCAACACAGGGTACGGAACGTATGTCGTCGCTAGCCATGGATGTTTACGCGCCAATTCAGGGCCTTTGCGCCGCGGGGTGACCGAATTATTCATAGGTCCCGCACCCGTACCCGAATCCCCTGATCAACCACCGCCGCGGGTGGAGTTAAGAATCACCAGAATTATCTATGGTCTTTGATTCAACCAAAAGCAACAATTACCCATCGATTCCCCCGTCGCCTTGGGTTTGGCCTGCTTTCTTGCTTTCATTTGCGATCATTCTGCTCAACGGAATCGCGTGGTCTGATTTGCCGCTCGGGAATGCACCACTATGGGTGTTGGCCATCACCGGGTTTACCGGGCTAGTATTTTGTTTCCGCCTCCGACCCAGCCGGCGCGTGTGGTTCACGCTTCTCTTGGGCATTCTTTGCGTGTGGATCACGCTGTCAGACTTGGCCGGCTTTTCTCGTGTCACGACGTACGTCAGCGCCCATCCGGACGCGTGGAGTTATGAGGCCGTCAGCCACTATCTCACGGACTACGGGCGATCCCGGACCGAAGGCATGCCATTGATCGATCAGTATGCCGCACACCTGCGTCATTCACGTTTCTCATCATCGTGCCTGCTATCACTCTGCCATGCAATTGTAGGTTCACGGCAAATCTTCGCAGCCCACACCCTCTTCTACGCCACGCTGCTTCTCGTTATCTTCTGCTCCGTCTTGGCCCTTTCCGAGTCATTGGGTTTCGATGGGCCTTGGCCGTCCGTCGGCGGCGCTATAGCAGTTCTGCTCGGTTGGAGCTCAAACGCTATCGTTATCGGCAACTACGATAACCTGTGTTTTGTCGCTCTGCTTCCAGCGGCGATCACTGTGCTCATTAGGCTCGGGGATGATAAATCGGCCGAACGATGGAAAGACCTTACGGTAGGCCTAGGCGTGCTGACAGCCGCAATTCTATACACGTACCCAGAGGGATCTGTCCTATGCGGCCCCGCACTGCTACCTCTGCTGATCGCCTTGCTATGGCGCGCGACACATACAGGGCGCATGCTCGCGCATCTGGCGTTCACAGCAGTTGTTTCCTTGTTTCTATTGACACCATACGCGCCGCATTTTGCTCGTTTTCTACTAAATCAATATGCTTCTGGCTCGGCTATTGGAGCCCGCCCAGGTGAGGGTTGTTTCCCTGGGCTCCTGTCCGAACGCCTACTACCATCGATCTTTGCCTTTGGAACCGAATACCCCGGAGAAGAAGCAGATTGGTGGTCCCAGTCGCTCGCAATCGGGATGATGGTGTTAATACTTATCGGTTTCTATCGTCTCGCCCGCAGGAGTTCTTGGTCATTATTTTCTGTCTCAATCGCCACTCTTTTGTTTCTTTGGCAAGCGTTCTCGAAACACTATGACTATGGAGCGTACAAAGTGCTTTTTTGCCACACGTGGTTAATTATTCCAGTTTTACTCGCCGGGATCTCATCTATAAATCAGTACTTTAGGCGGCCAGTTCCTGCATTTCTACTTGCAGGCTTGGTTATCGCGGCTGGGACGGAACGCCTGCGTCATTCGACCAATCGAGTGTGGCCTCACAGCAGTAATCGTGCGCCCATCGAGCATTTAGTAGAGATCGTCGCACATACTGGATCAGCGCCGGTATTTCTGGACCTGCACAATGACTTCGACCAGTTGTGGTCACTGGTTGCGCTGCGCGACGTGCCCCTTGTCGTCATGGAACAGCGGTCATACTTGGCAATGCCCCACGTAAAGCCTTTTCTCGACGCAACCCGCGCGATCAATGACATCAACAAGAATGCGTTCATCTTGAGCGATAAAGAAGGTCTAGAGGCACTATGGAATAATGATCGATTCACTCTGACACGTGCCGATAACGTCTTTATCAGTGCCGTGAAAAATCCTAATGGAAAGGAATCAGTCAATGGCCGGCCTTTCGTCTGGATCGGCCATACGTTGGAATGCATCCTTATCGTACAAGCTTCCAACAGTGGGCTCGCGAAGTTGAAAGCAACAGCTTGGTGGATAGGCCCGAGCTTACCCGAGTCCGGTCACCGAACGTTAATAGTCAACGATGTACAAGGAGAGCACTCCTATTCGATCGGAGGCTCTGATCCGAGTATTGTTCTTCACTTGACAGCCGGCACGAACACCATCCGTCTGCGCGTTGCTGAGTCTCCGAGCATAACCACCCAGACAAACGGAGATAAGCGCGAACTGCTGCTTGGAATCCTTGGCTACTTTCTCGCCCCAGTCTCTTGAGCACTATGTCTATTTCCATTGTTGTCCCCGTCTACAAGGAAGAGAAGAACATCCCGGAGTTCCTGCACCTCATCCGCCCGATCTTGGCCACGGTGATTGGCGATGACTACGAGATCATCTTCGCTCTCGATCCTTCACCAGATCGCACCGAGGAGGTTATCCTTGAGGCTCGCGCCGCCAATCCGCGAATCAAACTACTGAGATTCTCCCGCCGCTTCGGCCAACCGATGGCCACACTCGCCGGTCTGCAATACTCGCGAGGCGAAGCCGTAATCGTGATGGATGTAGACATGCAGGACCCCCCTGAGCTTGTCGGACAAATGATCGCCAAATGGCGCGAAGGGTACGACGTAGTCCTACCCCAACGGCAAGTCCGCACAGGCGAACCGTGGATCAAGAAACTAGTGGCCGCCGTTGGTTACCGCGTCATCAACCGGATCGCTGACGTAAAGATACCGCCGAATACCGGTGATTTCCGGCTCATGAGCCGACGGGTCGTTGACGAAGTTGTTCGGCTCAAGGAGGTCCACGGGTTTCTTCGAGGTATGGTCGCTGTAGTCGGATTCAAGCAGGTCATCATCCCGTTTCATCGTCCCCCACGCCACGCAGGGGAGACAAACTACAACCGGTTTCTGGGCTCCCTGCGAATCGGGTTTAATGGCATCTTCTGCTTCTCAACCTATGCATTGACTCTGAGTACCATGGCTGGCTTCGCCACGGCCGGAGCTTCATTTCTCATTGGATTGGCCTACCTCGCAATGAAGCTCGCCGGATTCCCCTTCCCAATCGGCAACCCGACAATCGTCATGCTTATTCTTTTCCTTGGCGGCATCCAGCTGATCAGTATAGGTATCCTCGGCGAATACATTGGACGCATCTATGAAGAAGTCCGTAACCGTCCGCGTTTCATCGTAGATCGAGCGGAAGGATTCTCTTCTGGCTCCCATGGTAATGAAACACTCCGTTGATTTCTACGAATATGAACGCAACGATCTCCGACTCTTACGCTGGATTCCACTGGCCAATTCCACATGGCGGTAGCACAGCCCCAGTTTGGCGCGACGGAACCTTTCATTACGATGGCACTCGCATGGCAGTTCTCACCTGCACTGAGAGTAACAGCCACTGGAGCGATGATCTGACCCTCATCCATGAGGCCGAAGCCGGCAACGGGAACCACCCCATAGATATCGCATCGCGAACCCTCGCGATACAGACAGTGAGGACATTTGTCGGCAAACCAGCACCAGTTGCGCTCGAGATCGGGTGTTCTTCCGGCTTCTTCCTACGCGACATCCGTCAAACTCTGCCTCATACAGCGATCATCGGGGCCGACTACATCGCCGGCCCCCTGCATCGGCTAGCTTCAAGATCGCCCGGTATCCCGCTCATTCAGTTCGACCTCCGCGCATGTCCGCTGGCAGCCAACAGCGTCGATGCTGTCGTTTGCCTCAATGTCCTTGAGCACATCGATCAGGATGAGCAGGCCCTGCGCGAGATATTCCGGATACTCAAGCCCGGAGGTATCGCCCATGTTGAAGTGCCAGCGGCGCCATCCTGCTATGATATCTACGATGAGTTCCTCCTTCATCACCGACGATACTCGAGATGTGAACTCAAGGCCAAAGTACGTGCTGCAGGCTTCACCATCCGCCGATTCACCCACCTCGGTGCGTTCGCTTTCCCCGCGTTTTATCTCGTTAAGCAACGTAACCGGCGCCTGATGGCCCTGCCCGCTGAGCAAAAGGCTGCCCGAGTCCGCCAGATGATGCGAACAACCCACAACAGCTGGATGATGAGCCTCTTGGTACGGTTTGAACTGAGCCTCGGGAGGATGATCCGCTACCCGCTTGGCATTCGCTGTGTCACCATTCTTCAGAAACCCGACCATGCATAACGTCTTCGTAACCGGCGCTGCCGGCTTTATTGGCTCCAATCTCGTCGAACGCTTGCTGGCCGCAGGCGTCAGCGTCGTCGGCTGGGACAACCTATCCACCGGGCAGGAACGGTTTCTCGCCGGCGCACTCGCTCATAGCGATTTCCGCTTCGTCCGCGGCAACAACCTAGACCGGTCGGCATTAGCGACTGCGATGGCCGGCTGCGACTTTGTGTTCCACTTCGCGGCCAACGCCGACATCAAGGATGGATGGAGTCACCCCGGTAAGGATCTCGAGCAGAACACCATTGCCACCTTCAACGTGCTCGAGGCCATGCGCGCCAACGGTGTTCGTCGTATCGCATTCTCATCGACCGGCTCTGTCTACGGCGAAGCGCTAGTCACTCCGGACCGACCCACCCCCGAGACCGACGCTTTTCCTATACAGACATCCCTTTACGCCGCGTCGAAAATCTCCGGGGAAGGTCTGATCTCGTCCTACGCCGAAGGGGGCCAGCTCGACGAGGCCTACATCTTCCGTTTCGTCTCGATACTTGGCGAACGCTACACACACGGCCACGTCTTCGACTTCTACAAGCAGCTCATCGAACACCCTAACCGCCTGCGCGTGCTCGGCAACGGCAAGCAGCGCAAGAGCTACCTCTACGTGCAAGACTGCGTCGACGCCATCCTCCACGTCACCTCGCGCCACACCGCCCAGGACTCCAAGCACCACACCCAAGTCTACAACCTCGGCACGCCCGAATACGTGGAAGTCAACCAGAGCATCGGCTATATCTGCACCGAACTCGGTCTACACCCGAAAATCGAGTGCACCGGCGGCGATCGCGGCTGGATCGGCGACAACCCCTTCATCTTCCTCGACACCGCCAAGATCCGAGCCACCGGTTGGCAGCCGAAACTGACGATCGAGCAGGGTATCATTCGCACACTCCGTTGGCTAGAGGCCAACCGCTGGGTCTACGAAGCTCGACATTAAGCACGGCCCCTCATGCGCATCGTCGTCACCGGCAGCAGTTCCGGCATCGGGTTAGCTCTCTGCGAGTATCTGGTCACAGCCGGACATGAAGTCTGGGGCCTAGCCCGTTCGGACCAAAAGCGGCTGTCACTCTCCGCAAATCCGCACTTCCAGCACTCGCGCTGCGATGTGGCCGACTGGTCACAGGTGGCTGCCGCAGCGCGCGAAATCGCGATCAACTGGCAAAACCTCGATGCCCTTGTCACCGCAGCTGGGACGCAGGGGGTGATCGGCCGTACCCTGGAACTCGACCCACAACAGTGGTCGGACACAGTGCGCACCAACCTCGACGGTACATTCCACGCGATCCGCGCCCTCTATCCTCTCCTCGCCCGCGCCCAGCGTCGGGCAAAGATCGTGTGCTTTTCCGGGGGCGGTGCCACCAAAGCCCGACCGAACTTCTCAGCCTACGCAGCCGCCAAGACCGCCATCGTACGACTGGTTGAGACCGTGGCCGAAGAGGAGCGTGGCTCCGCGCTCGATATCAACGCCATCGCCCCCGGCGCCATAGCCACTCGCATGACCGACGAGGTCCTAGCGATCGGGCCCGGTGCCGCCGGGACCTCCGAATACACTGCAGCGCTGAAGCAGAAGGAGGCCGGTCTCGCACCACTGCACAAAGCGCTTGCCCTTGTCGAGTGGCTGCTTTCGCCCCAAAGCGACGGGGTCGCCGGCCGACTGCTTTCCGCACCATGGGACCCGTGGCCGGACCTCGCCCGCCACGCCGCCGAACTCGCCGCCTCGGAGATCTATACGCTCCGCCGTATCCTGCCGGCAGAACGAGGGGCTGACTGGTAAGCCACCCTCAGTCCGTCACCGCCGCCCGCCGCCGGAACACGTGATAGTTGAGCAGGAGGAAAACGATCAACGTAGCCGGTGGCACAGCCACCACAGCCGCGCCCATCACTCCCAAACCAAGCCATGAACGGGCCAAGGCAAACAACCCCAGATTCACTCCGTAGCTCACTGCCACCGTCCCCAAATACTCCCCCAACTGCCGCCAGTGGTCGCCACGATCGCTGGGCAAGGCCCAAAATCGGTTCAACAGATAGTGCGCGATCGAGCCCCCGGCAAAGGCGATGGTGTATGCGATGGTTGCTGCGAGATCATCGCGCAACCAAGCCAACAGCAAGAATTGCACCGCGGCAGCAGCACCACCCACGACGAGAAAACGCCCGAGTCGAATTTGTGTCTCGCGGGCCGGTAAGGACAGCCTGAACATATCCTTCATCCGAATGATCAACACTCCGTGCAAGCAAACCCAATTTGCCATCATCGGCTGCGGACTGATCGGCCGCAAACGTGCCGCAGCGTTGCGCACACACGGCAGTTTGCTCTACGCCTGCGACCTCAACCTCTCTCGCGCGACCGAGGTTGCGGGAACCGCGCCGGGCTGCACTGCCATCTCCGATTACCGCGCAGCGCTCGCCGATTCCACCGTCACCGCGGTGATCGTCTCCACACTCAACGCATCGCTGGCTCCGATCGCTCTCGCTGCCGTGCGGGCTGGCAAACACGTGCTCGTGGAAAAGCCCGGGGCCCTAAACGCCGCACAGCTGCGCACCGTCCATGAAGCCGCGGCCCAACACGACGTGCGTGTACGACTAGGCTACAACCATCGGTTTCACCCAGCCTTGCGCAAAGCTCGCGAGCTCTTCGAGTCCGGCACGCTCGGCCCAATGATGTTTCTACGAGGCCGCTACGGCCACGGTGGCCGCAAGGGCTACGACCGTGAGTGGCGCGCCGATCCCGCGCTTTCAGGCGGCGGCGAACTCATCGATCAGGGTGTTCATCTCATCGACCTCGCCGGATGGTTCCTTGGCGACATCCCAACCGTTGACGGTCACGCAGCCACGTATTTCTGGGACATGCCGGTAGACGACAACGCCTTCCTCTCACTCCGCTCCACCGGCGGCCAGACGGCGTGGCTCCACGTCAGCTGCACCGAATGGAAGAACATGTTCTCCCTCGAGCTCTACGGCCGCGACGCCAAGGTCGTGATCGAGGGACTCGGCGGCAGTTACGGTCCGGAGCGCTGTACCTACTACAAGATGCTCCCGCAGATGGGCCCCCCCGAAATCCTCGCTTGGGAATACCCGCCCGGAGACGACTCTTGGTCGCTCGAACTCGCCGCCTTCGTGGAGGACATCCGATCGGAACGCGAGCCTGTGCCGGGACTGGCAGAAGGTCTGCGCACACTCGAAATCGTCGAAACCGTCTATCGTCGGAGCGGCTACACAGTGAATACCGCCGCTCTCTGAACCACCTTTCCCAGTATGATTATCACCCGTTCCCCTCTGCGCGTCTCCTTGGGCGGCGGAGGCACCGATCTCGCCTCCTATTACCGCGAGCATGGCGGCTTCCTCGTCGCCGCCGCGATCGACAAGTACGTTTATCTCACGCTGCACCGCACGTTCCAGCAGGAGATAATCGTCAAGTATTCGAAGCTCGAGCGCGTGACCGCAGTCGACCAGATCGAGCATCCGATCTTCCGCGAGGCGCTCAAGCTCACCGGTACGACAGAGGCACGACTCGAACTGGCTTCGATGGCCGACATTCCCGGAGGGACAGGCTTGGGCTCGTCCGGGAGCTTCACCACCGCACTGCTCAAGGTTCTGCACACGGCCAACAAGAACCTGATCGCTCCCGCCGAACTCGCCGAGCAGGCTTGCCACATCGAGATCGATCGTCTCGGCGAGCCCATCGGTAAACAGGACCAGTACATCGCCGCGATCGGGGGGATAACCGCCTTCACTTTTCACAAAGACGGCCGCGTCGAATACCGCCCCTGCAAGATCAGCGAAGAGACGCTCTTCAACCTTGAGGACAATCTGCTACTCTTCTTCACCGGATACAGCCGCAGCGCTTCCTCCATTCTCAAGGACCAAAAGGTGCGCAGCGAGAAGAACGATCAAGCGATGCTGGACAACCTTCATTTCACGAAAGAGCTCGGCTATCGATCCCTCGAAGCGCTTGAGTCCGGCAACCTCGCCGAGTTCGCACGGCTCATGGATGTGCATTGGCAGCGCAAGCGCGCCCGCTCCACCGGGATGAGCAACGATCACATCAACGAGTGGTACGATTACGCAATGGGCAACGGCGCACTCGGCGGAAAGCTCATCGGGGCCGGCGGCGGCGGCTTTCTCATGTTCTACGCCGATGACAAAACGCGGCTCCGCCATGCCATGCGCGAGAAGGGCTTGCAGGAAGTCCGCTTCCGCTTCGACTTCGAAGGGACAAAGGTCGTTGCCCAAAACTGATGTCCATTCCGATACAGCCACAGGATCTGCCCGTCGCCATCCTCGCCGGCGGTCTCGCCACACGCCTGCGCCCCATCACCGAAAAGGTGCCGAAGCTCCTCGTCGAGGTCGCTGGGGAACCGTTCTTCTCGCACCAACTGCGTCTCCTGAAAGCCGCAGGTCTGAAGCACGTCGTCCTCTGTGTGGGCTATCTCGGTGAAATGATCGTCGATCAGTACGGCAACGGCTCGCGCTGGGGCATCCACATCGATTACTCTTTCGACGGGCCCAAGCTACTGGGCACGGGCGGAGCGCTCATCCGAGCCCTCCCTCTGCTCGGGGAAGCCTTCTACGTGCTTTACGGCGATTCATACCTCCCCATCGACTACCTCAATGTCGGCCGCAGTTTCCTCGCCTCCGGCAAAGCGGGGCTTATGACCGTGTTCGAGAACCACGAACAGTTCGATGCCAGCAACGTCTGGTACGAAGGCGGCCGGATTCGCATCTACGACAAGAAGAACAAGGACCCGCGAATGCACCACATCGACTACGGGCTAGGCCTGCTCCGCGCCTCGGCACTCTCGGCCTACCCCCGCGATGGAATCGTAGATCTCGCCGCCGTCTACGGCGACCTCGTCAACAGCAACGAGCTTGCCGGATACGAGATCGGGAGCCGTTTTTATGAGATCGGCTCCCACGCCGGACTGAACGAACTCGATCAGTTGCTCCGCGCCGGCAAGCGACCCGCCTGATTTCCCCCGCCCGTTCATAGTTCAGCGAAAACACTGTTATGTCCTACGCCGCCCAACACCTCAAAGAAACCGTCGAGATCGTCTCAAAGATCAATCCCGCCGACTGCGAGAAATGCGTCGCAGTCCTGCTTGCCGCCCGCGAGCGCGGAGGCCGGCTCTTTATTCTCGGCGTCGGCGGTAGCGCCGCCAACGCCTCGCACGCGGTGAACGACTTTCGCAAAATCGGCGGCTTCGAATCCTACGCCCCTACCGACAACGTCTCGGAATTGACCGCACGCACCAACGACGACGGCTGGGCCAGCATATTCGTCGAATGGCTCCGCGGCAGCCGCCTCACCGCAAAGGATGTACTGCTCGTCTTCTCCGTCGGCGGCGGCAACGTGGAAAAGAACGTCTCGCCCAACCTCGTCACTGCACTGCAATTCGCCAAGCAGGTCGGTGCAAGCGTCGTCGGGCTCGTCGGCAAGGATGGCGGATACACCGCCAAGGTCGCCGATGCCTGCGTGATAGTGCCCGTGGTGAATCCGAACAACATCACGCCCCACTCCGAAGCGTTCCAAGCCGTGATCTGGCACCTCTTCGTCTCCCATCCCGCATTGAAGGTCGCGCAGACCAAGTGGGAATCCGTCGCGACAGCCCCCGCGGCCTGAGGCGAACCGCAGCATACTGCACATAGCCGGTCAGTCTCCAATGATTGACCGGCGTGTTTATCATGTCTTCCCGACCAGCAGTATTCCTCGACCGTGACGGCACGCTCAACGCCTCTGCCATGCGCGATGGCAAACCGTATCCGCCGGCCACGCTCGCAGAATTCACCCTCCTGCCGGACGCCGCCGAAGCCTGTGTGCGCCTCAAGGCCGCAGGCTTCACCCTCGTCGTCGTCACCAATCAGCCCGATGTCGGCCGAGGCACCCAGAGTAGAGAAGTCGTGGAGTCCATGCATGCGCGACTGCGTGAGCTCGTGCCCGCACTCGACCGGATCGAGGTCTGCTACGCCCCCGGCCGCGGCATTCTACATCCCCATAACCACCGCCGTAAACCCGCACCGGGAATGCTGGTTGATGCCGCAGCAGCGCTCGGCCTAGATCTCACATCCAGCTGGATGATCGGGGATCGGGCTGGCGACATCGACGCCGGCCACGCAGCGGGATGTCGTACCATCCTCATAGATTGGGGCTATTCCGAACAACCGCCTTCGCACCCACCCCACTTCACCGTCGGCAATCTCGCCACTGCAACCGAGATTGTGATTGCTCGCCATCGCTCCTGCGCGTTCCAGTCAGTTGATACCTTCCGAACATGAAATCCCTCAGCGAACTCAAAGTCCAAATCTACGCCGACGGCGCCGACAAGGCCGGCATCCTCGACCTCTACGCACAACCCTACATCAAGGGGCTGACCACCAATCCCACTTTGATGAACAAGGCAGGGATCAAGGATTACGAGGCGTTCGCGCGAGACATTCTGCAAACCGTCACCGATAAGCCCATCTCATTGGAGGTTTTCACCGACGATCCGTCCGACATGAAACGCCAGGCGCTCAAAATCGCCGGGTGGGGCCGGAATGTCTATGTGAAGATCCCGATCACCAACACGGCTGGCCGCTCCTGCCTCCCCTTGGTCGCGGAGCTTGGGAAAGAGGGCGTCAAACTAAACGTCACCGCGATCCTCACCCTCGAACAGGTGGCAGGTGTCGCTGCCGCCCTGAATCCCGCGGTGGCGTCCGTCGTATCCGTCTTTGCCGGCCGCATCGCCGACACTGGCCGCGATCCGCAGCCCATCATGCGCGCCGCCCAAGCACTGCTGGTCGGCCAACCGAAGGCCGAGCTCCTTTGGGCCAGCGTCCGCGAAGTGCTGAATATCGTCCAGGCCGACGAATGCGGCTGCGCCATCGTCACAGTTCCGCACGACATTCTAGCCAAGGCCAATAAGCTCTGCGGAATGGACCTCACGGCTCTCTCTCTCGACACGGTCAAGATGTTTGCCAAGGACGCCGCCGCCGCCGGGTTCAAGCTTTAGCCCATATCCACCGATCACGTGTTGCTCGGTGGATTCTCCGCCCGACATTGCCCCGCACGACTTCGAAATCGACGGGGACATCACGCGCCGGCAGCGCAAGCTACTGCAGTGCGAGGGCTACGGCGGATTCCACCGCGAGTCCGCATTACTCCCATCCAGCCGCCCCAGCTGTTTCGCTGTCGAATGATGCCCGGGCATCGTCAACATCAAGAGCGCCCTGCCCGGCTGCATTGCCACCGACTTCTTCCTCAATCCGGGGATTCAGCCGCACCAAAAACGTCTGCATACGCTCATTCGCCAACGGCTCCGACACCGAGCATCCGCTCCGACGTCTACCACCACCTTGAGCACCTGGGCACCGAGTGCTCAAGCCCTGATGATGCCTCGTACTCTTCGCCCCGCCCGACCTGCTCGGGCATATCACCCTATATGAACCTAGATTCCGCAGGCATCCGGGAGGTTGCGGGGAGTAAGGCGATGAGCTAGTGGTGGATGCATGAACACGACGATGGCCCCGCGCGTTCACCCGGCAGGTGAAGGCGTTTTCGAGTTCCCCACGGCTGGCGGCAAGGTGCGTTTGCAGAGCACCGACGATGTGCTCACGCCCTACGGCGGGTTGGTGCCGTGGGCGGCGTTTGCCCGGCACACGGGCATCTTCGAACGGCTGGCCGAGACCTGTCCGGTGCAACGC
>Ga0209373_10002396_pt1 | contig 18942 bp, 17 predicted proteins | sample Higcelweek5metaG_FD_187173 | JGI IMG/M metagenome (GOLD analysis project Ga0209373, IMG submission 187173) | Freshwater pond sediment microbial communities from the University of Edinburgh, under environmental carbon perturbations - High... | ecosystem: Environmental > Aquatic > Freshwater >... | reverse complement strand
TCCTGCATCGCCGTCCCCTCCCTGTTGTTGAAAAATAAGAGGGGTCTGGGGCTCCGCCCCAGGCGGGTTTGGGCGGCAGCCCAATCATTACGGGGAAGAATGTGAACCCGACGCTGATCTCCCGCCTGTATACCGCCCTGCGCCGGATCCGCCGGTTCGAGGAAATCACCGCCGAAATCTACCCCTCCGACCGAATTAAAAGCCCGGTCCATCTCGCCATTGGCCAGGAACAGGTTGCGGTCGCGGTCTGCGACGCCCTAAGCGCCGAAGATTGGGTCGGCGGCTCCTACCGCAGCCACGCCATGTATCTCGCCAAAGGCGGCGATATGGCGCAGATGATGGCCGAAATGTACGGCAAAACCACCGGCTGCTGCCGGGGCAAGGGCGGTTCGATGCATGTCATCGCCCCCGAAGCCGGGGTGATGGGCTCCTCCGCCGTGGTCGGCACCCAAATCCCAGTCGCCGCCGGCTATGCCCTGGCCGCCCGCCACGCCGGCCGGGGACAGGTGGTGGCGGTGTTCATGGGCGATGGCGCCACCGAGGAAGGCTGCTATTACGAAACCCTCAATTTCGCCGCCTTGCACCATTTACCCTTGCTGTTCGTGGTCGAAAACAACGGCTATGCCATCCACGAACCCCTGAGCAAACGACGCGCCCGGCCCGAAGCGATCCACGAGGTCGCCACCGCCCTGGGCGTCCCCGCGACCGTCATCCCCGATGGTGACCTGTTCGCCATCCGCGAGGCCGCTTTGACGGCGGTGGCCGCCCTGCGCCGGGGTGAAGGCCCCCGCCTGATCGAAGCCCAGGTCTACCGCTGGCGCCAGCATGTCGGCCCCAACGAAGACTTCGACCAGGGCTACCGCGACCGCGCCGAGGCCGAACCCTGGATGCAGAACGACCCCCTCGCCCGCCTCGCCGCCCAGATCCCGACCGCAGACCGCGCGACGATTGACGCGGCGATCGAGAGCGAAATTGCCGCCGCCGTCACCTTCGCCGAAACCAGCCCGCCCCCTGCCCCCGAGGAACTGTTCCGCGATGCCTGAACCGCGCCCGCTACGTTACGTCGAAGCCCTGCGCGAGGCGATCGATCAGGAAATGACGCGCGATCCCTCGGTGTTCCTGTTCGGCCTCGATGTCGATGACCACCTCGGCATCCAGGGCTCAACCAAAGGTCTGGTCGAAAAATACGGACCGGACCGGGTGTTCACCACCCCTTTGTCCGAAGATGCGATGACCGGCGTAGCGATCGGCGCGGCCATGGCCGGAATGCGGCCGATCCATGTCCATATCCGGATGGATTTCATGCTGCTGTGCATGAACCAGCTGGTCAACATCGCCGCCAAAGCCAGCGCGATGTGGGGCGGTCAGGTCCGGGTGCCGCTGGTGGTGCGGTCGATGATCGGCAAATCCTGGGGCCAGGGCGCCCAGCACAGCCAGGGCTTGCATTCCCTGTTCATGCATATCCCCGGCCTGAAAGTGGTGGCCCCGAGCAATGCCCATGACGCCAAAGGCTGCCTGATCGCCGCGATTCGCGACGATCACCCGGTCATTTTCATGGAACACCGCCTGCTCTACCCGACCAGCACCGAGGTTGATCCCGCCCCCTTCCTGGTCCAGCCGGGACAGGCCCGGATCTGTCGTCCTGGCCAGGACATCACCATCGTCGGGATTTCCAACATGGTGCAGGAAGCGATCCGCGCCGCCGAACTGCTCGATGAGGTCGGCATCACCGCCGAAGTGATCGATCCGATCTGGCTGCGCCCGCTCGACATCGACACCATCCTGACCTCGGCCCGGCGAACCCGCCGCCTGCTGGTGGTCGATAATGGCTGGACGATGTGCGGCGCCTCGGCCGAGATCGTCGCCGCCATCGCCGAACGCGCCCCCGAGGCCGGGATTCACGCCCGGCGGATCGGCTTTGCCGACACCACCTGCCCAACCAGCCCGTGGCTGGAAGCCCATTTCTACCCGAACCCGGCCAGTATCGCCGCCACCGCCTGGAACTTGGTCCACCCCGAGGCCGCCCCGTGGCAGCCCTCGGAAGAACAGGCCAAACTGGCCTATCAGACCCAATTCAAGGGGCCCTTCTGAAGGAAACCCGTCCCGATGTTCTATGAGCTCGCCGCCCCCTCGTGGGGACCAGAGGAAATCGAGGCTGCCAAGCGGGTGATCGATTCCGGCTTCTACACCATGGGAGCCAACGTCAAAGCGTTCGAGCAGGAATTCGCCGCTTATTTCGGGGCGCGCCATGCGATCATGGTCAATTCCGGCTCGTCGGCCAATCTGGTCGCGGTGGCGGCGATGGCCTACCGCCAGACTCGCCCGCTGCAACGCGGCGATGAGGTGATCGTCCCGGCCCTGTCCTGGGCCACCACCTATCACCCGCTCCAGCAATATGGGTTGAAGCTGCGCTTCGTCGATATCGAACTGGAAACCCTCAACATCGACGTCCGCCAGCTCGAACAGGCGCTGACGCCCCGGACCCGGGCGATTGTCGCGGTGTCGATCCTCGGCAATCCGGCCCCGCTCGACCAGATCCGCGCCTTCGCCGATGCCCATGACCTGCTGCTGCTCGAAGATAATTGCGAAAGCATGGATGCCGAGCTGAATGGGCGCAAATGCGGCACCTTCGGCGATCTCAACAGTTTCAGCTTCTTCTTCTCCCATCATATTTCGACGATGGAAGGCGGAATGATCCTGACCGATGATCGCGAATTCGAGGATCTGTGCCGCTGCCTGCGCGCCCATGGCTGGACCCGCGATCTACCCCCCGACAGTTCGCTTTACACCCGGACCGGCTCCGACCATTTCGAGGCCTACCGCTTCATTCTCCCCGGCTACAATGTCCGGCCGCTGGAAATCGAGGCGGCCATCGGCCGCGAGCAACTGAAAAAGCTGCCGGCCATGACCGCCCAGCGGCGGCAGAACTGGGCCTTGTTCCAATCCCTGTTCGCCGGAGACGAGCGTTTCATCCTCCAGCGCGAAAATGGCCAGAGTTCGGCCTTCAGCTTTACCGTGATCCTCAACCCGGCCTGTCGCCCCGACCGCCCGCGCGTCTTTGCCGCCCTGAAAGAGGCGGAGATCGGCTTTCGGATCATCACCGGCGGTAATTTCCTGCGGCATGACGTGCTGCGCCATTATGATTACGAGGTGGTCGGCGGCAGCACCCCCCAGGCCGATCTCGCCCATGATTACGGCTTCTTTGTCGGCAATCATCCCCATGACCTGACCCCCCAGATCACTCGCCTGCGCGAGGTGCTGGACCGGGTCTGCCGCTAACCCCGGAGACACGCTGATGTCCTGTTCGATTCTGGTCACCGGCGGCGCCGGCTATCTCGGGTCCATCCTGGTACCGGAGTTGCTGCGCGCTGGACACAAGGTCACCGTGCTGGATAATTTCCTGTTTAAACAGACCTCGCTGAATCAGTGCGTCGCCGATCCCGCCTTTGACGTGGTGCGCGGCGATGTGCGCGACAGCGCCCTGGTCGGCAAACTGCTGGCCAAGGCCGATCTGGTGATCCCGCTCGCCGCTTTGGTCGGTGCCCCGCTGTGCAAACAGGATCCGGTCGGCGCCACCAGTATCAACCTGGACGCCCAGCTCGCCCTGGTCAAAGCCCTGTCGCCGCAGCAGGGTGTTCTGATGCCGATCACCAATTCCGGCTATGGGGTGGGTGAAACCGGCAAATTCTGTACCGAAGACACCCCGATGCGGCCGCTCTCGCTCTATGGGATCCACAAGGTCGAGGTCGAGAAGGCAGTGCTGGATCACGGCAACGCGATCTCGTTCCGCCTCGCTACCGTGTTCGGGATGTCGCCCCGGATGCGCCTTGATCTGCTGGTGAATGATTTCACCTATCGCGCCGTCACCGACCGCTTCGTGGTCCTGTTCGAGGGGCATTTCAAGCGCAATTACATCCATGTCCGCGATGTCGCCCGCACCTTCCTGCATGGCATCGACCTGTTTGAGACGATGAAGGGACGGCCGTACAATGTCGGCCTGTCCGAGGCCAATCTATCAAAGCTGGAACTCTGTGCCCGGATTCAGGCCCACGTTCCCGATTTCGTCTATCTTGAAGCCCCGGTCGGCGAAGATCCGGACAAACGCGATTACATCGTCTCGAATGAACGGCTTGAAGCCACCGGCTGGCGCCCAGCGTTCCCGCTCGATACCGGGCTGGCCGAACTAGTCAAGGGCTATCGCATGATCCGCAACACCGTCTACAGCAACGTCTGAGCGCGCGATGTCCGCCCCCCCCGTCGATCTGGTCCTGGTCAATCCCGGCGGCCGCGAGCAGCTCTATCAGAGCCTCGGCAGCAGTCTGACCGCGATTGAACCGCCGTTATGGTGCCGCCTGATCGCCGGCTATGCCCTGGATCGGGGCTGGTCGGTGCGGATCGTCGATTCCGAGGCGGACTCGCTCGGGCCGGACTCCCTGGCGCGGGTAATCCGCGATTTGGCGCCGAAACTGGTCGGGATGGTGGTGTTCGGCCATCAACCTTCGGCCTCGACTCAGCAAATGGTCCCGGCCGGGATCGCCTGCCGGGTGCTGAAAGCCCTGTGCCCGGATCTGCCGGTGCTGATCCTCGGCGGCCATGTTTCCGCATTGCCTGAGCGCACCCTGCGCGAGGAAGCGGTCGATTATGCCTGCCAGGGCGAAGGGCCGGCGACGGTGGTCGGGTTGCTCGACTGGCTGGCGGCGGGGGCTCCGGGGCACCCGGACGCGGTGCCCGGTCTGGTCTGGCGCCAGGGCGAGCAGGTGGTGCTCAATCCTCGGGCGCCGCTGATCGAGGATCTCGACCGCGATCTGCATGGCAATGTCTGGCATCTGCTGCCGATGGAGCGGTACCGCGCCCACAATTGGCAATGTTTCGGCGATCTCGGGGCGCGGCAGCCTTATGCCTCGATTTACACCTCGCTCGGCTGCCCGTTCCGCTGCGGCTTCTGCTGCATCAATGCCCCGTTTGGCATCAACCGGTATCGGATGCGTTCGCCTGCCGCCGTGGTGGCGGAAATCGATCATCTCTACCGCACCTATGGGGTGCGGACCTTCAAGATCATCGATGAAATGTTTGTCCTCAACGCCCGGCACATTGAGGCGATCTGCGACGGGATTATCGCCCTGGGCTATGCCGATCAGCTCAATTTCTGGGCCTATTCGCGGGTCGACACCCTGCGCGACGGGATGTTGCCCAAATTACGCGCCGCCGGGGTGCGCTGGCTGGCGCTCGGGATCGAATCCGGCTCGGCCCATGTCCGCGACGGAGCAACCAAGCAATTACGCACCAACGACATTGCCGGCATCGTTCGTTCGATCCAGCAGGCCGGCATTGCGGTGATGGGGAATTATATTTTCGGCTTGCCGGATGACACCCGGGACAGCATGGCCGAGACTCTGGCGCTGGCTCAATCTTTGCAGTGCGAGTTCATCAATTTTTATTCGGCGATGGCCTATCCGGGATCGGCGCTGCATCAGGACGCGGTCGCGCAGGGCTGGCCGTTACCGGAGCAATGGTCGGGATATTCTCAGCATTCTTATGATTGCACCCCGCTGCCGACGGAGACTTTATCGGCGGCCGAGGTGTTGCGCTTCCGCGACGAGGCGTTTCACGTTTATTTCAGCGATCCGGGCTATCTGGATCTATTGACCCGGCGTTTTGGGGTGGAAACCCGTATGCACGTCGAGGAGATGGCCCGGACCCGTCTGAAGCGGCGGCTGACCGAGGGTTGCGGGGCTGCCGCCCCGGCCCCGCCTGGGGGCTGACGCCCCCAGACCCCTGCTTTTTTCTCAGGCGACGTGGCCGGTTCGGATCGTCTCGGCGAACCAGCGGTAGCTATCTTTCGGGGTACGGGTCAGGGTGTCGTAATCGACCCGGACAATCCCGAAGCGTTTGGTCAATCCTTCGGCCCACTCGAAATTGTCCAGCAGCGACCAAACCAGATAGCCTTTGACGTTACAGCCGGCGGCCAGGGCGCGGCCGACCTCGCGGATATGATCGCGCAGGAAGGCGACCCGTTCCGGATCGTGGACGGCGCCATCGGGGGAGACCACATCATCGTAAGCGGCGCCATTTTCGGCGATGAACACCGCCGGATTGCCGTAGAGCTGTTTGAATTCGAGCAGCAAATCGTACAATCCATCCGGCTGCACCGGCCAGCCCATCCCGGTATAACGCTCGGCATGGGGATCGCCCCACCCGACATCGAACAGACGGCCGGGCTCGTAGCGCATCGTCATCCTTGAATAATAATTGATGCCGAGCAGGTCGATCGGGAAGCGAATCCGCTCCAAATCACCGGGCTGAACGATTTCTTGCATCGATTCGGCCAGGACGTCCGGCACCGCACCGCGCAGCACCCCGTCAAGCGGCACCCGGTTCCACACCGCATCCCAACGGATTGCGGCGGCACGATCTTCCGGCCGGTCGCTTTCCGGACGGGCGGGCTGGAGGTTACAGACAGTGCCGAAACGCAGGCCAGAGCGTTCTGCCTGCATCGCCCGGAAGGCATCGCCCTGGGCCAGATTCTGGTGATGGAGGACGGTCAACACCCCCTGGTCGCCCAGGCGCAGGCCGGGGGCGTGATCGGCCGAGCCATGGCCGTTGATTGCCACGACATTCGGTTCATTCAGGGTGAACCAATCCGGCACCCGATCGCCGAGCCGGGCCACCGCGATCCGGGCGTAATCCGCGAAAGCATCGGCGATTGCCCGGTTGCGCCAACCACCCTCATCCTCCAGGGCCTGGGGCAAATCCCAGTGATAGAGGCAGGCCATCGGCCGGATTCCGGCTTTCAACACTTCATCGACCAGCCGGTCGTAAAAGGCCAAACCGGCCGGATTGACCGCCCCACGTCCGGCGGGAAGAATCCGTGGCCAAGCCAGCGAGAAGCGGTAGGCGGTAAAGCCGGCTTGCTTCATCAGGGCGATGTCTTCGGCGAAGCGATGATAATGATCGCAGGCGACCCGGGCCGAACTGCCATCCTTGATCAGGCCACGCGCGGTGAACGTGTCCCAGATCGAGGGACCACGGCCATCCTCCTCGGTCGCCCCCTCGATCTGATAAGCGGCACTGGAAGCACCCCAGAAGAAATCCTTGGGAAAGGTCCGCGCGGGCGCGGCGGAGACGGCGGGAGCAACACTCATGGCAGCAACTCCGGCTAGAAACTGACGGCGGCTCGGATGGAACGGGCGGGCGCTCATCACAGCGGCCTTTCACATGGTGGGACGGGGATGAAAACCGGGTCCGGCTGGCGGCGCGGCGGGTTCGACCGACAGGCGCGACACCCGCGCCGCCGGCGGACCGACACGACAGGCCGCGACCAGGGCTTCGACCGTCATGGCTGGACCGGACAGCACCGCTTCGACGGTTCCGTCGGAACAGTTCCGGACCCAGCCGCGCACAGCCGACGCTTGCGCCTGCTGGACCAGCCAACCCCGGAACCAGACGCCTTGCACCCGGCCCTCGATCACCACGCGAACATGCTTGATTTCCGACATGGCGGCGCTCCCGGTCATGGGAAATTAAACCACGCCGGGGCCGCGCTGGCTACAGCCAGCCCAACAGACGCCACCATAGAAAATCCAATGGGAACAACACCAGAAACGTCACCAGTGCCAGCAACAGGCACAGGTCGCGGGCGGGCGCGAGCCGTTCGCCGCCGAGATGAAGCGCCACCACCAGCGGCGCCGATTGATAGGGCAGGATCGGGTTGGAGAATCCCAGAACCTGACTCATCAGCACCGTTTCGACCGGCAGCCCGGACGCCTCGGCCAGTTGCGTCGTCAGTGGGGTCAGCACCGCCGGCGCCCCCGGCAGAGTTGTCACCAGACTCACCACGGTGGCCAGGGCGGTCAGGCTGATGAAATTGCCAACGGGATGATCCGGGGCCAGTGGCAGCAACGGAAGGATCGCCTCAGCCAGCCGCCGCCCCAGGCCGGAGGAATCGACCATCGCCCCCAGTCCCATGATCCCGGCGACATACAGCAGCGAGCCATAACTGATCTTGTTATTGAGGGTAGCCCGATCGACCAGCCCGATTCGCGGCAGCAACAGGACCACCGCCACCACCATGCTGATCCAGGCCGGACTGATATGGTGGAGAAAATCCGTCGCCCACAGCACCAGAGCCAACCCGAGCAGCACGGCCAGCAGGCCCTCACTTCGAGTCAGCGGGGCCGGCGCCTGGGGCACGACCGCCTCCGGGCGAGGAACATCCGGCCAGAACCGGACGATCAGCAGCACCATCACCAGGGTTTTCAGCAACCCCAGCACCGGAAAATGCAGCAGCAGATACGCGCCATAGGTCGGGATCGGATAGCCCAACGTCTCGGCCGCCCCGACCAACACCAGATTGGGCACATTGGCCGGCAGAATCGAGAAGGTCGAAACGTGACAGCCGAAAGCGGCCGCCAACACCACCCCGAGATGACCATTGGAGCCGGGACGGAAGCCGGCCCGGGCCGCCAGCCCGAGGGCGATCGGCATCAATATCATCACCCGCCCCATCGAGGAGGGCAGCAGAAAGCCCAGAGTGGTCCCGATCAGTGTCACCCCGGCGATCAGCCCGCCATAGGAGCTGCCGAACGCATGGCTTAGACGCCGGGCGATCCGGTCGGCCAGACCGCTGTCGCGTACCGCCACCCCCATCACCAAACCGCCGAAGATCAGCCAGAGAGCAGCGGATTCAAACCCGCCGAACACCACCCCGGAGGGGGCCGCTTTCAGCAACATCGCGGCGGTAAAGAAGATCACCGCCGTCACCGGCTCGGGTACCGCTCCGGTTGCCCACAGACCGAGACAGGCAATGGTCAGGGCCAGAGCCGCATTTTCACTCCCCGGCAGCGGCTGAACCACCAGGACCGCCCCTCCGAGGATCACCGCCATCCAGGCCAGACTCTGAGCCACGGAGAGGCCAAACGGAAACCGCACAGCGGACATCGCCGGCTCCTTTATGTTTCATGTTACGTGTTACACTAAACACCTTTGCGCCGTGCCGCAAGCTCAGGCAGAGTCCGGCCCAGCCCCTCTTTTTTCCGTTTTGAGGATTCATTGTGACGCTGAACCGTACCAAACTGGCCGATCAGGCTTATCAGGCAATCCGCGAGGATCTGTTGAGCGGGCGACGTTTTCTCCCTGGCGACAAGATCAGCGTCGAGGATCTGGCCCGCCAACTCGGGGTCAGCCGCTCGCCCGTCTGGTCCGCGATCGCCCGCTTGGAAGCGGAAGGGATGGTCGAAGTCCGCCCGCGCCAGGGGGTGTTTTTCATCGGCTTTGAGATCGAACGACTGCGGGAAATCTTCGCGGTGCGGGCGACACTGGAGGGGCTGGCCGCCCGCCTCGCCGCCCAGCGGGCCACTCCGGCCGAGATTGCCGAACTGAAGGCCTCAATCGCGCGACAACGCCAATTGATCCAATCCGGCGAGATCGAACTTTATACCCTTGAAGCCAACCGCTTTCACACCCGCCTGACCGAACTTGGCGGCAATGCCACTTTGACCGATCTAGTAGCGCGGCTGTGGAATCGCAGCACCGCCATGTGCCTGCGGCGCAATCGCAAGGGAGGGGATTTCGACGAGCGAACCGACGAGCATGTGGCGATGGTCGAAGCTCTGGCGGCCCGCGATCCCGATGCCGCCGAAGCGGTCACGCGCGCCCATATCGAGCGCTTGGCCGAATCGATGCGGGCCGACGATTTACTCTGAATTTTGCGGGCTCCCGCCCGCCCCCGGTCGGGGCGATGCCCCGAACCCCCTTTGGATTCAAGGGGGGGTTGGGGGCGCGCCCCCAAGCGGGGACCGGGGCGGCAGCCCCGCTACAGGTCAAGCCGCGACCAAAACCCCATCACGGAGCATCACCGCCCGGTCCATCCGCCGCGCCAGATCGGGATTATGAGTGGCAATCAACGCCGCCACCCCACTCCCCCGGACCACCCCGATCAATTCGGCAAACACCGTCTCGGCGGTATGCGGATCGAGATTGCCGGTCGGCTCATCCGCCAGTAGCACCCGAGGCGCATTGGCCAAAGCCCGGCAGATCGCCACCCGTTGCTGCTCCCCGCCGGACAACTGGCCAGGACGGTGATCGGCGCGCGGCTGCAACCCAACCCGCTCCAACAACCCCAACGCCCGGACCCGAGCCGCGCGCCGACTGGCCCCGGCAATCATCTGCGGCAGAATCACATTCTCGACCGCCGAAAATTCCGGCAACAAATGATGGTACTGATAGACAAACCCGAGATGCAGCCGGCGCAACCGGGTGCGCTCGCTATCGCTGAGACGAGTCACCGCCGTCCCGGCCAGATGCACTTCCCCCTCATCCGGCGCTTCCAGCAAACCCGCAATATGCAGCAAGGTCGATTTGCCCGCCCCGGACGGACCAACCAGAGCGACGATTTCCCCCGATTTCAAGGTCAGATCGACCCCGCGTAGCACGTCGAGGGTTTCTTTGCCCTGCGAGAAACGACGGCGAACCCCCGCCAGATGCAGTCCTTGATTGGTCAGCTCACTCATAGCGCAACGCCTCCACCGGATCGAGCCGAGCAGCCCGCCAGGAAGGATAGATCGTCGCGGCGAAAGACAGGCCGAGCGCCATCGCCACCACCGTCACCACCTCGTCCGTTTCGACCCGGGCCGGCAATTGGGTCAGGAAATAGATCTCGGCAGCGAACAGGTCACGACCGATGATCGACTGAATGAACTGGCGGATCTGCTCGATATGGGTAGCAAACCACACCCCGAGCAAGGTGCCGAACAGCGTCCCGGCCACCCCGACCGAGGCTCCGGCCAGGAAAAAGATCCGCATGATCATTCCCCGGGTTGCCCCCATCGTCCGCAGGATGGCGATATCACGCCCCTTGTCCTTCACCAGCATGATCAGACTGGAAACGATATTGAACGCCGCCACCAGAATGATCAGGGTCAGGATCAGGAACATCACATTGCGTTCGACCTGAACCGCATTGAAGAAATTGGCATTGGTCTGCTGCCAGTCATGAATCCGGGCCTGACCGCCGGTCACCTGGAACAGATCGCCGCGCAGAGACGGCACCCGCTCGGGATTATCGAGGAACACCTCGATCTGGGAGACCGCCCCGGGCAACCGGAAATAGGTCTGAGCCGCCGCAATCGGCATGAAGATGAAGCCGGAATCATATTCGAACATGCCGACATTGAAGGTGCCGACCACCCGGTAGCCGCGCATCCGGGGCACGGTGCCGAAAGCGGTGGCATTGCCCTTGGGCGAGATCAGCGACACGGTATCGCCGATCGTCACTCCGAGCTTATCGGCCAGCCGCGAGCCCAGCACCACCGCATCATCCCCGTTGAAGGTCGCGGGATCGCCGCGCCAGTTGGCGGTGAAGATCGGACGGGCCAACAGATCCTCTGGGGCAACGCCGCGCACGATCGCTCCGGTCCCGCCATTGGGTGAAGTGACGAACACCTGTCCCTCGACCGTCGGGATCGCCATCGTCACCCCGGTCAGGTTGCGAATCCGGTCGGCCATCGATTCATAACCGGTCAGCGGCCCCTGGGCGGCATAGACCCCGACATGACCATTGATGCCGAGAATGCGCGACAGCAACTCGTGGCGGAATCCATTCATCACCGCCATCACCACAATCAGGGTGGCGACGCCGAGACCGATCCCCGCCAGCGAAAAGCCGGCGATCACCGAAATGAACCCTTCCCGTCGCCGGGCTCGCAGATAGCGGAACGCCACCATCCGTTCGAAGGAACCGAAGATCATGCTTCAACCTATTCCGTTGCCGGGATTTCCGGCGCTCCGAGCGGTTCGGAGCGCCGGAGAGCCACTGCGCGCTTAACCGAGCAGGCGGGCGAGCGCGGATTCGGCCGAGAGTTCGACCTTCTCGCCACTGGCGCGGTTCTTGAGTTCGACCAGACCGGCGGCAACGCCCTTCGGCCCCACCACCAACTGCCAGGGCAGGCCGATCAGATCCATATCGGCGAATTTGACCCCGGCACGATCGTCGCGATCGTCATAGAGGCATTCCTGCCCGGCGGCAGCGAGCTTGGCATACAGATCGTCGCACACCGCATCACAGGCCGGATCGCCATTCTTAAGATTGATCAGGCCGACCCGGAAGGGGGCGACGCTTTCCGGCCAGATAATGCCGCGATCATCGTGATAGGCCTCGATGATCGCCCCGACCAGACGCGACACGCCGATCCCGTAGGAGCCCATCTCGACCGGAACGCTCTCGCCGTTGGGGGCCTGCACCACCGCATTCATCGGCTTGGAATATTTGGTGCCGAAATAGAAGATGTGACCGACTTCGATGCCGCGCGCCTCGCGCAGGCGGTCGGCCGGCGGCACACCGGGGGCGTTGGGATCGTGCTTTTCGTCGGTGACCGCATAGAGCCGGTCGAGCGCGGCAAGATCGATTTCGCCCCGGGCCGCCAGTTCCTCATAAGCGACGTCATAAAACACGCCGCTTTCACCGGTTTCGGCCAGGATATGGAATTCGTGGGTGAGGTTGCCGCCGATCGCGCCGGAATCCGCCCGCATCGGGATCGCCGTCAGGCCCATCCGCTTGAAGGTCTTCAGATAGGCGGTAAACATCGCCTCGTAAGAGCGTTTAGCGCCCTCGAAATCGAGATCGAACGAATAGGAATCCTTCATCAGGAATTCGCGGCCGCGCATCACGCCAAAGCGCGGGCGGACTTCGTCGCGGAATTTCCACTGGATATGGTAGAGGGTCTTGGGCAGGTCGCGGTAGCTCTTGACGTTATCGCGGAAGACCTGCGTGATCAGTTCCTCGTTGGTCGGGCCATACAGCATCTCGCGGTCATGACGGTCGCGGATGCGGAGCATTTCTTTGCCGTAGGCTTCATAACGGCCGCTTTCCCGCCACAGGTCAGCCGACTGGATCGTCGGCATCAACAGTTCCTGGGCGCCGGCGGCATCCTGTTCTTCACGGACGATCTGCTCGATTTTGCGCAGCACCTTGAGCCCAAGCGGCAGCCAAGTATAGATGCCGGCGGCCGACTGACGGATCATCCCGGCCCGCAGCATCAGCCGGTGCGAGGCGATTTGAGCCTCAGACGGCGTCTCCTTGAGAGTCGGCAGGAAAGAACTGGAACGACGCATGACGGTCCTCTGGAATTCGGAAAAGGCGGGAAGGAAGGCGGGACTGTAGCCCGGATTTTCCGGCCTGTCACGAACCGGGCTCTTTTCGGGCTTCCGCCCGAACCCGACCGGGGCGATGCCCCGGACCCCCTTTGTTTTTCAGAGTTTCAGCGTGCGCCACGGCGCAGGCAAGCCTCGGCCAGTTCCCGCTGATCATCGGTCAGCATCGGCTGATCGTTATAGGTAAAGGCATTGGTACGGAAATCATATTTGACCGTACCAATCCGGGACTGGGTCAGCTCGAATCCCTTGCCCAATCCGCTGGTCACGGCGGTTCCCTGGATATTCTTGCGGTAGTTGATTGGATTGATCGTCAACGGAATTTCCAGCACATCGGGCACCACCCGCCGGGCGAAATCAGCGGCCACCGGATCAAGATCGGCCGGCACGACTTTACGCCCGTGGACATCGACTCCGGGTTGATAAGCGACGTCGGGATTAGGGAAATGGCGGATCAGGCGGGAACAATCCTGTTTGCTGATCGAGATCGTCAGCGGAGTCGGCGCGCTCTCCGCCGCCCAAGCGGGCGGGATCACGCCCAGGACACACCATAAAGCGAGACCAAGATAAAACTGAGGGCGCATGGCAGGCCTCCGGGTTCTTCCGCTCAGAGTGACTCGGCGCCTCGCTCCGGCGCAAGCGCCGTCCTGGATTTCTTCCGAGTGTTACCGATCGCCCAGATCTTCAGCAAGATGTTCGATAAAAAAAGGTGACGTGCAGAACAAAATTACGTATCGTCGGCCTACAAGCCCGGAGAACGGGATACCCCTGCGACGAAGACCAGCCTCTTGACGCGGCTCCGGAGTCAGGAGGACGCCCCCTAAAGTGGTGGAACCAGGAAAAGCGGCGGAACCAGACCCGGTTCCGCCGTCCTCTTTTCCGGTTCGACCGATCAGACTGGCGGTTGCCGCTTGGCAAGGGCGGCGGCGCCCTCTAGGCTGGCGCCCCCTTTCCGGCTGTGGAGGATGATGATGGGCGGTACGGTGGCGCTGATAGTGGCGGCAGGACGCGGGCGCAGGTTCGGCGGCGATCTGCCCAAGCAATATCATGATCTGGCCGGCCGGATGGTGTTGCGCCATACCCTGGCTGCCTTTGCCACCAACCCGCAAATCAATGCGGTTCGGGCCGTGATCCACCCCGACGACCGTCAATTATACGATATTGCCGCAACCGGGCTGCCGGTGCTGGATCCGGTTGATGGCGGCGCTAGCCGGCAGGACAGTGTCCGGTTCGGGCTGGAGAGTCTGGAGGCGCTCGCCCCTGACCGGGTGCTGATTCATGATGCGGCGCGGCCATTCGTCGATGCCGGCACGATCAGCCGGGTGATTGCTGCTTTGGGCGAACAGGACGCAGTCCTGCCGGTGGTGCCGGTGGCCGATACTCTGAAGCGCGGCCAGGACGGTCTGGTGATCGATACCGTGTCGCGGGATGGCCTGTTCCGCGCCCAGACCCCGCAGGGCTTCCGTTTCGAGCGGATTCTCGCCGCGCATCGCGCCACCGCCGGCCAGGAACTGACCGACGATGCCGCCGTTGCCGAACGGGCCGGGATGCGGGTGGCACTGGTCGCCGGGGCCGAGGACAATGTCAAGATCACCACCGCTGCCGACCTGGAGCGGGCGCGCCGCCTGTTCGAGGGAGCGGGCGAAATCCGCACCGGCAGCGGCTATGATGTCCATCGTTTCAGCGAGGGCGATGGCACGTGGCTGTGCGGGATCAAGGTGCCGCATGAGTTCGGCCTGCTGGGTCATTCCGATGCCGATGTTGGTCTGCATGCTTTGACCGATGCCCTGCTCGGAGCGATCGCCGCCGGGGATATCGGCCATCATTTCCCGCCGTCTGATCCGCGTTGGAAAGGGGCGCCGTCCCATCTGTTCCTGGCTCACGCCGCCACCCTGATCGCGGCGCGCGGCGGACGGATCGTCAATGTCGATGTCACCTTGATCTGTGAACGCCCCAAGGTCGGGCCGCACCGCCCGGCGATGACGACCCGGCTGGCGGAAATCCTGGGGATCGATCAGGGCCGGATTTCGGTCAAGGCCACCACCACCGAGGAATTGGGCTTCACCGGCCGCCGCGAAGGCATCGCCGCTCAGGCCACCGCCTCGGTCTGGCTGCCGCGCTGAGAAACGCGGTCCGGCGCCGCGCGATTGCCGGCGCCGGACCCGGGGTGCTACATCAAACCAGGAACGATTGTCCTGACGGGGGATGGGAACGGATGAGCGATCTCGACCGCAGTTTCGGCTATCAGCAGGTTTCGCTCGACGAGCGGAAGAGTCGGATCCGCCGGGTTTTCCGGGCGGTGGCACCGCGCTATGATTTGATGAACGATTTGATGTCGTTCGGAATTCATCGCCTGTGGAAGGCGTTGCTGGTCCGGACGGTGGCCGCCCAGCCGGGTCAGACCCTGCTGGATCTGGCCGGCGGAACCGGGGATGTGGCCCGAGCGCTGGCCGGCCCCGAGCGCCGGGTGATTGTCTGTGATCCCGGGGTTGAGATGATGCGGGCCGGACGCGAGCGCCCTGGCAGCGAGTCTCTGATCTGGCTGGCCGGCGAGGCGGAAGCGATCCCCCTGGCCAGCGCCAGCGTGGATCGCCTGACCATTTCCTTTGGAATCCGCAATGTCACCCGGCTTGATCTGGCGTTGGCCGAGATGCATCGGGTGCTGAAACCGGGTGGAACCGCTTTCTGTCTCGAATTCTCCCGGGCTCATCCGCTGCTGCGGCCGTTTTATGACCTGTTTTCGTTCCAGGTGATTCCCCGGCTCGGCGCGATGATTGCCCGTGAACCCGAGGCTTACACTTATTTGGTCGAATCGATCCGTCAGTTCCCCGACCAGGAGAGCTTTGCCGCTCTGTTCCGGACGGCGGGCTTTGCCGAGGTGCACTACCGCAATCTCAGCTTCGGGATTGCCTGCCTCCACATCGCCCGTAAGGCCCCATGACCGCCCCAACCGACTGGCTGCGCGCCCGGGCGATGGCAACCCCGGAAGCCCGGGCGCTCGATTTGGTCGGTGGTCAAACCGCCTCCTTCGCCGCCCTTGACGGCCGGGCGGAAGCGCTGGCCGCCGCTTTGGCCAAACGCCCGCCGACCCGGATTCTCGCGGCCGAAACCGATCAGGCCGAGGCACTGGCTCTGCTGGCTCTGGCCGCCCCCCGCGCCGGACAGGTCTTGTTGCCGATCAATCCCGCTCTGCCGGCAGAGCGACGGGCCGCCCTGTTGGCCGCTGCCGGGTTGACTGCCGATGCGACTTTGACCACCCTGCCCGCTCCGACCGCCACCCCGCTGGCCTCCGGACTGGCCCTGAAGCCTGAGGCGGTGCATCTGGTGATTGCCACCAGTGGCAGCACCGGCACCCCGAAGGGGGCGATGCTGACCGGACGCACCCTCGCGGCCGCAGCCCGCAGTTCGCGGCACTTAATTCCGCTCGGCCCTGGCGATGTCTGGCTCGGCTGCCTGCCGATGGTCCATATCGGCGGCTTGTCCACCCTGTTCCGCTGCCTGGAAGCCGGCGCCACGTTACGATTGCATCCCCGGTTTGATCTCGATGCGGTCGCCGCTGATCTCGCCGCCGGCCGGGTCAGTCACGTCTCGCTGGTGCCGGCGATGCTCGACCGGCTGATCGCGGCCGGGTGCCGCCCGGCGCCGCGCCTGCGCTGCGCTTTGATCGGGGGCGCGGCTTTATCGGCAACTCTGGCCGAACGAGCCGCCGCCGCCGGTTGGCCCCTGCTGATCAGCTATGGCATGAGCGAAACCGCCTCACAACTGGCCACTCAGCCCTTCGCCGAGGGCTGGCATCCCGGCCTTGCCGGCGCTCCGCTGCCTGGGCTGGAGATCGGCTTCTCCGCCAGCGGCCGCATTCGGGTGCGGGGCGCTAGCGTGATGTCGGGCTATCTGACTCCGGACCTCACCCCCGGACAGGGGCTCGATCCCGAAGGCTGGTTTGAAACCAATGATCTCGGCCAGTTTGACGCCGAAGGCCGGTTAGTGATCCGGGGTCGCGCGGACGACATGCTGATCAGCGGCGGCGAGAACATCCATCCGGCTGACGTTGAATCCCTCGCCGGGCGCTGTCCCGGGGTGCGGGCGATCGCGGTAACCGGTCGTCCTGATCCGACGTGGGGAGATCTGGTGGTCGCAATTGTGGTCGGCGAGATCACGAGCGAGGATTTTCTTGACTGGTGCCAGCGTCATTTACCGGCCCATTTGCGGCCCCGAGCGATGGTTCGGGTTGATCAGCTCCCGCTCACCTCCGTGGGAAAACCTGACCGGGCCGCTTTGCGCGAGATTGCGGCCAGCAACAAGACCTGACATTGCTTCGCTTGGGCTGCCGCCCAAACCCGCCCGGGGCAATGCCCCGGACCCCCTTTCCTTTCTGAAAGGCTCGGGAAAAGCAGCACCAACCCATGCCGACAGCACAGTTGACGTATGCATTTTTTGCAATGATCCTCTCCGGAAAGAGCATCGTTTTGCCCGGACACAGGAGAGCGGATCGTGATCATTGCCTCGACGCAGGATTTCCGTGAAGCGGCCAGTCGGCGCCTGCCTCCCTTCCTGTTCCATTATATCGACGGCGGTGCCTATGCCGAACAGACCCTGCGCCGCAATGTTGACGATCTGTCGCAACTGGCGTTGCGGCAACGGGTGCTCCAGAACCTTGGCGAGATTGATCTCTCCACCCGGTTGTTCGACCAGCCGCTGGCGATGCCGGTCGGATTAGCGCCGGTTGGACTGACCGGAATGTATGCCCGCCGGGGCGAAGTCCAGGCCGCCCGCGCCGCCGAACGCAAGGGGATTCCCTTTACGCTTTCGACGGTGTCGGTCTGTTCAATCCAGGAAGTCCAAAGTCAGCTCGAACGGCCGATCTGGTTTCAGCTTTACGTGCTGAAGGATCGCGGCTTCATGCGTGACGCGCTGGAACGGGCCTGGGCGGCGGGAATTCGGACCCTGGTTTTTACCGTCGATATGCCGGTCCCCGGCGCCCGCTATCGCGATGCCCATTCCGGAATGTCCGGCCCGCATGCGGCGCTCCGGCGATCGGTGCAGGCGGTGACGCATCCCGCCTGGGCGCTGGATGTCGGCCTCTTGGGGCGACCGCATGATCTGGGCAACATCTCGGCCTATCGCGGCCATCCGACCGGGCTAGGGGATTATGTCGGCTGGCTGGGGGCCAATTTCGATCCGTCGATCGGCTGGAACGATCTGCAATGGATTCGGGATTTCTGGCAGGGACCGATGGTGATCAAGGGGATTCTCGACCCGGAAGACGCCCTGGATGCGGTTCGCTTCGGCGCCGATGGCATTGTGGTCTCCAATCATGGCGGGCGCCAACTTGATGGGGTGCTGTCTTCGGCCCGGGCTCTACCGGCCATCGCCGATGCCGTCAAAGGTGCGCTCACCCTGCTGGTGGATTCCGGCATCCGTTCTGGACTGGACGTGGTGCGGATGCTGGCGCTCGGCGCCGATGCGGTATTGCTCGGACGCGCCTATGCCTACGCCCTGGCGGCCGCCGGTGGCGCCGGAGTCGAGACCTTGCTCGATCTGATCGCCAAGGAGATGCGGGTGGCGATGGTTCTGACCGGCGCACGGTCGGTCAAAGATATTTCCCGCGAAATCCTGGTGCGGGAAAACCTCTGGTAAAGGTCCGGCGCTACCGCACCGACTGCGCCAACCCCTCAACCAGAGCCGGGGCGCCCTGACCGGGGTCAAACGTCGCCCGAAAGCGTCCCTCGGGATCGACCAGATACAGCAAGGCCGAATGGTCGAGGGTGTAGAGATCCGGGGCGCTGCCCGGCACCC
>Ga0209373_10002395_pt1 | contig 18948 bp, 12 predicted proteins | sample Higcelweek5metaG_FD_187173 | JGI IMG/M metagenome (GOLD analysis project Ga0209373, IMG submission 187173) | Freshwater pond sediment microbial communities from the University of Edinburgh, under environmental carbon perturbations - High... | ecosystem: Environmental > Aquatic > Freshwater >... | reverse complement strand
GTATTGAGCGGTAATAACATAAATTAATGATTTATCACCGTTTGTTGTAATAATTGAACCATAATCAGAACTTACACCATCGAGTTTATATACTTTTTCCAGTTTATCGGTATTTGTATCGATGTAGCCTAATCCTGTTTCAGTCGAAAAATCGGAATAAGTACTCACCAGCGAAACGTAAATATTTGAATTCGCGTCTTCAACAAAATAGGAACATACGGCAGGTGTAACAATATATGAGATTGCATTGGTCGATAGGTCGACAACAGCCACACTGTCGCAGTAATTCATTGCTGCATATAATTTCCCATTCGAGATAGCCAATCCTTCGGGGCCACCAGGCAGTGCAATGTTTTTTTCAACCTTATTGGTTCTAATATTGAACTTGGCAATGTAAGAATTGGGCATTTTGTCATAATCAGGATTAGCACCCATGCACGAAATGTAAAGAAAATCACCACTACCGATACATGCACGTGGATTTGTGAGATTTTCGGTAACGCCATTGCGCGTTTGTTGAAACAATGGATTAAGAGTAATTAATTGATCTTTAGTATTTCCAATAAGGTAAATACTATCGTTGTAAGTGTAGGCATATTGCAAGTTCGAAACCATTTCTAATCCATCGTTTTGAGTAGAGAAATAGTTGTTATCAATTTGATCGGTCTTATAATCGAACTTTGAAATACTGCCGGCATCACCACCAAACATCCCATAGTTAATAATATATGCACCTTTCACAAGTTCACTTGGGTACTGATCTTCGTCAAAGATGTTGCAAGAGGTGAAACAGGCCATGGCTATAAGCGGCAAAGCCAAAAGTTTAAAAAACTTGTTCATAATGATTGATTTATTTTTGTTTTGAATAATTTATGATTGCTGTTAAGCCTATGCGGAAATTGATTCCTGGCATGGCATAATATTTTTCATTTTCGTAGGATACATTGAAGAGGTTGTTTACCGAAAAATTTACCTTAAAGGGTTGCTTCCAAATCTTTAGTTCCTGAACGAATCCTATGTTTGTGAGAAAATAGGGATTCAATTTCGACCCCAGATAATTAGCATATCGCTTGCCGGTAAAGGTACCGTCGATAGAAAATGTACTTTTCCGATAATGCAGAAAGTAAGAACCATTGGCCATGTGTACTGGGGTATAAATCAGCTGGTGATGCGTAGTTCCCGATCCATTGATATTTTCCATGGCTCGTGCCGAATTTAGAGAATAATTAAAACCAATTTCAGAAGTCACATCTCCGGTTACAAGCTTACAGTTGGTTTGCAATTCAACACCTTTACTTACCACACGTTTTACATTCTGAGCTTGCCACACTCCAAAGTTTCGCCATTCAATCCAATTGTTGATGTCCATGTAAAAAGCATTCAACTTGGCAGTTATAACGTTGTCTTCTTTCGTAAAATCATATTTACAACCAATTTCGAAGTTAAGACCATCTTCGGGCAACAGGTTGGCATTGCCCTGAGTTCCCCAAAACCGATCGTTTAAAGTGGGTATCCGGTAACTTCTCGACACATTTGTTGATGTTGAAATTTCTGTTGTTTCGTTTGATTTCACAATGTATTCAACTCCCAACGAAGGAGTAAAGGGTGCTTTGTAATTCGTAACCAGTTGTTGACGAAGGTTCAGGGTCGCTTTCAACTTTTTGATGGGTTGAAAATAATACGATCCGAAAATGTCGAGATGTTGCTCATTTTTAATGATAGAATCGGAATAACTGTACACATTGGGCACTATAAATTGGTGCTTTGCACCAAGCTTTACTTCCATTGTTTTCAGGAACCGATGTTTCATCCCTGTTTCGGCAACTAACCTATCTGCAATAATGAATTGATTTAAATCGTTATTATTAATCTCATAATCATGAACATACCCAGCTCCCAAATTCCATTTCACTGCCCTGTTCCCATTTGTATATTCATTCCAAAAACGAATATTTTCATCTAAAATCTCTTGTGCAGTGGTAAAAACGAGATTTGATTGCATATTCGGTTGAATCTGATTCCATGAATGATTGAGCCAAACCGATGATTTAACATACTCATTGGGCGTAAACAGATAGTTGATTTCTTGCAACACCCCTTTATTTAAAATTGAGGCTCCATGCTGAATATCGTCGACAGGAGTGCGATCTTCAACATTACCTGTCCTTGTGTTTTTAAATGGAAAATTGTTTTCTTTTTGAAGATGATAGAAACGGGTTATCGATTCGAATTTGCCATTTCCAATGTAGATTTTAGCGCCATAAAACTGTTCACCAAAAGAACCTTGCGAAATTTTTGCTTCAAGTTTTACTCCGTTGATCCATTTGTTAGTCTGTCCCAAATAAATGGCACCGCCAATTGCCCCCGAACCGTTTAATGCAGCAGAACCACCATATTGCAACTCAAACCGATCGAACAAAAAAGCCGGAATTGCGGCCATGTTTGAATGTCCAAGCGTAAAAGAGTTGATGTTAATGCCACCAAAATTAATTGTGGTATGGCTGGCCGAAGTTCCTCTGACATGAATGGTTGAAAGTCCGCCTGCATTCCCCACAATATAAACCGGAGAATAGCGCATCAGCAGTTGATCGATGCCACCTTCTTGCGCACTTTCTAATTGAGCATTTGTGAGCTGAACAATTTTGGCACCAGGCTGATACTTTTTAATATCGGCATACGAAGTAACCTCTTCCAGATGAATGGTGTCGGGCATTTCAGCAATGGCATATCCGGCCAAACGAAATAATAGCAATACAATAATTGTAAATCTTATTCTCATTTTTTCTTTTCGTTAAAATGAGCTAAGGGTGTACGTGGAATGGATTCAACGATTCATCTCACCAGCTTTAATCCCGAAGCTAAATTGAAAAAAACAAACTTCATCTGGCAGGTCTTCTGGCTTACCTTTCTTTTTGAGGCCTTCCCATCCTTATTGTTTCAGACAGTGGCAGCGTGTTTCAAAAAGTTCTCCGATTATTATCGGAGTAAAGGTTTACAGCTGCGGGTACAGCTCCGGAATTTTCTTTTCTGTATAAACAGTTTCAGAAGCACCGGATTCCCTATTAATCCAAACTGATAGTATCAGCATTGGAACCAAATTGCGTCGGCAAATGTAGAAATAAATATTATTTATTCCAGAGGGTGTTGATAGAATGTTAGAAAAAGGAGATATGCTTTCCCTATCGATAATTGCTGCTTTTTATGGTTACCGTTATGCAATGATAATTTAGGAGGTGATTTTTGATAGAAAAAATTCCAGTTTCGAAGAGTATCTTTGATGTCACAATCCGAAATTAATTTGACATGAGAACATTATTTCTTTGCCTACTATTTGTAATCGCAATATTGCCTGTAAAAGCTCAAAACTGGGGCTTGGTATGGTTCGATGAATTCAATGTTGACGGACTTCCCGACCCCACTAAATGGGGAAACGAAGTAGGATATTTGAGAAATGATGAACTTCAATATTATACAAAAGGACGCATCGAAAACTCAAGTATTGAGAATGGCAACCTTCTGATTATAGGAAAAAAAGAGAATTACAATGGGTTTAAATATACTTCGGCAAGTTTAACAACTGATGGCAAGCATAGTTGGACTTATGGGAAAGTTGAAGCCCGAATGAAATTACCAAAGGGGCAAGGAATGTGGCCAGCATTCTGGATGTTGGGACAAAATATCCATCAGGTGAGCTGGCCTAAAAGTGGCGAAATTGATATTATGGAACACATCAATTCCGAAGATAAGCTTTATGGAACTGCGCATTGGGATAACAAAGGTTATACAATGTCAGGCGGAAGTGTCCCTTGTACCGTTGCCGAATTTCATGTTTATTCCATTGAATGGACTTCAAAATCAATTAAATGGTTTCTTGACAGTAAGAAATATTGGGAAGTTATTATTAATAACAATTTTAACAGTTCAGAAGAGTTTCATAAACCGTTTTACATTATCCTAAATTTAGCCATTGGTGGCAAGTGGCCCGGAAATCCAACCAGTTCTACACTTTTCCCCGATACTGTTTTTGTAGATTATGTGAGGGTGTATCAGGATTCAACACTTACTTCAATCAACAGTTTTCAAACGAACAACATAAAACTTTATCCTACAACGGCTAACAGCGATCTTATTGTTGAATTGCCTGAAGAAGATATCAATTTTGAACTCGATATCTTCGATTCAAAAGGACAACTGCTTATTCATCGTAAATTAACTGAAACAAAAGAAACAATAGCTGTTAATGAATTAGACAGAGGTAGTTATATTGCGCGAGTTTCAAATGGCAAAACCGTTTACCATCAACAGTTTATTAAGTTGTAAAACTGATCTCTTCTTTGCCATATTTCCTTTCTTCTACTAAGTCGTAATATTTATATTGTGGCTACAATTGCCATCATATCTGTTTTTTTATTATCTTTTATTTATGAAACGAGCATCTTCGTTACAAACACAAACATGGAAGATCTCATGCGATCCCGATAATTATCGGGATCATCCGGCCTTAAAAAACAAATTATATTCGGATGAAAAATTATTAAAACATAGGAGATAACAAAATGAAACAGACATTACCATTGGCAATTACCATTAGCCGTCAGTTGGGAAGCGGAGGCGCCTATATAGGTCAAAAACTTGCAAGCGAGCTAAATATCTACTATGCCGATCAAGAAATACTTAGCAGGGCTGCAAAACAGCTTTCGGTATTGGAAGAGGATTTAAATTTGCGCGAAGAAAAATTATTGTCTTTTTGGAGATCATTTTTTCATATCGATGGATTTTCCCCTGAAGCCTACATTCCCCCAAAAATGAATTTTCCCTTCGATCGCGAGTTATTTGAGGCTGAAGCTGAAGTAATAAAACACATTGCCGAGGAACAGTCGTCGGTTATTATTGGCCGATGTGGCTATTTTGTTCTTCGCGAACACACCAACCGTGTCAGCATCTTTTTGCATGCTGATATTGCCTTCAGAAGCAAGCGTATTCAGGAATTATATCATGTGTCAGAAAAAGTTGCCTTAGAGATGATTGCCAAAAACGATAGGGAACGAACAAATTATATCGACACTTTTACGGGGAATAAATGGACCGATGCAAGGCAGTTTGATCTTTCGATAGACACGGGTAAAATAGGTGTTGATAAAAGTGTGGATCTCATAATAAGCTATTTGAAATCAATTTAGACATTTACGTTCGGTTACATTTAGAAAGAAAACCAAAACATAAAAATTCAATTTCAGTTGAAATGAACTACCTCGCAGCAAATATCGGAGCATTAAACCCGATTCGTTACGCTATTGGATTTCGTTCAACTGACACATTTCAAAGCACTTCGTTTTTGAAAATTGAGTTTCACGAATAAATTGGCAAAATGAAGAATTTTATTCTTTGCATACTTGTTGTTTTGGCAACTACCATTGAATTACGCGCACAAACATCTGATTTTGAAAAAATTGCAAAAAATGGGTTGTATATTGAATTCTATACAATCAGGCATGCATTTAGTTCAGGGCTTGTTTCAATTAACTATGAACGAATTGTTGGGAATAAGAGAAAAACAGCTTTGCGTGTTGGTGCCTATCCCGATTTCAGATCAACGCTATCGCTTCCCGTTACATTAACATGGATTACTTCGCCGTTAAAAAAACATCATTTTGAGTATGGTTTAGGGTTGGTGTTCCGATATGAACGTTTTCAAGGAAAATCGTATTATGATATGCCTGCGGCAATGTTCCCAATAATGTACAGGTATCAAAGAAGCAGAGGTCTCTTTTTCAGGGGCGGTGTAAACCTGTTTTACAGTTGGCCTGCATTAGCCTCGCCTTCATTCTGTTTGGGGTATAAATTCTAAAGAATACAAATTTGTGGACAACGTTTCTTCATAAAAATTAGTCGTTTTCTTCTATTCGCATTTTAAATTGCAAAACAAAAGAGTTGTGACCAGGATATGGAAATAACCAATAGAGCTTGCATGTTGGGTAAATAGCAAAAAAAAATGGATTCTTTGTTCTATACTCACGTCCATGTCACTGTTTAAATGTTGACTTTAACCTCTAATAACTGTAAATTGAAGTAATTAAATATCTTTTCTTGGGGTTAGTTTCCACACATTAATGCTCTTTTTATGAGATACTTTCTCATCATCATATTATTATTTTGCACATCAAGAACCTTCTCTCAATCGAAATTTGGAGTTGTGAAAAATGAATTCAGAAAGATCTATTATATAGAAATAAATGGAGGTGCAATTTTACCAACAATGAATGAACGTGATGGTACCATCCCTTCCTATTTAAGTAATATGCTGTTATCAAATCATTTGGGGGTTGCATTTCGAACACAATTTCAACAAAAAACATCAATATCGGCTCAACTATCCTACAATCATACAGGTATAAACATCAACAAATCAGAGTTATATCGTTTTTCAACGGCTTACGCTACCCTATTTACCCCAATTGATTTCGAATATAAATTGAATTCTTTTTCGACCGATGCCAGTTCATTAATGCTCCTTTATATTGGGCCATACGTGGCATACAACATCTCAGGTAGTTTAAAAGACAGCATCATCAACTTGGAATTGAATTCAGGTGAGATCAGAAAGATTGATTATGGTGCTGAGGCTGGAATGGGCATAAGGATACCCATTTTTTCAGCAAACAGCAGAATGAACATTTCTTTTCGATGTTCATATTTCTATGGGTTTAGAAAAATTTTGAATTTTGATGATCTCCAAAACCAACACGAAGCTTTTGTTGCAGCAACAAATGGATTTTTAAGAAACAGCGGCTTACGATTATCATTTTCAGTTGAGATGTGCCTGAATAAATGGTTTTTAACCACGTTTACTGCAGGAGCGAAAAACAAAACGACATATGAACGGTTTGTGGTGATCAAAAATAAGAATCTAGTTAAATTTAAACCGAAAGATCCCTTTCGGTTCGACAAGAAGAAACAGGAAAAGCCGAAAGATTAGTGTTATGGTAATGACAAATTTGCGATCAGATCACAACCACTTTAGTTTCAAATGAACCTTCTACTCTATTCATTTTTATGCTGTTTCAATACCTTATTCGAAACTAAAAACACGGCGGGTTTTTTCGACAACGGATTGGTTTGAGTTATTACAACTGTTTGATATACCTCTTCGATATTCTGAAATGTAAGCACTTCGGTTGGTGTTCCTTGTTTGTAAAGTTCTCCTTCTTTCATCATTAAAAGATAGTCGCAATATTCGCTGGCCAAGTTCAAGTCGTGAATCACCATAAGTACGGTGAGTTTTAGTCCAGCAGCTAATTCTTGAATTAAATTAAGTATTTGAAGTTGGTGGGTAATGTCGAGATGCGATGTTGGTTCGTCAAGTAACAACAGTTTTGGTTCTTGCGTTAAAGCCCTGGCAATAGCAGCCAACTGCTGCTCCCCACCGCTCAGGTGCGACATCATCTTATTTTTCAAATGAAAAACATGAGTCTGTTTCATGTATTTCTCAGCAAGTTGAAAATCATCTTCGCTTTCAAAAAACTGAAAACTCGACCGGTAAGGCATTCGTCCCATCAGCACATACTCTTCAACTGTCAGATCGGCATTTTCGGTAAACTGTGTAACCACTGCAATATTCTGAGCTCTCTCGCGCAAGCTCATCTTCGACAGATCTTTTCCGCCAAGTAAAATTTTCCCTTCTTTTAAGGGCAATTCTCCGGTAATCCCTTTTAGAAGAGTTGTTTTTCCAGAACCATTTGGCCCAATAATTCCAGCAATATTGCCATCTTTTATTTCAAACTGAATGCTTTTCAATTCAAATTCGCCAAGGTAACCACATCGAAGGGATTGTATTTGTAGAGTTTTTGCCATGTTACTTCGATATTGATTTTTGACGGAACAAAACCAGAATAAACACAAAACCACCAGCTATTCCTGTAATTACACCAACTGGCAGCTCATTGGGCGCAATAATGGTGCGGGCAATAACATCACTGATAAGCAGAAAAATGCTACCCCCAAGGAATGATCCTATAAGCTGAATACGGTAATCGGAACCAATGATTATACGTACCAAATGCGGAATGACCAATCCAACAAAACCAATCACGCCCGCTACTGAAACACAAATTCCTGTAAGCAACGATGAAATGATAAACAAAAACCGAATGGTCACCGAAGTATTTATCCCTAAATGCCGGGCTTTTGTTTCGCCCAAGCGCAAAGCGTTGAGTGGTCGGGCAAAGAAATAAACAATGACCAGTCCCAAAAGCGCAGCATACGCCATTATCTTTATCAACGAAGTGTTTGGCTCATCGAGCGAACCCATCATCCAGAACACAATATCGTGAAGATTGTCAGATGTAGTAATGGACATCAGCAACATCATAATAGAGGAAGCCACAAAACTGATCATCACCCCTACCAGCAACATTTTGTTTATATTGATACTTCCTTTGCCCAAACTGGTGCCCAAAAAATAAACCAGAAAAATGGTGATCATCGAACCTGCAAAACCAAATAACGGTAATACAAAGGCACCAATGGAATTTACCAGTCCAAGCACAATTGCTAGTGCTACGCCCAATGCACCTCCGCCCGAGATTCCCAAAGTATAAGGCTCAACCAATGGATTGCGATAAACGCCTTGCAAAATTGTTCCAGTTAAGCTTAAAGCACCTCCCACCGAAATTGCCATTATGATTCGGGGTAAACGCAACTGAGTTAGCACTGTGTATTCAATTCCTGATTTGTATTTAAAAATGGCTGGAATTTTTGAAATTGAGATGTTAATTTCGCCTGTGGTAAGTGAAATTATAATTGAAATAAATAGCAATACAACAAGCACTGCCAGAAACAAAATCCATTTAAGATAGCGGTTCTTCATGGTTTTGTTTGGTTTAAAAAATTAGCAATTGATTCAAAAGTCATCACAAAATCAATGGGCGTTGGAGAACAGGCCAAATCAGCATCGACAATTAAAATTTTATGACTTTTAACAGCTGAAACTGTCTTATAGCTTTCCCATATTTTCTTCTCTTCAGCTCCAGTAATCCCCATTGAGGTAATGATAATGACATCGGGATTTGAAGCAAGAACAAATTCCCGGGTGATGGTACCCGAAGTCATGTTTTTTGCAATGTTTTCGCCACCTGCAAGAGTAATAAAATCGTTCATAAACGTATTGGACAAAACCGTAAATAGAGGCTGAGCACCAATTTGAAAGAACATTTTCTGTTTACGATCGGCATTGAACCTCTTTGTTAATTCGCCCATTCGCAGTTTCGATTCAGCAATAATCTTTTCAGCTTGAAGTTTCCGATCGACCATTGTTCCAATAGCAATAAATTGGTCGCACAACTGATCGAACGATGTTGCCGAATGAATAACTTTCACTTCGATTCCAAATTTTTGCAACGTTTTAATGGTTTCTGGATCGGTCAAATCTGTAGCCAAAACTATATCAGGTTTTAATGCAACCACTTTTTCGATATAAACCTGCACCGCTGAGGCAACAATTTTCACTGTTGTTTTTTTATCAATTGTACAATAATTGGTACAACCCACAAGGTTTTCGTGTGCACCAACCTGAACAATGCTTTTTGTCAACGATGGAGCCAGTGACACAATGCGAAGTGGGCTGGAAGCAGATATCGTTCCAAAAACCATCGACACAAAAAATATAACAGCGATGAATCTCTTCATTTCAACTAATAAAAAGGGAAAAGATTAAAAACAACGTTCGAAACTCATTTCCCGAAGTTCGACATTTTTTAAAATTACTGGCAGGTCTTCTGGCTTGTCAATTTCCTGAAGCCTTCCCGTCCTTATTCATCATTTTTGGTTGAAAATGATCTTTCCGAACAGTGGCAAGAGTGTTTCAGAAAAACTACTCGACTTACAGCTGCGGGTACAGCTCCGGATTTTTTGAGATAAACAGCAAAGCACCGGATTCCCATATTAAGGTGTTTTCAGTAAAGAAAACATCCACCAATTTGATTACAAAAATAGAGGAATGTTTTAAATGAAGTGTATTCAAACAATAAAACATTTATAAAGATTTATCTTCTGAAAGGAGGCTAACAAAATACGTTATGCAGTATTACAAAAAATGAAACAGTAATCTATGTATTTGATTATAAGAATATTATATCGTATGCTTGTCGTGTTTCTTGATGAAAAAAGAAACAACAATAGGTATAATCAGTAACAATTACCCCCCATTTTGAATATTATTAACCACTTCTGAATATCACGGTTTTCCCAACTTCACCATGAAATTACAGATTACCTATTTCTAATTAATCACTAATATTTTTTATTATGAGAATTTTTATTTTTACTCTATTGTTGAGCCTTTGTCTGGTCAATGTGTCGAAGGCAAAGGATGTAGTAACAACTGTGGCTACAGATGCAATGTCGATCTTCGACCCTGCAACTGTCGATACAACTACGTTACCCGCAGGTATGACCATTGTAGAAATCGATGGGAAAAAATTTGCACAAGTAGTATTAAATGGATGGAATTCAACAATTAAAATTCCTGAATTCACTTTACAAACAGGAATGTCGGCCTACTGTAATATTAAATATTCACTTGGCGAGAATTCTATTGCAAAACCATTAACATTAGCTAATATCAATGGTGTAGTTCAGTTAATGGATACCATTAATCGTGTCACCAACCCTTGGGGCGCAGGTACTATTCCTTCAAGCGCGGGATTAAGTCAATCTCCGATTACAGGAAAATGGGGGAAAATTTCTGCCAATTTAGCTGCTGAAATGAAAATCATTCATCAAATACAGTTTTTTGGCCAAGAAACTATTGGTTGGGGACCAACAACCGGAGATACCATCTGGGTTGGTAAAATCCGTGCTCAAGTAAATGAAGACGGTGTAGTTTTCAATCCTGTCAATTTGGAGCCTAACGATGCAATGTCGATTGTTGAAATTGGCGGAGAAAAATTTGCTCAAATAATTTTAAATGATTGGAATTCAATAATAAACGTTCCAGAATTTCCGGTTCAGCAAGGTATGGTTGCATCGTGTAACTTCAAATTTGCAATCGGAGCCAATTCAATTGCCAAACCTTTAACATTATCAAAAATTAATGGTGTTGTTCAATTAATGGATACGGTCAACCGTGTTCCAAATCAGTGGGGAGCAGGTACTGTTCCATCAAGTGTAGGATTAAGCCAATCCCCTGTAACTGGTGCATTAAGTAAAATTTCTGCAACCATTAATGCTGATATGAAAATCATTCATCAGATACAGTTTTTTGGTCAGGAAACTGTTAGCTGGGGACCAACTACCGGCGACACTGTTTGGGTAGGCAAAGTTTCGGTCATAACTGTTACCCCTCCAGATCCAAATATAATTATCGACCCTGCAACCTTTACCGGAACTTTAGGTACTGGATGGGAAATTGTAACTGTCGATGGAACTAAATATTTCAAAGTTGCAATCGATGGATGGAATAGTTCTATGAAGATTCCGGAATTTACCTTCCCTGCCGGAACAACCGGATTCAAAGCTTCGGTTAAATACGAAAAAGGCACTGCCGAATATACAATTGAAGAAATCAATGTTTTCTTAAAGTTATCTACTTCTGGATGGGCTGAAATTGCTGCAGGTGCCAGTGCTGCCAGTGCAACATTTAAAGACTATGTTATAAACATCGCCGATCCAAGTATGAAAGCTGGTGTTTTCCAGGTAGCAGCGCAAGAATCAGTTTCTGGTAATGGCACTGCGTTGTCTGGTGACTTCCTTTATATCAGTAAAATTGTTGCTATTCAGGCTGCCCCTGTAACTTTCATTGTTGATGATTCAAAATACAAAACAAACACGGGGTTCAAACTAAAAGGTAGCTGGAATGCTATAGGCGAATACGATAGCAAATGGAATGGTGGCGCAGAACATACCAGTTTTTATGATGATGGAACAAATGGTGATGCTACTGCCGGTGATTTTATTTGGTCTGTAACACTTAATTTGGTTCCCGATGCAGGTAAAAATACTTGGGAATGGGGATTCAACGATTTGAACGGAACATGGGTACCAACAGGTAACACCCAGTTCAAGGTTAGTAACACAAGTGCAGTTTCTACCACTTATGTAATTAGCACAAAGGTAGGTGTTGAAGATTTAAGTACTAATTTTAGTATTTATCCAAATCCAGCCACCAACTTGATCAATATTGCAGGTACAAATGTTAAATCTGTTGAGATTTTCAACTTGTCAGGTGCTAAGGCAATGGCTACTACTGCTCTTAATACAATCGATATTTCATCGTTGAAAAAAGGTGCTTATTTGGTTAAAGTAATAGGTGAAGATGGCAAAATGGCTGTTCGTAAATTGAACAAGAACTAAGATTTTGCAAAAGGTAACCACATTAGGTTGCTTTAAAATCGGTAATTGATTCTTCGGAATTGGTTGCCGATTTTTTTTTGCTTGAATGAATTAGAATTGAATGAATTATATACCAAGACAACGAGTCTTTAAGTTACTGTTTTTCTCTTTTAAACAGAAAAGGTACAATCAATATTGCCGCAAAATAGAAGAATTTATTTTGATTGATAGAGTCTTTTTTTAAACCCAAGACTAAAAGAATAGAAAGCGACTCACAATAAAAAAATTACCCATTAATCATCGTATAGAAATCACCTATTATTCAAAAGATTGAGAAAAGAAATGCATCTAAACATGAGAATAGCAAGAAGAATGGCAAGCCTTATCTGCATGACAATTAACACCAACCTAAAGGTTTAAACATAAGTGTTATCTATTTAAAATTCGAATCGAATAGTGGATTCAATCAAGAGTAAATCGATAGGTAATAGTTCCCGTTTGAAAAGCAGGAGCATCCATGCTTTCGTTGAAACGAGTAGAAAGCGCAGCATTTTTTGCTGCATTCAGAAGTCCTGCATTCAATGATGATGAACCTTTTACTCCAGGAACGGCTTTGGTTACTTTTCCAAATTTATCTACAGTTACTTCAACAACAACTTTCCCTTCTTCGTTTCCAGGATAGGATGGTTTGGGCAACGATACATGAGTACGACCTGTTAAATTGAATGAAATACATGATCCATTTCCTGTTCCACTACCATCACCATAATTATTGGCTCCAGCAGTTCCATTAACAGATCCCTGATTTCCGGGTTGATAAGTAGTACCCTGCCCTGATGATGCTTCTGTTCCATGCCCCGAAGCGCCAGTACCTGTTCCTGATGGGCTGCCAAAAACGTTTTTTGCCCTTGAGTTTATAGCGCTAATTTGCGATTGCTCTTTTACATTTTTCAAACTGTCGGCTCTTCGCTGTTCTGCAACTCTTCTAAGATCGGCCAACCTTGCATTCTCAATTTTTTGCAAGCTATCCCTTTTTTCTTGCTCTCGTCTTTTTTCTAATTTCTTTTGGTTTTCAATAGTAGCTGTCCTTTCGAAATCTTGAGTCGCAATTTCTTCCTGATCAATAGTTTTTTCGACAACCTTAACTTTTGGAGTTGACGGTTTTATTGAGGGTGTTTGCGGAATATTTTGTGAAGTTATTGGAGGCGCATCTTCTTGTCCAAGTGTTGGTGCAGGTTCAATTTCACCCATACCAACATCTGAGGTGCCAAAATCAACTAAAACACCTTCTTCTGCTGGCGGTGGATACGGCGCTGTAAACCCAAACTGAAAAAGAATGAAAAATACCGCTATATGAAAAATAACAGCAACAGTAATCCCTTCCTTATGTTTATTTAAATAATCCACTATTTTTCTGAGATTTAGATTCAGGGCTGGTTGCCAAAATTAGTTTATATTCATTCTTCTGAGCAATATTCATAATCTTAACCACCTCGTCAATAGGAACAGTTTTATCGACATGAAGTGCAATAAAATTATCTTCTTTCGAAGTTTTAACCTGACGTTTCAAATAGGGTTCAATATCGTTTATCCCAACTGGAACCATGTTCCCTTTTTCATTTATATAATATTTCAAATCCTGAGTGATTGATATTGTGGTAATTGCTTTTGCCTGTGTTTGGTTATTGCTTTCGGGTAGAAGTAATTTAAGCGCATTTGGTGCAATCATTGTCGATGTAATCATAAAGAATATCAACAATAGAAAAACCATGTCGCTCATTGAAGACATACTAAACGAAACATCAATCTTATTTCTTTTTTTGAGAGCCATGTTAATTATTTTGATGCTGGTTCATTCAACAAATCCATGAAATCGGTAGTGCTAAGTTCCATCTTATAAATAAGGTCCTCTACTCTGGAAACGAGAATATTGTATGCAAAATAGGCCGCAATACCAACAATCAGCCCTGCAACGGTGGTAACCATCGCTTCATATATTCCTGATGAAAGAAGTTGTATATTAATGTTATTTCCTGCGCTTGCCATATCGTAAAAGGCTCGAACCATACCTGTTACTGTACCAAGGAATCCGAGCATTGGAGCACCACCCGCAGCACTTGCTAAAAGCGGGAGTCCTTTTTCAAGTTTTGAAATTTCCAAATTACCAACGGTTTCAATTGCTGTATTTACATCGTTTAATGGTCGTCCAATGCGAGTAATACCTTTTTCAATCATTCGAGCAATAGGATTGTCGATTGACCTGCACAACGAAAGGGCAGAATCAATTTTCCCGTCAACTACGTTTTGTTTTATTTGGTTCATCAAGTTTGGAGCAACTTTCGAGGCGCGATTAATCGCCAAATACCTGTCTACAAAAACGTAAATTGCAATAAACGACAACAAAAAAATGGGAATCATAATTACACCACCTTTTAATGTCAGATCCCATAAACTTAATGAACTTGTATTTGCTACAGCTGGTGTAACTTGCAATAAAAAATGAGTTAACATATTTCTTTGGTTTTATTTTTGAATTTAAAACGATATTTTTTCAGAATTATTTTTCTAATACAAAGAAAACAAGAAAATTGATTCAACCTCATTTATTCTTCATCAGTGGTTATTGTATTTTCTTTCTTTGCCTTCTTGTTCTTTCTTCGGAAGAAGTCTCCGTAATGCTTCATTAATTCGCTCAAGGAATTAAACTCTTCGCGATAGGAAAAACCAACCCCTTGGGTGTATGGCGCGGTGTTATATGTGTTGTACATTAAATTGTCGTTCGAATGGCTATACGCTTTCAATTGCAATTTACCATTATCGGTTAGTTTAACATTGATATCGATATCACCAATAAAGTTACTGGTAGTATTCGTTTTTTGTTCTGCGTTGTTTGCTAAATTTCCGTCAATTGTAACCCTGTCGTTCAATATTTGTGTACTAAGGGCAAGCTCTATTTGTTCGTTCGTAATATCATTTCCTGGCCGGTAATTGATTCCGATATCGAAGTTGTTGTTGATTTTTGACAACCAATTACTTAGCTGATTCGATAAAAGTTCGGTAGAAGTTGTACCCACCAAATCGACTCCGGCAGTTGTTGTTTGCTTGCCAACCAAAAACTCGGGAGTGTAAAAGCTACCCAACATCAATAACGAAATAATCTGCCTGTTTACCTCTTCTTGTGTTACAATTGTTTGACCAACTAAATCACGGATACGTTCTTCGGCTGTTGGCAATTCTATTTTGAAATCTATTTTTGGCTGTATCAGATTCTCTGTTAAGTTAATAGAACAATTAACCGGTATACGGCGTGTTAAATCAACATCTTGTTCGGTACCTGCAAACAAATCGTAAAGAGAGGTTTTTACTCGATAAACAGCTGAAATATCGATTAATGCATTGTATGGATCACCCATCCATTTTAGTGTTCCTCCTTTTTCAATTGAAAACTTTTTATTGATAACATTCTGAAGTGTAAACAAATAATCTCCCTTTTCAATCACATAGTCTCCGTACATGGAAATATTGTAATTCTTATCCATTTTTACTTGAAGATTACCAGTCCCCTCGCCTCTGATTACATCGCCAATTTGTGAATTAAAAATGAGTTGCACCTTCGCTTCAGGAGTTACTTCAAGATCGAAATCCATATTAAGACCAACAGGTATTACATTGTATTTCTGATCACTTTTTATCTTGCTGTTTGTTTTTACAAATTCAACAAAGTCATATTGTTGTGCACTTTCGGAGCTTTCAAATGGGATGTTAATGTTTGTTCCTTTCGATGTGATAAAATCACCCTTAAGCAAAATATCATCACCTTCGCCTGTTATATCTAGTTTTCCACTTCCAAAAGCAGCACCGTAAAAAGCATCATTATCCATCGAGGTGGTATTTAGAACTTGCAAATTGGTGCCAATTACATGCATCCCCAATTTCATTTCCATAAAGTTGGTATGTTTGTAATAACCATCGAAAATACCGGCGTTTCCATATTTATCGGTAAAATTCATTCTTTTGAAAATAATGGAATCACCATGGAAATATACCGGATCTGATGTATAGTAAGTTGATTTAATATAGCTTACACCAAAACTTGCTTTCCCAATTGGATAAACAACTCCATCGTGTTTAAAATGGTTCAATTTCCCATATAAGCGTATTTTCCCGTTAGCCAATCCATCCTGATTGTAAAAGGTCTCGTCCATTAAACTTTGCAATAATGAGATCGGAGTATTATTCAATTCAGTGTTCAAGTCCAGTTCTGATTTTGATGGATCGATGTAGCCGACTGCCGACAGAATTGGAGAAGCACTTTTCACTAGAAACACCTGTGTTTCAAGCTTCTCAATGTCATTATTCCATTTGCTTGTTATCGACAAATCCCCTAAATATCCATTCTCACCAAACGAAAGGTTGTTAACAATCAGATTTACATCGAGTTTAAGTTTTTGATAGAGGTCAGCCAATTTTGCTCTTCCGTTTATTTTTCCTCTAAATGCCATTTCACCCATTATTGGTTCTAACATCTGCATGTCAACATTTTCAACAACAGCTGTAATCTCATCGTTTTCCTTTTCCGAAATTATTCCATTTAGATATATTTTTTGAGTATTGTGTTGAATATTAAGATTATTGAAAACAATTGAAGTTGAATCGATTGAGATTTTTGATCGATCTATCATCCATAATGAATCGGCAAAATACAATTTCGATGGATCGACTTGTATCTCGATATGCGGATATTTAGTGTCGCTTTTCTGAAAGGTTGTCAACGTTTTAATGTTTCCGCTATATGTTTGCTCTCCAGAGTTATTCCACAGGAGATTTAACGCTAATTGGTCATTATGGCCTTCAGCCTCGACAGACAAGTTGTAGATGGAAACTTTATTATTTAATGACAATCGATCGGTTTTTGCTTTAGTTATAATCTTCTCGTTATTTGCAATAAGCTGAATTTTAATATTTTCAACTTCCCGTGTTTTGAATTTCAAATGCGGTATCGTTGACTCAAGATTAGCAGTATTTGTTGCTGAATTGAAAAAACCTTTAATGTTGAATTGATTTCCAACAGAAAGATCAGGCAAAAAAACACGAGTAAGCTGATCGATATTTTTGATGTGAAAATTGAATTGGAATTGATTTTCACTTATAATTGGTTTCGAATTGGTAAAATGTGTTGAAGGTAAATAGTGCCTGTAAAAATCAATGATTGAAGGAACAAAGTCAACGAATTTGTATTTTCCTTGAATATCTCCATCGAGTAAATCGCTACGAATTAATAAAGAGCTGGAATCTCCTTTTGAAGTGTTGCTTAAATTAATTTTTTCGAGAAAAAGCGAATCGTTTTGGTTTTCATAACTAAAATCAGTCACGACCAATTTCCCATTCATGTTATCAATATTGTTCCCTTCGAAATTAGCATCGATCAATCCCGACAGTATAGATTTTTTAGCATCGGTTAGTTTTAGCTTTTGCAAGTTGGCATGTTTAACATCAGCTACAAATTCAAAAACAGGAAGCTTGGATTTCAAATCTAGTTTTCCATCGAAAGTTATATTAAGATTAGGGTCGTTGATTGAAAAGGTACCGTTAAACCAGTTATGCTCAATATCTCCGTTCAGGTTAATGTTTTTGTATTTGTAGTTTTTAAAATCAATTGAATCAACCAGACCATTAAATGTTAATTTGTAATTTGTAGCTGATTTAATTAATCCATTTACTTCACCGTCGAGTGTTAAAGTCCCCAAATTGTCATTTCTGAAAACGGCACCAACATTCAGGCTAGTTGTTGAAATATTTCCATCTACTTTTATTACGTCGTCTGAAATAGGTTTAATAGAGAGGTCACTTTTAATTGTTCCTAAATCGCTGTAAGCGGTACCATAGGCAACAAAATCATCGATAAAACCAGAGAAGTTCCCTTCGTAACTAAATTTCCCAACGTTCGATAAAAAACTGGGTAAATAGCTGTAAAGATTTGCAATTTCTGCAGGCAAATCCAAATGCCTAATTTCGTTCAGGTTTGCATACGACTCTGTTATATTGAGAAACATATAGGCTTTTTCCCAATCGGGAAGCCCATTAATGTAGAAACTCCCGTTTAATTTGGTAAAATCACCAACAGACAAAACAACATTTTTGCCCCTGATATCGCCCACTTTTCCTTTAACATCACCTGAAGCCGACAACTTAAACTCCTTGTTTTTGAATGATTCCAAAAGAAACGATATATCCTTGAATGCTAAATCAAACTTCTTTAAATTTATCGAATAGCCAATATCTATTCCATTATGGGTTTTGAGGTATTGTTTAAAATCCAAATCGATTGAATCAGCGATTAATTCAGAATTTACGGTCCTTCCTTTTAATGTTGAAATCTTTAAAACACTATCTGCATAATCTATTTGTGTTACTAATTCTTTCAGTTTTAAACCATCGCGACTTGTCATTTGAAAATTTGTGACATCGCAGCTGAAGGTTTGAGCATTGGGCAACTTGATGTTGTCAATCTTAAGGTTTAAATCAGAAAAATGAAAAAAGTTTTGCCACGATTGTTTCATGGTCGTATCGGAATAGATAATTTCTCCCGAAGAAACATTCAGTCGTGAACAAAAAGTTTTC